>Ga0209709_10004200_pt1 | contig 11697 bp, 10 predicted proteins | sample ArcticOcean_MG_C_2_FD_187435 | JGI IMG/M metagenome (GOLD analysis project Ga0209709, IMG submission 187435) | Marine microbial communities from western Arctic Ocean - ArcticOcean_MG_CB4_136 (SPAdes) (version 2) | ecosystem: Environmental > Aquatic > Marine > Oceanic | place: Arctic Ocean... | reverse complement strand
AGAGATCAGAAGTGATTGCAACAGATAATATTAATGATTTGACAAGAAAACTAAAGGGTTACTATGATTACTATTAAAAACTATACTTTTGATTATTATAAATACCTATTTATGACATCTTCTATTGTATTGTTCGGTATATTACTCAAAACATTCGACAAAAGACCTTACGCCATTATTGAGACAGCATTATTATTATTTGGACTACTATTTTCTATAATATACATGATGGAGAATAAAGCTAGGCTGACTAATAATTCCAAGTTTTTTATTCTCTTTATTCTGTATTTATTTATTTATAACTTTAGTATAGTTTTTTTAAGATCTTTTGAGGTTGATATATCAGTTTTTGATTCATTATGGTTTGGTATACAAGAATTTAGGCTGTCTACTGTGGGGTACTTTCTGCCATTATTATTCTTTCCATTAGCATTATATGAAAGAGATAAGATTATTGAAAAATTTATATTATTATCAAAAATAGCTATTGCATATACTCTTTTTGAACAATTTTTTTCATTAAGTGGCTACAGGACATTCTTTGAAAGCTTATATTTTAATAGTGGAGTTGTAACATCTAACCAAATTGGAGTTAAGAGTTTCGGGATATATAGAATATGGGGTCTTATTGGATCACCTCAAATATTAGGGATATTTCATATTATGACCTTAGCGTTAATGCTGCACTCAAAACAAAAACTTTGGGCATACCTTAGTCTTCTATGCATTTTTCTGTCTACATCTAAAACTGCAATATTAGCGCTAATTTTATTAGTATTTTTGTATTTAATAGTAACAAGAAGATATTTACTATTTTTCTTGGCTAGTACAATGATAACGCTATTAGCATTTTGGCTTTATAGCTTGAATGAGTACCTTGTGTCAAGTTTGTCTAACGATTATCTCTATGTTCAAAAATTTGTTGGATCTATTCAAGGATATTTTATCCTTATAACCAACACCTTGGATTATCAACCAGGTGTAAATGGTGGAGATGGTAGTGTACATATAAATCAGGCTGGCCCTCTCATGCGAGTTTATACATATTTTTCAACGAACCCTTTGGAAATTTTTTTTGGAAAAGGAATTACATATTCATTCTTACATTCTAATCAACTTGCTGAAACTGCTTTCGGAGCACCAGACATTAAAAGTGCAGACCAGTTTTATATGGGGCTCTCTTCTGATTTTTATATTCTTACATATTTTGAGCAATATGGAATATTTGGAACATTAGCTTTATCATTAATATATTTTATATATCCTGTCATCCTTTTGTTTAAGAAACACTCTTATATACTCTATATACCGATTACTTTTTACCTTGCAACGTTCCATTATCCACCACAAATATCCAAGATTATAATGTTATTTTTAGGACTATCAGTTTGGCTTATATATTTTCAAAAAAATAATAATAAAAGTGAAATAAACCCTAACTCAGTACCAATGAAGTAAATAATGCAGTATTATCAGTCTATGAGAGATTTCTTAATTAAATTACCAAGAAACACCAAAAGATCAATAATGATTTTCGGAGATATGATGGTGATCTTTCTTGTATTTTGGTTAGCGCTTATGATGCGTGCTGGCGAAGTCTTTTGGTTTAATGAAACCTATGCTTTAACTAATGCTCGATTAGAAGATTTTCTATTAGCTTATGCCATACTAGTAATGGTAGCCATTCCTGTTTTTGTTTACTCGAGACTATATAGATCAATAATAAGATATATCTCCCTTGAGACTTATATAAAAATTATTAAGGCAACAGCTCTTTCTTCATTACTTTCTAGCTTGGTAATGTATTACTTAATTTTGCCAGTACCAAGATCAGTAATTTTAATCTATTTTATATTGCTAACGGGATTTATGTTTTTTACTAGGTTTATAGCAAGAAGTTATTTATTAGATGAAAAGTTTAGAAATCAAAAAAATATTCTCATATATGGTATTAATGATAGTTCTCAAAAAGTTAGTGACATTTTAAAAAATACTAAAGATTTTAATATATCTGGATTTATATCCAAAGACATTAAACTTAAAAAAACAAGTATAAGTGAAATCCCAGTATTCATGGTAGGTGATCTTGAAAAGATAATAGACAAACTGAATATTAATGAAATTATTCTTATCCCTGAAAACTCGGGCTCAATCAAGAACTTTATTACCTCGGATCTTAACCCTTATCGTTCAATTTTAAGAAAGATTCCTGACTTAAATAAAATAGCAAAAGGAATTATTAATGAACAGGATATTCAAAAGATTGAAATTGAAGATTTACTTGGCAGAGAGGCAGTTAAGCCAGATCCATATTTATTAAAATCATGTATAGATAAAAAAGAAGTCTTGATTACCGGTTGTGGTGGATCCATAGGTTCTGAGCTTACTAAACAAATAATTTTGCTAAATCCTAAATCATTAATTTTAGTTGAACAATCTGAATATTTTCTTTATGAAATAATGCAGGAAATATCAGAAATCAAGAAGAAATATAATCTTGACCTGCCTGTTTATTCATATCAAGGATCAATAGGTGATAAGGAATTCATGTCTTCGGTTTTCAAAAATAATAATATCGATACGGTTTATCATGCTGCTGCAAATAAACATGTTCCATTGGTCGAACAAAATCCAGTAGCTGCAATTAAAACTAATATTTTAGGGACTCATAACTTGGCAGTAATATCATATAAGAATAATGTTGAAAACTTTGTTTTAATTTCTAGTGATAAAGCGGTTAGGCCAACAAATATAATGGGAGCAACAAAAAGATTTGCTGAAATAATATTACAATCATTGCAAGACCTGGTTGATCAGATGCCTCCTAGTGTTTGTCGAACAAAGTTTTGTATGGTGAGATTTGGTAATGTTTTAGACACATCTGGTTCGGTTGTTCCGCTTTTTAGAAGACAAATTAAACATGGTGGACCGGTAACTGTCACTGATCCAAAAGTAATAAGATATTTTATGACGATAGAAGAAGCATCAGAACTTGTAATTCAAGCTGGCTCACTCAGTAAAGGTGGTGATGTATTTGTTCTTGAAATGGGAAGACCTGTTAATATTTTAAGTCTAGCTAAGCAGATGATTGAACTATCAGGTTATGAAATAAAGAATGAAAAAAATCCTTTAGGAGATATTGAAATAGAAATAACAGGACTTCGTGAAGGTGAAAAACTATATGAAGAATTACTAATTGGTGACAACGTTAATCGTACAATTCATACACATATAATGTCTGCGACAGAAGAAAAATTAAGCTATGAAGAAGTTAGTGCTTATCTAGAAAAATTTAAAGAAATTAATTCAAATACAAGTAAGTCAGATATAAAAGAATTACTGCAAGACTCGATAGGGGCGTCAATGACACCTAGGGATAATGTTGTAGAAATTAAGAAATGATTACAATATAATTCATCAGTGTTACAAAAAACAGCCATACTCATTGCATCTACGGATGACAAAAATCTTAACATAGACAATAAAGAGAAAGATAAGTATGCGCTTGATTACTCTATAATTTTACATTCGAAAGTTGATATTAAATATTTTTTCAATGGTATTCCGAATAATCTAACAAATTTACCAATTGCTATAGCTAGATCATGGTATAGAAATTTAAATAATGTAGATATTCATACATCACAGTATTCTTCTGGTATGGTGTTAGAGAAGCGTACTGCTCTCATGATCTCAAATATAATTAAATTTTATTATTCTTTTTCTGAATTAGCAAAAGTATACAAGACTATTGAAGTACCTTGTAATTATCCTAAATTCCTTGACAAGATTTTTAATATTTTTAAAAATAATATAAAATTTATATCTGAACAAATATATAGTGAAGATTTTGATAGATCCATAAAAAAAAGAGCCGCCATAAAAAAGGTTAATGTGAATAAATATAGTCCTATATTTAGATTTCTACAAAAACCTTTTATTCGTTTGATGAGAAATAGGACAATAGTGTTTCCAGACTGGACATATTTAGGGCAAAAGAATAAGAACTATTTGTATCAAAATAGTTTAAATATATTTAATTCTTTCTATTATAAAGATATTGACAAAAAAAATGATGGCGAGACGCCTAAGCCAGTTAGCATCAATACTGATGCCATCCAGGCACTGTTAGATAAATATAATATTGAGCCTAATGATTCTTATAATCTTCTTATATTAATCCAAGATATTATTTCAATAGAATATAATGCGTCTATCAAAGTTCTTGAGCAACAATATTTTGTTATGGAAAATCTAATTAATTATTATAAGCCATCAAAGGTAATAATACCTGATGATGGAGGCTATGCTGCTTATAACATGCTAATGCAAGTTACTTCAAAAGCTAAAATTGAAACAGTTACAGTTCTTGATGGATATCTTATGTTTCTTGATGTTGATGAAATTAGAATTAAAGAAGATGGGGTATCTCCTTTAGTTGAAAATTATGCAACCATGGGCTCCTTAAACCATGAAATGGTCGGAAATGCTTATCCGAAATTCAATAGAGTATTTATTAAAGCTCCATTACTGTCTTATTTATCAAATAAGGTTAAGCCTAAAATAATATATGATGCTGTAATTATGATGCCCGTTCCAAGCGCAATGAATCCAAATTATAGATGGGACATGAAGAACAGGTATATTCTTGATGTCATTAACTGCTTAAAATTAATGAAGATTGATAAGATTGCAGTTAAAATTAAACCTGGTCCCAATATGAATGATATTAAGTTTTTACAAGACTATTTTATTAAGAACAATGTAGATAATGTTGAATTTATTCAAGGATTTGGTTATGAAGCTATATCTAAATCTAGTATAGTAGTGGGATATCTGGGAACAGGTGTGTATGAGTCTCTAATAATGAAAACTCCATATTTTATTTATGAGCCAATATACTGCGGATTAACTAATAATAGTATGAATAACTCGATAATAAATAATGATTATATAGCTAGAAATATCGAGGATTTATCTGAAAATATTTTGAATAAAAGAAATATAAAACTTTCGATTGAGGAATTAGTTGATGGACCAGAAATGTCATCAGCTATTATATAGATGAATCTTGAGATAACTAAAAAAAATATTACCGCAATTATATTGTGTGGAGGAGAAGGTCAACGACTCCGTCCGATTACTGAAGAAATACCAAAACCACTCATCAAGATAAGGGAGAAGCCAATACTTTATTATATTATTGAGCACTTAAAAAAATATAACATTACCAACTATGTCATTGCGACAGGCTATAAGTCTAATAAAATTGAAGAATATATGACTGAAGAGTTTAATGATTTAGATTATAGAATTGTTAACTCTGGCGATACAGATATACTTTCTCGTATTCAAAAGTGCTTAGAATATATTGATGGTGACATTATATTAAACTATGGGGATACAATTTCAGATATAAATATTGATGAATTTATTACTTTTCATCAAATGAATTCTGATAGTGTTATAATTTCTTCATATCCAATAGTAATTCCATTTGGAGTTATGAAGATAGGTAAAAATAATGAGGTTTTAAGTTTCAAAGAAAAACCTGTGTTAGAAGAAGTTATGAATATAGGGAATTATTACATCCCTTCTAAATTTAAAGATAGTTTGTTGAAACATAATGATTTATTGAGTTTAATAGATTCTCTTATAAAAGAGAATGATTTAAAATGTTATCAACATCAAGGAATACATATAACAATTAATACATTAGCAGAATTAAATAATGCAGAAGAAAATATCAAAAAAATACTCTAGTCAATCATACTGGAAAAATAAGACGGTTCTTATTACTGGGATAAATGGGTTTATTGGTTCTAATCTAGGGAAGCTGTTAGTGTCCTTAGATGCAAATGTAATTGGCATAACAAACGATAAAAGTAAAAACAGTGTATTGGAGCATTATAAAATTAAAAATCTTATGGAGATCCATTATTTAGATATAAGTAATTATGGAAAGTTAGATAAAATTCTTATGAAATATAAAATTGATGTATGCATTCATTTAGCAGCTCAAGTGGATGTTAATATCGCCGCTGTCAATCCGTTTATGACATTTGAAAGTAATATCAAAGGAACATATAATTTACTAGAAGTTTTACGAAAACAAAAATTTATAAAATCTATTATTGTTGCTTCTTCTGATAAAGCGTACGGTCATTACAAGCAAAGCAAACTTCCATATCAAGAAGACTATGATCTTAGAGCCAAGTATCCCTATGATGTGTCTAAGGCGACCGGTGACATGATTTCAAAGTCATATGCATCTGATATGTTTAAAATGCCAATAATCATAACTAGATTTACTAATATCTATGGGCCGGGCCAGTTAAACTTTACTGCCTTAATACCAGACTGTATATTATCATGTTTTAATTATAGGAAATTTATCCCTAGAAGCAATGGTTTAAATATGAGAGACTTTTTATATGTTGATGATGTCTGCGACTTATACTTGTGTCTTGCATATAATTTATCAAAAAATAAATTATTAAGAGGGGAAGTTTTTAACGCAGGTACAGGTACAGGATATAAAGTTAAGGACATAGTAAAAAAAATATGTAGCCTAACTAATAATTTGGATAATTACTTGAAAATAGCTCCTAAATTTAAAAATAAAAAATCATTTGGAGAGATTAAAAATCAGTTTATGACACATAATAAAATTAAAAAATATTTTAAATGGACCCCGTCACACACATTAGAGGATGGTCTCAGAAAAACAATTGAATGGTATGTTGAATTTTTAAAAAAATATAACTATAAGTCATTCTTATCAAAAGAGTTGAAATGAAAATAATGATTCTAGGGGCAGATGGGTATTTAGGGTGGCCAACATCTGTAGATTTGGCATCTCAAAATCATGACCTCCTACTTATAGATAATTTTACAAAAAAGAAACTACTCAAACAGTATAAAAGAGCGCCTCTAGTAGAGAATGATGTAGTAAGTAAAAGAATAAAATTATTAAAAAATAAAAATAACAGCATTTCTTTCAAAGATATTGATTGTGCTGATCACTCTAAATTTAGTAAGGTCTTTAAAAAATTTAAGCCAGATGCAGTTATACATTATGCAGAACTACCTTCTGCTCCATACTCAATGTTTGGGCACAAAGAAGGCTGGAAGACACTACAGAATAATTTACAAAGTACATTTAATCTAATTTCTTGTATAAAGGATTATAAGGAAGATTGCCATGTAATTAAATTAGGAACTATGGGAGAATACGGAACACCCAATATTGACATAGAAGAAGGCTGGATTGATGTTTTGCATAACAAAAGAAAGCAAAAGTTTCTGTATCCAAGGCAAGCATCAAGTTTGTATCATACCTCTAAAATTATGGATACAGATTTATTATGGTTTTATGTAAGGCTATATGGATTAAGAGTAACGGATTTAATGCAGGGACCTGTTTATGGATTAAAATCCAACAAAACTATAGATAATGAAAACCTATATCCTGACTTTTCATACGACGATTTATTTGGAACAGTCTTGAACAGATTTATTGTGCAAGCTGTAGCAGGAATACCATTAACTGTTTATGGGTCAGGTAAGCAAATCAGAGGCTATATCAATCTTATTGATACAGTAAAATGTGTAAATATTGCTTTAAAGAATCCAGCCAAAAAAGGTAACCTAGAGATCTACAATCAATTTACCGAGCAATTCTCAGTAAACGAATTAGCTGACAAGGTAAAGAAAGCTCTTAAAAAGATTGATATAAATGTAAAGATTAAAAAGATTAAGAACCCTAGAATTGAAAGTGAAAAACATTATTATAATGCTAAAAATAAAAAAATGAAGAAATTAGGTTTAAAGCCAGCCCTTTTAACTGATGACATAATTATAGAGATAGCTATGTTTATAAAAAAACATATTAAAAATATTGATAAAAAAATAATTCTACCCAAGAGCACATGGTAATGAAAATATTAATTACAGGCGGACTTGGTTTTATTGGAAGTAATTTGATTGAGCATCTGATTAAGAAAAAAAGTATTAAAAAAATCATACTAGTTGATAATTTTTCAAAATCTTCAACAAGATATTTAGATTTGATTACAAAATATAAATATCACTCATCATCAAAGAAATATAAAAATTCTTCGAGTAGAGTCCAGTTAATTAAAGCTGATGTAACTGATATAAATTTTGCAAAATTAATAACTAGAAATATAGATTATGTAGTCCATTTAGCGGCAGAGTCTGGAGTTGATATTTCAATAAGCAAACCTTTGGAAAGTTTTAATACAAATGTAATAGGAGCATATAATTATCTTGAATCTTCTAGAGTAAATAAAGTTAAAAGATTTATATTTGCATCTAGTGGAGCAGTTTTTGGTGACACTAAGCCACCACTTAAAGAATCGAATATTAAAGCGCCTATATCACCTTATGGGTCAAGCAAGTTAACCATAGAAACTTTTTGTGAAACTTATTCTAATGTCTTTGATTTAAACACTACTATATTAAGATTTAGTAATGCTTATGGTCCTTATGCATTGCACAAACAAAGTATTGTTTCAAAATTCATTAATAATATCTTGAGTAATAAACCAATTGTAGTAAATGGAAATGGAAGTGTCACAAGAGATTATGTTCATGTCTCAGATATATGTAATGCAATATATAAATCAATCAAAGACAAGAATGGTCCTAAGACATATCATGTTGGAACAGGTAAAGAAACTTCGATTAAACAACTCATAAAAATATTTAAAATTGGATGTTCTGGTCATGAAATTAATGTTAAGTATGGCTCAGATAGAATAGGCGATATGAAGAAAAACTATACTTCTGTTGCTAAAATAAAAAAAGATTTAGACTGGGCGCCAAAGATATCTCTGCAAAAAGGTTTCTCTCAAACATTTAAATGGTTTCTGTCGCAAAAATAATGACTATCATGACAATCTTGCCGGCTTTAATTACTTTTATAGTAGGTTATATGCTGATTAAATATCCAGTTTCAATATCTATGCCAACAGATAGAGGCATGCATAAAAATGCTATTGCTACTTCTGGCGGAATTGCGTTGATCATAGGTTTTAGCATCATTTTTTTACCTCATGCTTATGGTATTTTATTGATATTAATTGGTTTTCTAGGATTTCTTGATGATAAGTATTCTTTAAAAAAATACTTAAGATTTGGAATTCAGATACTTATTTCCGTATACTTGATTTTAGATACTCATGAATCTTTCCTGCATCTTCATGGTTTTCTCTTCCTTTTCATTTTGATTTTTATATCAACATATACCATAAACATATATAACTTTATGGATGGAATTGACCAGTTGGCAATAATTCAGGCTGTATTTTTTGTCTTGAGTTCAATGCTATTAGGATTTATATTTATCTCAATTGATCTGACGTTAGTGTTAATAGCTTTTTTCCTAATTAATTATCCAAGAACTAGGATATTTTTAGGTAACAGCGGCAGTTATATGCTTGGATTGTATGTAGCTATTATCATAACAAAATATATGTTATTTCTCGGACCGATCTCTACAATTCCATTGTTTATACTTATGACTACATTTTATATTGATACAACATATACAATAATTATTAGGTTTGTTACAAAATTTAAAGACAAGAATTCCAGTATAATCAGCTCAATTAACCATATTACAGAAGCTCATCGTACACACTTATATCAGAAACTTGCTATTAAACTAAACTCTCATCCAAAAACCGTTCTACTTATTATGTTATATAATATAATATGGTGTTTGCCTTTATCATATTTAGCTGTTAATTACTCTGATCTCAGTTTAATTTTACTTTTTCTTAGTTATGTACCGTATACATATTATTGTTATATCAACAAAGCTGGGATTGAGTCATAGAATATAATGAATAAAGAATATATATTCTTTTTAAAATATAATTTAAATAATCTTAATATATTTAATACTCTTAAACATATATATTATAAGATTATCTATTTAATAAAAAAAAGATTATCTAAAACGAATTATCCTGACAAGAATTTATACCTTAGAAAGATAGACTTTATATCTGACAAATTTCCAGACTCTATGGAATGGAGAAATATCTTAACAAATACCCCTAAAGATAGTAACGAGGTTAATTTAAAAGTTTTTTTAGCAACAAAAATATTTCATATAAAAATTAATAAAAATATATTTAAAAAAAATAATTTTGAAGATCCCGAGGACTATGAATCTCTTCATCGATTTATATGGATAAGATATTATTTGTCTAAAGAGAGAATTGATCTAGAAGAAATTCAGAAAATTGAATCCTTAATTATATATTGGTGTCAATCATCATTTCTTAATGATAATAGACTTAAAGATAAATTAATATGGGAGCCATATACAGTTTCAGAGAGGCTTATAAATATAATATTTTTTTATAATACAATTGAAAAAGATATCCCCATTATTGTTTTATCGCAACTTAATAAGATGACTGAATATGTAATTAAAAATCTTGAATTTTATAATTCATCTTATGGTAATCATTTGATTAATAATTTTCGTGGAATCTTATCTTATGCAATTACTTTTCAAAATGAAAAACTCATAAAAACTTTTTCAAAACTAATGGATGAGTACCTGGATGATTTCATTGAAGATGGATTTACAAAAGATTTTTCGTCACATTATCAGTTGTTAGTTTATTTCTGGGTGTATGATTTATCAGAGCTAGCTAAGAAAAGATCACAAAAAAATTTAGCGAAGCTATTAGATAAACACCTAAAACCGTTATATGAAAAATCTATGTTTTTCTATTCAAAAAAATCAAAACATTTGAGTCTATTCGGAGATATTTCTCCTGATTTACCACCGAAATACTTAATTAGCTTGCTTGATAGTGAATATTTTTTTAATAAACAATATTCAGCTCTACACTTATACAAGGATAATCATTATGTGGGATAAAATTATTTTCTCTGATTGGGAAATTATATATAGGAAAAGCAATAGTTTTGAAAACATTGAAAATCATGAACATATTGATTATTTGCATTTTGTTGTTAATTATATGGGCTATCCAATTCTTGTAGACTCTGGTCTAGCTAGTTATATGAGTAATCATATCCATGCAAACGCTAGAAATGCTGAATATCATAATAGTCTTCTAATTGATGATTATGCTTATATGCCTATGAAAAAGAAAATATTTCCTGACAAATATTATACCATGAGTAATTCATCTATAAAGACAAAAACACAAACTGGATACAAACTTATTTTAAAAACATCAGGTTTTAATAGAATTGATAAAAATATTGATTTTGAACGTCATTTACTAGTTGAGGATAAATCATTTACTGTTATCGATAATTCAAATTCAAAAAATGATCATAAAATAAAGAACTACTTTCATTTTGATTCGAATCTACAGTTTATAAAGAATTCAGGATCTTTTAGATTTAGTCTTAATGATACTAGTATGGAGTTTATAAATCATAGCAACGAATTATCTAACAATGATCTTAATATTGGCTCTAAGCAATATGGGTCTACTGAGTTAAAAAAAGTTTTAAATAGTAAAAACATCATTAATGATAACAACCCGGTTATTCATAGGATAAATATTATATAAAATGTGTGGAATAACTGGCCATATAAATTTTTCTTCTAAAAATCAATTAGAAGATAGCACATTAAAAGAGATGGTCTCATCTATGGTACATCGCGGACCTGAT
>Ga0209709_10004197_pt1 | contig 11699 bp, 19 predicted proteins | sample ArcticOcean_MG_C_2_FD_187435 | JGI IMG/M metagenome (GOLD analysis project Ga0209709, IMG submission 187435) | Marine microbial communities from western Arctic Ocean - ArcticOcean_MG_CB4_136 (SPAdes) (version 2) | ecosystem: Environmental > Aquatic > Marine > Oceanic | place: Arctic Ocean... | reverse complement strand
TACAAAGGACAGAGGAGCCTTGATTCATGATGATAGACTTGATGCACTTCAAATGGCAGTTCAGTATTGGGTTGATTTTATGGCTGCTGATGCTGAAACTGAAATCAAGATAAGAAAAGATGAACTCTTAGATATTGAACTTGATAAGTTTGTTGCTGGTATAATGGGAACTGAAAACAAAGAAAAAGCTTCTATTTGGATGTAGTTTTGGTGCAATTCTAACTGTCTGATATCATTAGGTGTTTAAAAACCGCTACTATGGAAGTGGAACAAGGCTTAGAGTTCGGTTCAAGATCATATTGACCAGGAGGGGGAGAAATCCCCCCAAAAACCCAAACGACATAGCTTATAATAAGTTATAATAAATTATAATGTCTTATAAGATTAGAGATAATTATAATAAGTTATAATAAGTTATAATATATTATAAGGGTAAAACCTTTTCTGGGCTGTTCCAGCGGTTGAATTATAAGCTTTTATAAACCTTTATAAGCATAGTGATTATTTCTATACTTATATCAATACATTCCCTACCTCTTTTTCCCCACCTCTTATTACCCTTTCCCAAAACTCTTATAAGATTTCCTGAGCTTTCCTGAGATGTCCTGAGATGTCCTGAGCTTTCCTGAGATATTTAGAGAAAAAATATGAGATCCTATATAAAATACGTAGCGATCAAAGTTCCCCCATTGACTTTTAAGAATCTCATTATTAAATAATGTTTTTTTTCTTTTTTTGTGTATGTGCTGTGCTGTATTGTCTCGTTTATTGTCTCAACGTGTTTTAAATCCCTGTAATATATATGTACACATCAGATAATTAATCTGGAGTGTGGTATTCATTATTAATTATTCTGTATTCTTTCTCTTTCTTCTTTTTATTCTTTCTTTCTCTCTTTCTTTCTTTTTTATCTATTGCTTTTTTTTATTATCTGATGTGCATTCTTATCAATATGATATTAATTATGTGTTTTGGACAGTTTATAACTTATTGATATTATACTGATTAGTAATTTAGTCAAACTTTCTCTTGACATTATTATCCAATGAGCGGAGAATGTTGGACAAGCTGATAAACATTAACTGTTAAATCACATTCACTTGTAGATTCTTTTAATTGTTTATTATCTAATTAATCTTTGAAACGCAAAAAGCTTTTTACAAGCTTGCAAATTATGAATGAGATTAGTGACAAATAAAGTTAATATTTAATAATTAAGGTCAATATGGGTTTAACAACCTTAGAATTTTTTATGTACTTTGGGTACATAATCGGTTTGTCAATATTGGGAGTGATTCCAATTTGGGGCTTAATGGCTCTTGACAGATAATAATTAAGTAATAATAAGTATGTTCTTTGAAATTCAAATCAGATTAGCACTTTTTGGAAAGCTTACAAACTTTTTGAAAGGAACACACAATGGAAAACACATCCACACAAGATTTAAAAACTGAATATTATTACATTCAGAGAACTTTACATACTCATATGTCACATTGTGATAAAGACTTACCACAAACTGACTACTCAAAAAACTTAAATAGGATGTTAACCAATATCAGAACTGAAGTAGAAAACAGAGAAAGTAAAAAATCATTCTCTAAAGGTTTATTTGCACTCAAAGTATAAACTAATATAAATCTTGAGCTTTCCAATAAGTGCTAAACTGAAAACTTAGAGTAATCAGGGTTTTACCTGGATAACGCCCAAGTATGCCCAAAATGAGAGAATAAACATGAAAACCAACAATGATTGGATCGTAAAAAGTCGATCAAATACATACAATGTTCAAACTTTAATGAATGGCTTAAAGTCTCAAGCTTTCAAAAAGTATAACGGAACTTGTAAGACTTACACAAGGGATGAAATTAGAGCATTTCAAAATAAATAGCTTGACATAAATATTGCACTAATGTAATATTATAAGCACTAAAACAATAAATAGAGGGATTAACATATGGTAAGCATAACAAGAAAGCAAGTAGAGGCCATTCATCGGAAGTATCAGCAAAACAATGATGGTGCAACTTCTTACCTTGACTTTAGACGAAGAGTAGAACCTTTAATAGGTGATAATACATGCTGTATTTTACAATGGTGTGGAATGTGGCTTGGTATAGAAAAAGATGGATATACTCATTCATAATAATATGGAGAACTAAGATGTACAAAATAATAAGAATGTATTTTGAAGGTGGTCAGAGAGTTTTAAAAAGAGGAGTAACTCTGACTGAAGCCAGAAAACATTGTAGCAATCCTGAAACTAGTTCCAAAACTTGTACTAGTTATGTAGGGAGAACCAGAACTAAAAGACTAGGTGCATGGTTCGATTGTTATGATTGGGAAATATTTAAATAATGGAGAACTAAAATATGACTACTGAAATATGGACAGCATGGGAAGCAAAATATAACGGAAAACCTCATGGAGTTTTTGCGAAAGACTTATCTTATTGTGGATTAACTCCATTAGAAAGAGATTTATTTGAGTTAATGCAAAAACATAAACTTTATAAATTAAATGTTGTTGATCCCGAACCAATAGAGGTTACATTTAATCCAGCTTATAAAGTTAATTTAACTTGGAAGAGGTAAACACTAACCTAAAAATGGAGAACTAAAACATGATAATAAAAGAGGCAGAAAAGAATGTTGGAGGACTTTCTGATCCATCTAAAATGCCTGAATATGGAACATCACTTCCTGCTGAAGAATGTAATATTGGCAGTAAGTTATCCAAGATTTTGGATTCAATATGTTCCGAATGTTATGCCAAAAAGAATAGGTATGTATTCAAGAATGTTCAGGATGCAATGTATCGGAGACTAAAAGCTTTAGATAATCCAGTATGGGTAGACTCAATGGCTTTCCTGATGAACAACAAAAAGAAAAACAAAGTCAAAGGTTTAAAGTATTTCAGGTGGCATGATAGCGGAGATTTACAAAGTATCAGACATCTTCATATGATAGTAGATGTTGCAAACAAATCTCCGAATACTAAGCATTGGCTACCAACAAGAGAAACTGAAACAGTAAGCAAAGCAATAAAAAGAGGATTAAAGATTCCTAAGAACTTAACCATTAGACTTTCAGCAATGAAGTTTGACGGAAAGGCTCCTGAAAATATGGCTAGAAAGTATGGTCTACAAGTCTCAGGAGCAAGTAAGAAGGATGCATGGGATTGTCCTGCATCTTTACAGAAAGGTGAGTGCAGAGACTGTAGGAGATGCTGGGATAAATCAGTATTTAGTGTAGTCTATAAAGCTCATTAATACACTAGTATAATAATTTCAAAGGAGAACTAAAATGAGTAAAGAGAAAAACTTAATGGGTAAAACCAGACCAGTAGAGAACCCATACGAAATATGGAAAGCTGATTCACGAGATGGTGAATGGGAGTGGCGAGTCTTAAAGAAGTGGCAAACGCCATCGAAGGAGAAAGAGAATCCATACGCTAGGTGGTTGTGTGCAGTTAAGTCTCCAAACACCTATGGAGCATGGGAATATGGGGATACTTATGTACGAGATGTACAGAATGTTGCTTTAAAGATGGAGAACTAAAAAATGAATATTAGAACTTACATTAAAAAGCATCGGGACAATTTAATTGATGGATTTATACTTCCTAAAATTACTTGTCAAGATGGATTCAGGATTAGTGTCCAATGTGGTTACGGACATTATTCAGAACCAGAAGTCAAAAAGTCAGGCGATCCACTACCTGAAAATCCTATTATGTTTGAATTAGGATTTCCAAGTAAATACGAAAGCCTTTTAAAACCTTATCAACATTGTCTTCCATACCATCAAAAGAACTTTAAAGAGCATGTTTTCGGATGGGTTCCAATAAGGGTAGTAGGGGAGATTCTTAAAAAACATGGAGGAATAAAATGAGTTTCTTAGAAAAACTAGAACAAGCAGAGAATGCTTTAGATAAAGATGTCAAATCCTGGAAAGAGGAAAGGGAAAGAGCAATTAAGAATATTCCTTTTGTAGTAGACATCAATCCAGAAGACAGTCGTAGGAAAGATCAGAAGCAATTCGAGATGTATAAGGATTCCTACTATTCAGGATACTAAAAATGATTGAGTATCTCATTTGGAAAAACCTAATCTGGATTTGTTGGGGAGTAACTATTGCCTATCATTGGGGAGCAAACCATGGATGGCATTAGAATACTGTGCATTAGAGTAGTGGTTACTTTGATGTTTTATAGTTATATTTCATTTTTCACTAAGTGGAATATATATTTTATAAATCTATTTTAATTGGAGAACTAAAATGGAAATGAATAAGTTTCTAATAAACCTAGTGGGAGCAAGTCCTTTTGCTTCAATACTAAAAGGTATTCCAGTAAATGAGGAAAACCTAGCATTTGCTAAATGGTTAGTAAAAGCTTTCCATAAAAATGCACCAGTAAGAATACGTTGGAGGGGTAAGAGGTTTCACAATCAATCACATACTATCAAGAGTGAAGCGACACATTTTGATGTATATCTAAGAGGATAAAGGAGAACTAAAATGGAAGATGAAATGGAATATGAATGGAATCCTGATTGGAAACCACCTGTAGAGAAACATAGTCATAAATATACATTTGAACGTCTATATCATTTTACTTGTGGAGAGTGTCTAAGTTGGTGGAGCTATGCAAGTTTAGACAATGGAACCATACCTATTGGATACGAAATGAATTGTCCACATTGTGGTTACAAATCTTATCTTGAACCAAAAGAGGAGGAATGAAATGAAAACTTATTACTGTACAGCAGTTATGACTACAGACCTTTCTCTAGAAGTTGAAGCTGATAATCTAGTAGAAGCACGAATAATAGCACAAGACTGTGCCGAAGCTGGAGTATGGAACGAGTCAGAAGGTTTTGGTGGAGATTTTAAAATAACTGGAATTATAATCCAAGCACCAGTAGATACATTGGAAAGGGAGGACTAAAATGAAAAAAGTTAAAGTTATCTATATTGCTTCTGGCATTTGTGCGCCAAGTGAAGCAGTAAGAGATAGGAACTGGGAAACCGTTAACTATGCGGAAATTGATCCGTATGCAATAGAGTATTATAAAGCTCGTAACCATAAAAACGAAGGAGGTAATCTTGGAGACATCAGTAAGCTCACAGATGAGCAAATCAGAGGAATTGGAGAGTATGATTGTGCAGTTGCATCATTACCCTGTCAAAGCTTCTCAATTAGTGGAAACAGAAAAGGTTTTTCGGATGCTAGAGGAAATCTTTTCTATGACTTCCTCAGAATTATCAAAATTACAAGACCTGACTATCTGGTCATGGAGAACGTCAAAGGGCTTTGTAATCACGAAAAAGGGAAGACTCTTGCCACGATTGAAGCTGAGTTGGAAAAACTGGACTATCAGACGGAGTGGAATATCCTTAACAGCAAAGATCATTCCGTCCCTCAAAACAGAGAGCGAGTATATCTCATTGGCAGACATATTAGAACCAAACCCAAAGGAGCATTTTTTCCTGTCGGAGAGAGTAACAGACAAGATACTAGGAGAGTCGGGGAAGAGGTGTCTTACTGCCTAGATGCAAATTATCATAAAGGAACCAATACTACTCTCAAAGGCCGTAGACAACTCATACAAGTCAATAAGCCAGTACACTCTAATAACAGAGTTTATGATCCTGATGGACTTGCTCCAACCTTGAGAGATATGTCTCTTGGAGGTAACAGACAACCATTTATATTGACTGAACAAAGAACTGAAGAGTCTAAAAGAATAAGACGAGAACACAAAGCCAAAACTGGTAAGGACTTTTCACCAAGAAGAGGTAAAGAAGTAGTACCAAGAACTGATGGACTTGTAGGAACTCTTACTACATCACCTACTATCGAACAGACATTAGTAGATGAACAAGCAAGGGTACGAAGACTAACTCCACTTGAATGCTGGAGACTACAGGGTTTTCCAGATGAGTGTTATGATTTAGCAAATTCAATTGGCTTGTCAAATACTCGTCAATACAAAGCGTTAGGTAACGCTATAACCGTTCCTGTCTTTTCAGCTATTGCTGAGAGACTTGAACAAATCATGGACTAATTACTTACACTAATCTAATATTTACAGAAAGGAACACAATGCCAGGAATCAAAAACAGAGGAACAAAAGTTCATAAAGTAGACACACGCTACAACAGAAAGAAAAGAAGTTTAGATGATGACTTAGTTTTTGAAGAGCAGGAAAACTTTGCACCTTCAGGAGGTGTAGTAGACTATCAACATTCCTACTCACTACCTCCTTTGGTAGTAAAGAGATTAGGAGAGATGTAGAGATGGGTAGATGGTTCCTTATATTACCTGATGTCCTAGTATTTATTTCTATATTTGGATTTGGGTTTATGGTGGGTTGTTTTGCAGTCTGCATGGTAGTGTTTTATCATGCTAGAAAAGGCAACACATTAATCATCAAAGAAGAAGAATTTTGACGTATGTAATAATTACACTTGACAAATAGGGGATTAATGGTTTATTTTTTACAATGTGTATTTGAAGCAATGTTGTATATTTTAAGTTTAATCATAGTTTGGTACTTTTTTTCGTTTCATTGGATCTTATACTTAATTTAATCATGGCAGTACATCAAAGAGGATCAGGTTTTCAAGCAAATGTAATGGTTCAGGGAAAAAGATACAGAAAAACTTTTTCTACTTCTTCTGATGCTTCATCTTGGGAAAACAAAATAAAGTTCTCAGTTCAGAACGACATTGAAATCCTGGAAACTTCAGGTTCAAAATCTTGGACTTATAGAATAGCATCTGACCAATGTTTTGAAATAAACTGGAGAGGTGAGAAGTCAGAAGCAACCAATGAAAATAATCGAAGACTTATTGGAGACTTCTTAATTCACAAGTTTGGAACCGATGAAGTAAACTTAAACAAGATAACTACTATAGTCTTGGATGACTTTGTTATCTATTTCAGAGAAAAAGGAAACTCTGACAGTACTATCAATCGAAAACTAATGTGTCTTTCAAAGATCCTGAAGTTTGCATATGAGCGTAAAAAGTTAGTAGAGCTTCCAAATATACCGCTCAAAAAGGAGCCAAAAGGTAGAATAAGATGGTTGTCTTTAGATGAAGAGAAACTTCTTTTGAAATACTTTGATTTTTCATGGACTAGTACCTACCTTGACTATTATATAGTAGCAGTAGATACTGGCTTAAGAACTGGAGAGATGCTGAGACTTGAAAAGAATGACATTGTCAATAACCAATTGATTGTCTGGATTTCAAAAGGTGGAACAGCAAGAAATATAGATTTGACTCCAAGAGCAAAGAAAGTTCTTGAAAGACGTACTCGAAATATAGGAGACAAAGCTAATATCTTTTCAATCACAAAGGAAGAGCTTAGATACCGTTTTACTTTAATGAGGAAGATTATTCCAGAGTTATCAGATGTTCATCCTCATGTTATGAGACATACCTTTTGCAGCCGTTTGGTTCAACTTGGTGTGCCTATTCCAAATGTCCAGAAGCTAATGGGACATAAGAAGATTGAGACTACAATGAGGTATTCTCATTTAGCTCCAAATCATGCTACACTAGATATTAGTCTATTATCGCAACTTGTGACATAAAATCTATGAACATATTTGAGGAACAGAAGGAAATTGAAGAAGAGATGATATTAACTGGAATGCAGAAGTTCCAGAAACAAACCAGAGAGGCAAAACAGAAGGGACATGAAAGTGTCTCTTATCATGGTATTCTTTTAATGAAGAAGTTAGTGGTTCCACTTTCAAGAGCCATCGACATCTTTGTAAGAGAGGACGTAGATAAGCCTGGAAGGTTGAAGTCTACAGTTCCATTGTTGGCAATGTTGGAATCTGATGTAATAGCTTTCATTAGTCTTCGAGTGATGATGGATGGAATATCATTTGGTCAGAAACTAGTCCATGTAAGTCATCAGATAGGACAAGCCGTATCAGATCAGGTAAGGTTCAATATCTGGAGGACTACAGACAGGAAATATTTCAAAGGCTTAGTAGATAAGCTCGGAAAAACTTCAGCAAGCAGACACTATAGGAGGTATGGGCTTATTCGGAGAGCTTCCAATAAGATAGGAGAAGAGGTTCCAGTTTGGACTACAATTGAAAGAACTCAGGTTGGTCAATGCATAATTGATTTGATCATTAAGTCTACTGGACTAGTAAAACTTGGAAGCATCAAAAGCCTTGGAAAGAAGTACTCATCTTATTCACTTGTTCCTACAGAAGCAACCTTAGATTTTATTCAGGAAACAATTGAAAAAGGAGAGATGTTAGCTCCAAGCTTTCTTCCAATGGTGACAACTCCAAAACAATGGACAACTTCAACAAATGGAGGATACCTTACACATCGTTTACCCTTCCTTAAGAATTCATTTAAGAACAGAGGTTCAGAACTATCTTATTTTAAGATGGACATGGAGTATCAAGCCACAAATCTACTCCAAGAAACAGCTTGGAAGGTCAACAAACCTGTTTTTGATCTTATGAATATAGCTTGGGAACAGGAACTTCTTATTGGTGCTATGCCAGATCGAAGAGAACTACCAGTTCCTCCAAGTCCAGTTCCAAAGAAACTCAAGAAGTCTGAGTTCTCTGAAGCTCAAAAGGAGCTTTTCAAAGATTGGAAAGGAAAAGCTACAGTTGTGTATCATGAAAACATAAGAAGGAAGTCTCGAATTCTTCAGTTTATGAGAACCCTTCAACTGGCAAAAAGATTTTCAAAATATGAACATTTTTATTTTCCATATCAGGCAGATTTCAGAGGAAGAAAATATACTATTTCTGCTTTCTTGACACCACAAGGAACTGAACCAGCAAAAGCTCTTCTTACGTTTGCAAAGGGACTTCCAATTGAGGATCAGGAACAGGCAGATTGGTTAGCTATTCATGGAGCTAACTGTGCAGGAATTGACAAGGTAAGTTTTACCGAAAGAATCAAATGGATCTCTGAAAACGAGGAACACATTCTCAGGTCTGCAGAACTAGGTCTTGACTACGAGTGGTGGACACAATTTGATGATGCATGGCTCTTCTTTGCTTTCTGCTTAGAATGGCGAGCATTCAAAAGAAAAGGCTTTGGGTACGTCAGTCATCTTCCGATAGCTTTAGATGGCTCTAACAATGGCTTACAGCACTATTCAGCTATGTTGAGATGTGCGATAGGAGGTAAAGCTACAAACTTAACAAATGAGGAGACTCCACAAGACACATATCAGGAAGTTGCAGACGTTGTCATCGATAAATTAGAAATACTTTCAGATATTGATAAAATAGCTTTATTTTGGAAAGATTCTGGAATTATTAATCGAAAAATGACTAAAAGACCAGTAATGGTAGTTCCCTATGGAGGAACCAGATTCTCTTGTCATAATTATGTCGAAGAATATGTAAATGACCAGATACGATCAGGAGTAGAGTTATATTTTCCAGAACATAAAAAGAATGAGTACATTAACTACTTAACTACTCTAGTTTGGGCTGCAATCTCTGAAGTAGTTGTTTCTGCAAGGGAGTGTATGAACTGGATTCGTGATGTCGCAAAACGACTTTCAAAAGCAGGTTTTCCAGTTACTTGGAATACTCCAACAGGACTCTGTGTTTATCAACATTATAAAGCTTTTAAGTTTCGTCAGATAGATACCACTATTGATGGAAAACTACTAAGACCAGTTTTATTGGAAGAAGAAGCATTAAAAATAGATCCTCAGAGATCCGTCAATGGATCTGCACCGAACTTTGTACATAGCCTGGATGCATCTTGTTTGACCTTAACTATACACAAATGTAGTAACTACAAGATAGAAAATTTCCAAGTAATTCATGACAGTTACGGAACACACGCTCACAATACTCCAGTTTTAGCTAAACTCCTTCGGGAAGCCTTTGTAGAGATCTATACAGAAAATGATGTCTTAGCAGAATTCAGGAGTTCTGCTCTTGAAGTTTTGGATGAAGTTCCTGAACCTCCCAAACGAGGAACATTAGACCTAAATCAAGTCCTAGATTCTAAGTACTTTTTTTGTTGATATTTCATGCACTTATGCATTAATTTCACTAAAAACAGCTACTATAGAATTGAAAGGACAATATATGACCAAACTTGAATACGAAGCAATAGAGATTTTAAAAGAAGGAGAACAACTACCAGTAGATATATATATTTCTTTAAACAATTCAGGGATAGATCCTGAGTTTCTTATTAATCAATTTGAAAGGAAGGAGGAACAACCAGAAGAACACATAGTCAGTAACTTTTATAATTTTATTAATCAATCCATATAGGAGAACTAAATGTCGAATAATAATAATTTAAAGCTGGTAAGTCCAGCAGCACCCTGTAAATGGGTAAATATAAAAAAACCACATCCCGAATATGATGTGTTTCAGATTAACCTGCTTCTTCCAGCTAAATCTAAGGAAGCAAAATCTTGGATGAGTGAGATTGATGATTGGATTGCAGAAGAGGTTAAATCTTCAGGTGCAAAACCATCTGAGTATACTCCTTACAAAGAAGATGGTGAAAACATTATCTTCAAGTTCAAACAGAAAGCGGTGTTTAAGGGTAGAGGAGGAGAAGAACGTCCTGTTTCTATAATGGTTGTAGATGCACAGATGAAGCCTTGTAATGTGGATATTGGATGGGGATCTAAAGTTAGGGTTTCTTACTCTCCAGTTCCTTATACAGTCAATGGTAAATCAGGAGTCACTTTGTATTTCAATGCTGTTCAGGTTATTGAGCTTGTTGAATATGAAACTCAAACTGGTTTTTCAGTTGAGGATGGTTACAAAGCTGAGGAGACTCCAGAAAATCCTTTTGTAGCTCAAACATCTAATACGGAGATGGCTGAAAGTGCCGATTTCTAATAAGTTTCGGAGCGATTTGGAGGGTCAGGTAGCTGATCAACTTGAAAAGCAACATGTGGAGTTTAAGTTTGAACCACATTGGATTCGCTATTCAATTGAGAAGAAATATAAACCTGACTTTCTGCTTCCTAACGGAATACTAATCGAAGTCAAGGGATGGTTCAAGTTTGATGATCAACGAAAACATAAACTGATCAAAGAACAATGTCCTGAACTTGATATTCGATTTGTTTTTCAGAAGGTCAATAACAAGGTGCAAGGAGGACGTTTCACAAACAAAGCTTGGTGCGAGAAATATGATTTTCAATATGCAGAAGCAATCGTACCAAATTCTTGGATTCACGAGAAAATAAAGTAAGGAGAAAATGGGAGAATCACAATGTGTCTCTCACTCGCCTTGTCCTAGATGTAAAAGCATCGACAATCTAGCTGTCTATGATGATGGTCACAGTTGGTGCTTTACGCCTGGATGCGGTTATAGAGAGGGAGGAGAACAAGTACAAGACCAAATATTTAAGGAGAAAAATCAGATGCAGTTTATCAAGGGGGAAATTGAGCCATTAAAGAAGAGAGGACTTAACAAAAGTACAGTAGACAAATGGCAATACGAAATTGGAGAGTTCAATGGTAAGAATGTCCAGATCGCAAACTACAAAAAGAATGGACATGTTATAGCTCAGAAAATACGGTTTCCAAATAAAGATTTCTTATTTATTGGAGACACAAAACAGGCAGGTCTATACGGTAAGCACCTTTGGGAAAAAGGTAAGATAGTTACGATCTGCGAAGGTGAGATAGATGCTCTATCCGTGTCTCA
>Ga0209709_10004195_pt1 | contig 11701 bp, 8 predicted proteins | sample ArcticOcean_MG_C_2_FD_187435 | JGI IMG/M metagenome (GOLD analysis project Ga0209709, IMG submission 187435) | Marine microbial communities from western Arctic Ocean - ArcticOcean_MG_CB4_136 (SPAdes) (version 2) | ecosystem: Environmental > Aquatic > Marine > Oceanic | place: Arctic Ocean... | reverse complement strand
GAAATTTCTCCAGCGCACAAGCTTCGCGTCCGAGCAACAGTACTTCGACGTCCTCGAGGCCACCTTCGCGCACGGAATGAACTTCAAAAACCACGGCCCCGTCTGGGAGGTCGAGCACAAGATCCCACGCGAGGCCTACGACTTCGACGACCCCGAGGACGTCAAGCACTGCTGGTCGGCCAAGAACGTCCACGCGATGACCCCGGCGGGCAACGATGAGAAGTCGTGGAAGCTGATCGACGAGTACATTGCCGCGGCGGGCGTCGAAAACTTCCCCAAGGCGTGGAACGGCCAGTTCCCCGACGCCGCCTTCAAGGCCGCGCACAACGCCAAGATGCTGGCCCAGAAAGCGCTCGACGATGCGGCGGGCGAGCGGTCGTCCGGCAGCGACGACGACGACGACGACGACGACGCGGCGATGGGCGAGCGCCCGTCCGGCAGCGACGACGAGGACGCGGCGTGGGCGTTGGCGACGTCGGGTGAGAAGCTGGTCCACCGCAGCGGCTTTGGCCCATGGGCCGACTCCGATTGAATCGTGCTTTTTGCGTGTGTGCGTGTGCGTGCGTGTGTGTGTGTGCGTGCGTGTGGGTTCGAATCGACGTGGAATCGTACGAAATTGACATCGCCGCGCGATGCGGTGGACCCGAACGTATCACGGTAGCTAGTTGTCGATTCGAGGCCGTTGTCGGTGACGGTGACTCCCGTGCCGGTTGTGTTTCGATACACCGTGAGGTCGGTCGCGCATCGGACCGGCCGGTTTCGATCCCATGTCCAAATGGCGGGGTCTGTATCGTAAGGAATAACATTCTTGTCCATTTCGATATTCCACGGCGTTTTCACGCGTGGTGCGGCTATAATTTTGTCCCCACGGTCCCATTTATGTGTAGCATACTTGCCACGATCCCATATTACGACTCCCGCGTTGGGCGGATGCCGAGGCGTTGGTGAGGGACTGTGTGGCGGCATGGGCGGCGAAACCGGTGTCGGGCTTGGCTTTGGCGGGAATGGTGGCGGCGAAGGCGGCGGGCGAGGAGGCGGCGGCAAAAGAGGCGGCGCGGGACTAAACGGCGGGGGAGTCGGCGGGGAAGGCGGGGAAAATGGAGACGGAGGCGAGGGTGGTGGCGCCGGCGGCGTTGGCGGAGAAGGCGGCGTCGGCGGCGGCGAGGGCTTGGGTGGCGGCGGCGAAACGAGCAAATCGACCTCCTCCAGTGCGGATAAAAGTAGAACGGTGGTTCCTGTGGTGGCAAGGAGCGCCGTCACCAATGTACCAATCGCCCCAATGACTCCAAACTTCATTGCGTGTTTGCCACGGCGCGCGGGGACGTCGCCGATTACAGCGTTCGTCGGTGGCCTTTGAAACGCCGCATATCGGTGTAGCGCGTCGTTTTTCGATTTCTTAGCCGTGAATTCGATTGGAATAGAGGCTAGGAGCGGCTGGAAAGATTGTGAGCTGTGTCTGGGCATTAAGCCCTTTTGATGTCAGTGCTACCGAACAACAGCACTGTTGTCAAAAATTGATCGATTGACAAGTACCGCACACAAACACGCACGCAGTCGATTCGTGCGCACCTTCCACTAATGGCAGATGTGGCACGAGGTATTATGATTGTCCTCTCAATGCTCAATGCACAGGTACATGTGAAGTTCAAATGGACTTTACTTCGCTCGCTCGCACTATTCGCGAAAGTGTGTAAGCGGTATAAAAAACGTCCGCGAGCACGAACAACGCGAACAGGGCCACGAAAGCAGTCGACCATTGCATGGACGATGTCGACTCCGCGGCCGTGCATGCAGTCAAGACGTTCATGGGTGTGCGCGCGCGCGCTCCGTCTTCTTCCTTTACAATTGCCTCACCTACCATGATTATCAAGGGGGACGAATGGCCGCTGTCTGAAGTAAGCACATAAACGACAGAACCGAAAATATTAACGATGTGTTCGAGATAAATCGAATGGCTCGAAACATCTTCGTTTCGGAGTATTGCCGTTTTGCGTTTAAGAAGGCTTCACTGTCGGTACTTACCAGTATTTGGAACTCGGTGTTTCCAGAAGCCACACACTCTACCGCGCTGACCGTACAAAAGGGAAATGCAACTCTTAGTGCGGCAAAAGCTGCCATCTGTGCATTGCCCGTGCCTAAAGAGCCAGGGCACAATTTCACAATTTTCGACTGTTCGCTGCGCACAATGCCCTTAACACGCGAATCGGCACAGAATTTTCGGAGGATTGCCAGCGAATAATCACACGTTTTTGACGCCCCGTTGCGCTCGCGTTTCGGCGACGACGTTCCGCGATTTTCCGGCATCGCTTGTTTGCGACCTTCCTCGTCCATCGCCCAGCCCACATTTTAGCGTTGCACTTCTTCTCCCCGGACCTCCCTCGGCGCGCGCGTGCGCGAGTAAACATGCATGTGCAAAGGAGGGTCACTGCCACTCTCCCGAGAAGCACGCGACGCGCATCGCCTTGCCGTTGCTGGCGAGTTGCACCCACAGGAGGTTTCGCTGGTGCGTAGCTCTGTGCGTGGTCAAAAGCATGTCGACGACCTTGCATTTACCAAACGTGCCGTTGCTGCCGTTCGATGAGCATTGGAGACGGAAGACTTCGTTATTCGAGTGGTCCTGGTTGCTGATGATAACGAACGACTCGTTGAAGTCTTTGACGATTTTGTGTCCCGTTGGCTTGTTTTCGAGACATGCTTGAACAGCTGCCAAGTGCCATAAAGTGCTGTCGCGATTCGCAGTTGGAAGTGTTATGTCTACATTAAAGGTGTTTTTAAGGTGCTCATCTGTAGAGTTTTTAAGATGGTGCATCGTGTCGTGGCTTGGATTCTGAACGTCTGCGAACCCAAGAAGGACCCACACCGTTTCAAGGACGTCGTAGTCGTCGATCGGCAGCGCGTGTGTAGCGAGGCGGTCTCCGCTGGGAAATGCCACGTCCTTCATTCCGGAGAGGCCGATGGTGTGCTTCCGACCACTGCTTTCGCAGAGGTGAGCCGCAAGTTGGTCGAGAACTGGAACGACTGCATCTTCGAGCGAAGCCGTCGTGTTTTTTGCACCAGTCGGCGGTGGGCGCACTCTCTTCTTGGGCGATTCGCTCCTGACCACCAGTTCGGAACTAGCAGCAGCCAATTGGCTGTGGTCGGCATCCTTGCCCGTCGTTAGGACGTCGACGCAAACAGCCATCAACTCTTCCATGGAGAAGGACTCGCCAAATTTCAGCATCCCGACAGAGACCAGTCCGTGAAAGGCCCTGCCTTCCGTGGATTCTTTTGCGGCGTGCTGCTGCAGAACTTCGTACGCGCGGCCAATCGTCGCGCACGGATGCCCCATGTGCGAAGAGAGTATGGAAGAGTACATTTTGTCGTTTTCGCTATGACACAATGCACCGGGCGAGATTTGAGGTCGCAGGATTGGCTCCACGACCGTCGAAGTGTCACAGCTCAAGGGCTCGATGATCTGTTGCTCCGTCTCGAGAAGAAATTCGCGGAACGACTGCCAGAGCACGTCGGTTCGCGGGGCGTAGCTGGGCAACACGGACTGTGCTGTGCACGGGACCACAAAGAACCCGGCGTTTCGGAGGCGCTCGATGCTCGCGACGTTCGGCATCACCCGCCCCACATGGCAATCGTTGAACTCGCACACCCCGATTCCGGGCCGTACGCGTGGGCCGAAGAGGTTCAAGTCGCCGCCGATGTGAACAGATTCCGGCTTGAACCAGAGCACGCAGATGTTGGCGGCCACCTCTTCGCCTTCGGGGGGCAGCAGCATGTAGGGCGGCCAGGTGGTCCTGGGCCACTGGCGTGGGACGTCGGCGCGGCAGCGTTTCAAGTAAAATCGGAGTATTTCGTCGTCGGAGCTGTACAGTATGCCAACGTTGTGTCGGTGGTCTTCCTCGCACCACGGCTGCGAATTCGAACACACACGAACGAAGCGCTGATCGCAGTCTTGTGTGAGCAACAAGGACAACGCCGCCTTTGGGATTTCGACGAACGGCCTTGACAGGTGGAGCTCTTTGAACTTTCGCTGGAGATCGGCTTGGAAATCGAGGAACGGTCCGTGGTCGTTGGGCCCTGGCTCTTCAAGGTTTACCATGTCCGGCGCGATCATCCCTGGGGGGAGAGTCAGCACCGACGCGGATTGCAATTGCACCGTCGTGAGCGCTTGCATGATGGAATTTGCGGCGTCGGCGACGGTGGGCTCTTGCTTAATGTCGAGTACCACGTACGCCGAGTTCGCCTGCTTCGAGTCGGTGTAAGAAACGCACAGGGCGTTGGACGTCGCCCACGTCATGTCCTTGTGCGTGGATTTGACCTGCATTCGCTTCATGTACGAGGCGACGTCGTCCTTTCCAGCGACGACCGAAAGTCGCACCATCTGTGTGCAGCGCGGTGGTTCCTCGCACGACGGCCACGTCTTGGGCACACCGCCGTCCAAAATCGACGGCAATGCGCTCTTCGTCATGGGCGTTTGTGCTATCTGCGCGAGTGCGTTGAGCAGCGCGATTTGGCACTTGTTCAACGCGGGTTTGCCGGCGGTCGCGGCTGGCAGCAGCAGTGTGACCGCAACGGCGCGGCTTCTCTGCGAACGATTCGGTCCGGTTTTGGCGAGGGACGGCGTTGCTTTGTCCGCTGCGAGTTCGATGCTGTGCTGCAGTTCGGCGCATATTCCGTTGGCAAGAATACCTCCATTCATGTGAGAATGCTGGCGCAGGTCCAAATGGCTGATTCCGTTGGCAGTCATGAACGCCGTATAACATTGCCTGATCAAGTCCGCGTTTGCTGGATAGGGCGCGATGCAGCGCCTGCCGGCCCCAGTCGACGGCCGCGACAGACCGGGCTGTTGATAACTTTCGATGCCCTTTGGCAGAAGCACCAACTCCTTCGTAAACGGCTTCGAATGGCAGATTGTGTACGAGTCGAAGGTGGGCGGGCGTTTCAGATCGCACGAAAGCGGCGGCTCGTCGGAGACTCCCTTTTCCGCGCTATCAACATGGACAACAAGCGACATCTGGTGGTAGGAGGGTCGGCCGCACGCTTTGCAATTCTTTCCGTACTCGTGACAGCCAGCAGTGCAGCACTCGTACGTGATGCACAGAGAAAGGCGTCGCCTCGGAACAGCTCTCCCTGTCGAGTCTGTGGTAGATAATACCATTTCCATGTTCGTCCGGTCGATAGATTGCTACAATTCCAAGCCGTTCGTCGTCAGAGAGTGCGATTTACTGCGGAAATCCCTTGTCCTCTACAGTGCAATAGACAAGACCTTCAGGGCCTTCGTCAAACAGTCCATCCGCCTAAAGTTTTACTTCTTCTTCTACGACTGCTTGATTGAACGGCCGCTCGTGGAGCGGCGGTTTCTTGACGGCGTGTTCGGCGTAAGTCTATTCGAAGGGTCCTATGGCATAGGCCCAAAAGACCCGAGGCGGTTTGAAGGCATGTCGTCGCTGGAAGTTATCAAGGATCGGATCAAGTCTGCAAAAAAACTCTCCACGTTTGACGACGTCCAGCTTTACACACGCTCCGGTCACTACATGCCAGACGACCTCCCACAGGGAGTCGGCATACGCGTCGCGGTGTTCGTGGGCAGGTGCCGGCTCATCACCCAGTGCGTAGCAAAGTTTAGCAATGAAAAATGCACCGCGAAGTGCGACGGCTGCACGTGCAGGCGCAAAATGCTCGACATGGGCACAGGGCGCGTGAAAGCCACGGTCCACGAACTCTTCGGAGCGAACGACGCCAGCTCCTCCGAAGGCGAAGACGACGACGACGAGTATGTGGCAAAACACGAGTCGTGGTGCTACCCCGCGGCCTCGTACTGGGCGCGGATCGTGCCCGGTGTGATGACCAACCTACCACGGCTTCAGTTTTGCTCGCTCATGTGCGTGCGCAACTACGAACACGAGCTTTCGATTGCAATGCCAATCAATGCGCACGTCCTCGAGTCGCACGAATGTCAGCACTCCGTCCATGGCAAAGTCGGGCTTGCACGGGTGGTGGCCGTCTCCAGGGCGTCGATAAAACGAAACGCCGCTGCGGTTCGTTCGCTGCGCCAATCCAGGAATGAACTACGCCGCATGCGCGTCACGACGCTGGGCCTGGGTGTCGTCGAATCCATGCATCGAAACGTTGAGGATATGCTGAACATCGACCTCGCATTGCTGCAGGCCGCCGCTGCAATTGCCGAGAGCCCGGTGACGGCAATCGGCCGATTGCTGCCGGGGACGCAGGCGGAATGGCGGAGCGACTCCTGCAAGTGGAGTCGCGCGATCGAAATTGCAAAAACAATCTACGTTGAAAACAGTAATGGGTCGAGATCCAGGGCAATGGACGAGCGCGAGCTGCCCGCGTGGCTTAGGAAAGTGAGAAGTGCCGCTCTGAGAATGTACCCCGTCACGTTGTTGGAGAACGCCTCGTTCTAGGCGGTGGCGCCCGCTCGCCGTCACGCCGCGCCCAGAGCGTTTCGAAGCCTTTTCAGAGGCTTGCTGCAGCCACCAGAGGCGGCGGCGGCGGCGGGGGGGGAAGAGGCGGCGCCCTCGAGACAGTCGACGACCTCGGACGCCGTCGCGTCCGATAGGCGAAAGTCAATGTTCCGCCCGCGCGTACGCGAATGGAAGACGTCGTTGTAGCACTCGTCGTACCCAAAGACAGTCCCATGCTTGTGTACAAGGCGATGCGCCTCGTCAAAATCGATTTGAACCGGTTGCATGCCATGTCGTAACATTTTGACCTCGTGGGTCGCGCTGCATCGGTAAATAATCACGACGGGCGGCGTCAGGCACTCGAGTGCCATCGAAATCTGTGCGAGTGTGCTCATTTCACCCACCAAATCTTGATTCTTGATGCAAACGTACTCGGCGAGCATTTTTTGCTCCCATGCGCGCGAAAGCGCCAACGCCGAAAACTCCTGCAGGAAACTCGCCTTGACCTCGAACGTGCGTCCAGCGACTGTCATGCACTCCGTGTCCGACGGCCGCAAACGCATGCAAGTTGGCATCGCTCTGGGCAGGCCGGTAGGCGACTCGTTGGCATGGTTCGAAGGGGGGGATTTCTGCTGCTGCTGCGGCTGCCTCGGCTCAAAAACACGTGTCGACGTGGCAAGGTGGAAAATCGCGTCGACCGACGCACACTTCGAGGTGCGCTGCAATTCGTAGCCGTCGTCGTCGTCGTCGTCTTCGTAGTCGACGACCTCCTCGTCGAACACCATCGAAGACGAAATCGCGTCGAACCGCTGGAACACGAACCTAAATTCAGGACGCGTGCCGTCGAATGCCCTCGATATCCCGACCTGCGAATCTGCCACGTCGCGCAATACGCCGTCGAACCAGCGCCTTGTGGTGGCGGAGTGGCGCTTCGCAAGCAAATCACCCTCCGTGGACTGCACCAAGCAGGATATGCCGTACGGGGTGTCAGTGCATAAAAAACAGTTGCGGTGCAACGCGTGCACCGACTCGACGTCGGTGCAACAAAACCGACTTTCCCATTCGTCGGTCAACGTCTCGTAAAACAAATTTGCACGGCTCGAGGTTTCAAAAATGTCGTCGATCACCGACGATCGGTGAAACACGTCGTGCTCCAGAAAATGAAACGAGCCTTCCACGCGCACGACAATGTAAATAAAGTTGCCGTCTCCGACGACCACAGCCGGAAGTAAGCCCTGTCGCGAGAAGACGCCTAAAACCCCATAGGACACCGCATTTCTAGAAAACTCGATTCGGCCCGGCACGTAAAAATTATCCAATGTATCAAAGGCCGACATTCCACGATTTAAAAGAGGCGGCGCCTCGTCTCGATCGGGTCGACTCGACTCTTCGAGCCACTTTAACAGCATCCGAATGCACTGAAAACTCCATAGCACGTGGGGTGCCGTACATGTGACGCGACGATGCCGCCTTCCAGCACCCACCCAAGTATGGGTATAGCGAGGGAGGTGTCGGCATCTCCGCTTATACGACAATTGAAAGAACGTGAAGTATGGACTCGGACTCGGACTCGGACTCGGACGCACCTTTGCACCAGCAGCCCCTCTCGTTGCAGCACCTTCTGCGAAACGCGCGCCCGCACTCGATCTTCAGTATGTACGAGCATGCAATCAACCTCATTCCAGAACAGGCCAAGTTCGAGTTGTTCAAGGGAAATTGCAAGTTCCTAAACCCGCACGCCCATCAACTCGAGGCCGTCGACATCTGCACAAAATACCTGTTTTCCAGCAACCCAGACGAATTTGAGGACATGGACAAAACAGTGGCGATGCAGGCGATCTACGACGCGATCGACCAAGACCCCGATCGAAATTCCTCAGACGACGTTGAAACATCCACAACACACGAGTCGGCCGACGCGGACACGCAGCCGTCCGAAATCGCCCACGTCGCGCGCGTCTTCCCCGTGCCGAAATCGCGGTCGTGCAAAATGAGCATTCCGTGCGGGGGAGGGAAGACGGCCATCATGATTTTGACGGCCATCGTGCATGGTGGCAATTGCCTGATCGTCACCAACAACGTCGAGAACGCGTTGAACATCCTGAAGACGATCGTAGAGTCGACCAATGTCCACCTGGTCGTGCCCGTGCGGCTGCTGCGACCGACGTCCCACGACAAGCAGTTTTCCCCGGAGCCGAGTGCAAAGGTCAAAGGGCAGGTCGAGTCGGAAGAAAACGCATTGATTGACAGCATGATCATCAAGGAGGACGTCATCTCGGACGGCGACGCGAGTCGCCGCCATTTCCTTCCAAACGGCGGCGCGAACGGCATCACCATCGCCGACGTGTGCTGCTTCAAGCCGCTTACGAACAGCTCAAACGCGCGAACGACGCTACGCCGCCTCCTCTTTCAATCGCACTGGTCGTTGGTGCAATTCGATGAAGCTGATGCTGTGTCCACCAAAGATTTCAGAAGCGCAATGATCAATGGCGTCGTTCTCAATTTCGACGACGGCGATGGCAGAGGAAATGTGAAACGGCACGTCCCGCTCCGTGCCGATCACGTCGTCTACCTCAGCGGGACGTGGCATCGCGGCCTCGACGACGAAGGTCGCCGTTTTCTACGCGACGCGGGGAAAATGCTATACGTTCGCCGGTCGGTCGATTTGGAGGTGCACGGCCTGCTCGCAAAGGTCGCCATCGCGTCGATCGTTTGCAGGGACGACGACTGGAGCGCACCGTTTACAGCGGGAAACGCACAACTCCGAGGGATGTCGGCCGAGAAATGCCGTGTTTTGGAACTGCTCATCTCGCTCCACTTATTCTTCAATCACAAGATCATGGTCTTTTCGAGATACATTTCGCAAGTGGAAACGCTCGCAACGCTCTTCCCCGACGCATTTGTGGTTCACGGGACGACGATCGGCCGCGAGTCGCTGAAGAACAGTTTCAAAGTGCAAACCGGTGTGATATGGGCGACGACGACCATAGGCGACCGCGGCTTTGACGTACCCGACGTACAGGTTGTGATAAACGTGGCGAATTACGGAGAGTCGCCCGGACAGCTGTTCCAGCGAACGGCTCGTTGCCTACGACTTTCGCACAAACTCGCCTGGATGTACGACCTTACGTCCCCCACCGACCAGCCTTGGTCGGGTCGTTGCAATCCGACAGAGATCATATCTGCACCAAGATACTCGATCCTAGCGTCCGAAGGCTACCGCGACCGCATCCATGTCCTCGAATCGGCGTCTATCAAGGGGCTCGTCGTCGCCGAACTTGGCCTCGGGGTCGACCAGATCCCGTCGATTGCGTACGATAACCCATCCGTTCGAGCCAACCACGTACTCAGCTTCTACCGCTCCGTTATCTGCAAAGACAAGGCCGCATTCGGCGAATCGGCGGCATCGTCCGACAAGAAGAATAGGAAGAAGCCAAAATCCAAGCAGGTGTCGTCTCACGCACGCTTACGCTCCGTAATCGCCAAGGGCGCGAGTGCCTCGAAACTCAAGGCCGCACTCGACAGCTTCAAGGCATCGAAACCTGCATCGTCGACTAGCCTCTCGGTATGCGTCTCCGAGCCCGTCGAGAGCGGCTCGACCGCGCCCAGTTTCATGAAAGTTCAGAAGCACCGGGTGAACATCCAATCGATTCTGGCTCGGTCCCCCCACCCGGCGGTCGCATGTAACGATTCTGAGATGCCGCCGGACATGCTTTGGAAAATCGTCTGCGACATTCAAGCCGAAGCGCGGGTCGTATTGAAGAAAACCGACGCGGCGCGTTCTGTCATCCGGAACCAAATCCGCTCGTCGATCGAGTCGACGAGCGACGACGACGACGACGAGCAAGGGGGCGGATCGGTTTCACTTCAAGATCAATGCGGCTTTTTGTTTCAAGGGGCACAATCGTCGTCGAGCGGTGTTTCACACCAGGGTTGAATACTTTTGTCGCGGCGCAAATGGACAGCGACCCCCCCAGCGACCCCGAAAGCGACGTCGTCGTTCAACCGCCGCCGCCGCCGCCGGTTCCCATCGCCTTCACTTCAAAAATGGTATTTGGATGGATGGATCAACACGACGGGTGTGAGTTGACAACCAAACAGCCATCGCGCATCACCGGGTGTTCGTTTCAGCACGTGCAAATCGAAACTGAGAAATTAAACGCGGCCGGGTTCCACGTCCATGTGTTCCCGCTCAATATTTCGAAATTCAAGTGCAATGCCGAAAACGTAAAGATCGAGGCGGTCCACGAAAACAAACAAAACGCCATCGGTGCAAACTTCGACGTCCAAGAGACCAAATTTAAAGATGAACCGTCGTGGGAGCCCGGACACGCCGAAATAACCGCACTTGCAATCAACGCCTTTGAAATAGCCGACATGGTGACCCGCTCTCCAAAGAGGGCTGTGGTAGTGTGCAGTAAAAACGGCGGGGATGCCATGAAAACCCTTGTTTGTTGCGTGGCGTTGGCGGTCAAAGCGATCGACAGAAAAAACGCAAAATTTGTGCTGCGCGGCCGACTCCCGCAGCCAAAGGACAGTCGCCTCAAAAAGTTCGTCGATGCGTTCTCAAAGTTCACCCGTCAAGACGCTGTGTCAAAATCAGAAGGCTTTTACTTTTCTGAATTTTGATTTCTGGTGACATTGGGCATGTGCGGGCGAAACGTTCGGACCGTGTTTCATAAGAGCCGCAGACGTGTATGTTTAATGTGAAAAAGTTAAAAGTTGTTAATGTCGCTACCCAGCCTCTCGTCGCTCGCGTTTAAAAAACAAACGGGCGTGGCCTACCCACGCTTTGTCGACGCCATGCCGACATACAAACCCGATAAGACGCCGTACAGGCCACCGCCGCCACCGCCGCCGCCACCGCCGCCGCCACCGCCGCCGCCACCACCGCCGCCACCACCGCCGCCACCGCCACCGCCACCGCCGCCGCCGCCGCCAACGTCTCCGCCGCGCAAGACGCTGGACGGGTTGTTAGCGGCGAAGCAGAAGGCGGCGGCGGATGCGGCGGGGGCGGAGAAGGCGGCGGCGGAGAAGGCGGCGGCGGAGAAGGCGGCGGCGGAGAAGGCGGCGGCGGAGAAGGCGGTGGCGGAGAAGGCGGTGGCGGAGAAGGCGGCGGCGGAGAAGGCGGCGGCGGAGAAGGCGGCGGCTGAGAAGGCGGTGGCGGAGAAGGCGGCGGCGGAGAAGGCGGCGGCGGATGCGGCGGGGGTGGATGCGAAGGAGGTGGTGGGTGAGTTAAATATTTTGTTTGAAAAAGCGGATAAGGACAAGGTGGAGGGTGAGGCGGT
>Ga0209709_10004192_pt1 | contig 11703 bp, 10 predicted proteins | sample ArcticOcean_MG_C_2_FD_187435 | JGI IMG/M metagenome (GOLD analysis project Ga0209709, IMG submission 187435) | Marine microbial communities from western Arctic Ocean - ArcticOcean_MG_CB4_136 (SPAdes) (version 2) | ecosystem: Environmental > Aquatic > Marine > Oceanic | place: Arctic Ocean... | reverse complement strand
TTACAAGAAAGAAAAAAAAATATCAGTTCTTCTTGCTTCACACAATATGAGTGAAGTTAAAAGATTATGCAATTCAGTATTAATGATGAAAAATGGGACCATAATTGATAACGGAACACCAGAAGAATTAATTAAAAAACATGGAAGAAAAAATTTGGAGGAAGTTTTTTTACAACTTGCGAGAAATAATAATGAGTTTTAACAGGATTTATGGTCTTTTTTTAAGACACTTTTTTCTAATCTCTCAATCTTTTCCAAGGATTATTGATCTTATATATTGGCCGGCAATCCAAATTACATTATGGGGATTTATCTCCAATTTTTTTGCTTCTCACAGTACATACTATAATGGTGCTGTTGGAGTAATTCTTTCTTGTGCTATTCTTTATGATTTTTTATTCAGAACGAGCATTGGTTTTAATATTTTATTTTTAGAAGAAATTTGGAGTAGAAACTTTACCAATCTGTTTATTGCTCCAATGAAAATAAGCGAGATAATAACATCTTTAGTTTTTACAGCTTTAATAAGAGCATTAATAGGTCTTGTGCCAGCAATACTTTTGACTTCTCCTCTTTTTGGAATATCTCTATTAAATTTAGGTATGCCCTTGTTCTTTCTTTTTTTAAGTTTATATATTTTTGGGATCACATTGGGTTTGTTGGTGTCTGCAGGGTTATTACGATTTGGTCCATCTTTCGAAAATATTTCTTGGTCAACTTTATTTTTATTAGCTCCCTTTGGTTGTGTTTATTACCCTTTGGAAACTTTACCCAAAATTTTTCAGACTATAGCTCTTGGTCTTCCCTTGGTCTACATATTTGAGGAAACTAGAAATATACTTATTCACCAAACTTTTAATTTTGAAAATATTTCTAAGGCTTTTTATCTAAATGTGGTTTACTTAATTATGGCAATTTCTGTATTCTACTATTCTTTTGCACAAGCTAGAAAAAAAGGATCATTAATAAATATTGGAGAATGATGGTGCGCCACATAGGAGTCGAACCTATAACCCCCAGATTCGAAATCTGGTGCTCTATCCAGTTGAGCTAGCGGCGCATTTAGTATTAATATTACATTTTATGGAAAAAAACATTAATTTAATAGTTCAAGAAGATGAAAATAATCTCAGAGTTGATGTTTTTATTAATAAAAGAGAAAAGCTAATTAGTAGAACTAGAATTAAAAATTTAATTCTAAAAGAAAAATTAAAATTAAATGATAAAGTAGTTATAAGTCCGTCAAAAAAAGTATCTGCGGGTGATAATGTTCTTCTTCTAATTCTAAATCCTAAAAAGGCTTCATTAAAACCCTACGATTTTAAACTAGAGATAGTTCATGAAGATCAAGACTTGTTAGTAATTAATAAGCCAGCTGGTATTATTATGCATCCAGGAGCTGGTAATTATGATGAAACAATTGTTAATGCCTTAATGCATTACAATGAAAATGCATTATCAACAATTGGTGATGAACTCAGACCTGGAATTGTTCATAGAATAGATAAAGATACTTCAGGATTAATTGTGGTTGCAAAAAATAATGAAACACACGAAAACTTATCAATTCAATTTAGCAATCATACAATCACAAGAGTTTACCAGTTATTAATTTGGGGTAAGCTTAGACCCTCATCAGGTAAAATTGATACTCTTATAACTAGAAGTTCAAAGAACAGACAAATGATGGAGGTTAGTAGCTCTAAAGGAAAACAGGCAATTACAAATTATAAAACATTAGAAATTTTTGAAAATGATAAAACTCCCACACTAAGCTTGGTTGAATGTAGACTAGAAACTGGAAGAACACATCAAATAAGAGTTCATATGACTCACATGGGTAATAGTATTATGGGTGATGGTAAATATAAAAAAAAATACAAGAAACTCAAAAATATTGACACAAATTTAGAAAAGCTAATTTATAAATTAGATAGGCAATTTTTACATGCTCAAACATTAGGTTTTACTCACCCTAAAACAGATGAGGAGATGATTTTTACCTCAAAATTGCCACATGAACTTGAAAATATTCTTTTATTGCTCAGAAATACTGGCAAATAAGATCTTGAAAATTTACTATTGTTAATTAGATAAATACAAATTATGAGTACAACAATGAATAACAATCTCCCAACACTCTCAAATGAAGGTGGCTTATCTGCATATCTTGCGCAAATAAAAAAATTTCCTATGCTAGATGCCGAAGAAGAATATATGCTAGCAAAAAATTGGAAAACTACAGGTAATGTTAAATCAGCTGAAAAACTTGTAACAAGTCACTTAAGACTGGTTGCTAAAATTGCAATGGGCTACAAAGGTTATGGTTTACCAATTAATGAAATGATCTCAGAAGGTAATGTTGGCTTAATGCAAGCAGTTAAGAAGTTTGAACCTGAAAAAGGTTTTAGATTAGCCACATACGCGATGTGGTGGATTAGAGCTTCTATCCAAGAGTATGTCTTAAGATCTTGGAGTTTGGTTAAAATTGGAACAACCACTGCACAGAAAAAATTATTTTTTAATCTAAAAAAAATAAAAAATCAAATTGCTCCAAAATCTGAAGGTGACTTAAGACCAGAACATGTAGATGAAATCGCTAATAAGTTAGACGTCAGTAAAGATGAAGTTGTTTCAATGAATAGAAGATTGTCTGGTAAAGAATTTTCTTTAAATGCAAAGGTAGGTGAAGATGGTGATGAATGGCAAGATTGGCTAATAGACAAAGAATTAGATCATGATTTAAAATTTGCAAACCAAGAAGAAATGGAACAACGAAAAGATTTATTAAAAAATTCAATAAAAATTCTTAATGATAGAGAGAGAGAGATTTTACAATCAAGAAGATTAAATGATGAGCCCACAACTCTCGAAGATTTAAGTCAGAAATATAAAATTAGTAGAGAAAGAATAAGGCAAATTGAAAATAAAGCTTTTGAAAAACTTCAAAAACATATGCTTATTTCTGCACAATCAAAAAATTTGCTTCCTGTTAATTAAACTTCAAAGGGATTTTCTAAAAGAATAGTGTCTTCTCGTTCTGGACTGGTTGAAATGCTTGAAACTTTAGTGCCAATAAAATCCTCTAAAGCATAAATATATTTTTTTGCATTTTCTGGAAGTGCATCGATGTTTTTAATTCCATTAGTTGGTTCTTTCCATCCAGGGAATGTTTTGTAGATAGGTTTTATTTTTAACTGATCTTCAACAGCGGCTGGAAGATAATCCATTTTTTTTCCATCAAGATCATATTCAACACACATCTTAATTTCATCTAATTCATCTAAGACATCAAGTTTAGTAAGTGCTATTCCATCAATCCCTGAAATTTTAATTGTTTGTCTAACTAGCACTCCATCAAACCAGCCACATCTTCTTTTTCTGCTTGTAACAGTTCCAAATTCTTTTCCTCTTGAGCCAAGTAATTCTCCAGTTTCATCCTTCAGTTCTGTTGGGAAAGGCCCTTCACCCACTCTAGTCGTATAAGCTTTTGTTATTCCAAGAACATAATTAATTGAATTTGGTCCACAACCAGTACCAGTGGCTGCGCTCGATGCAACAGTATTTGATGAAGTAACAAAAGGATATGTTCCGTGATCAACATCTAATAAAATTCCTTGTGCTCCTTCAAATAATATTTTTTTTCCTTGTCGTTTGTATTCATCAATTCTAAGCCAAACTGGTTGTGAAAATTTTAATATTTCTGGGGCTATTTTTAAAAGTTCTTTTTTAAGTTGGTCTTTTTTATATATTTTTTTTCCTAATCCTTTTCTAATTGCGTTATGGTGTGATAATACCGTTTCTAGTCTATGATCAAGATTTCTCTCAGATCTTAAATCCATAATTCGAATAGATCTTCTTCCAACTTTATCCTCGTATGCAGGTCCTATTCCACGTCTGGTGGTTCCTATTTTGCTTTTTCCAGCTGCATCTTCTCTTATTTCATCCATCTCTCTATGAAATGGCAAGATAAGAGTTGCTGACTCTGATATTATAAAGTTATCAACACTTACATCGACACCTTTTGAGCTTATTTCTTCAATCTCTTCTAATAATGCCCAAGGATCAACTACAACACCATTTCCGATTATTGATATTTTATTTTTTCTAACTATTCCTGATGGGAGCAGTCTTAATTTATAAGTGACACCATCAATTACCAATGTATGCCCAGCATTATGGCCTCCTTGAAAACGAATAACAACATCTGCTTGGTCTGATAACCAATCAACTATTTTTCCTTTACCTTCGTCTCCCCACTGTGAACCAACAACGACTACATTTTTCATTATCTAAATTTTTTTTTTATAACAATTGAGCTTAAATGGTTTATTGGACCATGGCCTTTGCCATAATTAAGGTTAAATCTTATTGAATTATTTACATACTTAGTTGCTAACTCACAAGATTTCTTTAGAGTTTTTCCACATGAAAAAAAAACAGTGATGGCAGATGATAAGGTACATCCTGTACCATGTGTATTACTGGTTGCAATTTTTTTGTTTTCTATAATATTAATTTCTTTTTTATTAACCAAGATATCGTAAACCATTTTGGAATGAAGGTGCCCACCTTTTATAAAAACATTTTGGGCTCCAAATCTAATCAACAAACTTGCAGCAATAATCATATCTTCTTTAGTTTTTATTTTGATACCAGTTAATATTTCTGCTTCAGGGATATTTGGCGTTATTAAAGTAACTTTTTTTATCAATTTATTCTTAAGTAGTTGAGTTGCTTCTTTATCAATTAATTTAGTACCACCTTTTGCAACCATCACTGGATCTAAAATTATTTTTTTTACTTTAATAATATCTAATGAGGAAATAACAGATTTTATCACTTTTGTAGAATGTAGCATTCCAATTTTTATAGCATCAGGCTTGATATCTTTTGAGGTAAATTCAATCTGATTAGAGACTTCTTTAGGATCAACAGGGACTATTGACTTAACACCTGTGGTGTTTTGAATAGTTACAGCTGTTATAGCTGTCATTGCGTATGAGCCTAGAGCAGTAATGGTTTTAATATCCGCTTGTATTCCAGCTCCTCCTGATGAGTCTGATCCTGCTATAATCAAAATTTTTGATTTTGGTTTCAATTTATCTAATTTTTTTCTTAATAATATTTATACACTTTTGAAGTAATTTTTTATTCTCACTTTCACCCATCACTCTAATCTTTAATTCTGTTCCAGACTTTCTCACCAATATTCTTCCTTGTCCCTTCATTAATTTTTCTGCAATCTTTATAGAATTTCTTACATCAGTATTATTAATTACGTTTTTATCTTTAACTTCAATATTTTTTAAAATTTGTGGTGTTTTTTTGAAAGTATTAAAAAAATTACTAGCTTTATTTCCTTTTCTAAGAGAAAATAATACTTCTAATGCAACTAATAAACCATCACCAGTAGTTGCAAATTTTCCCAGAATAATATGTCCAGACTGTTCTCCACCTAAATTAAAATTATTTTTTTGCATTTTTTCTTTTACATATCGATCACCTACACTTGCTCTTATGAATCTTATTTTTTTTGATTTAAAAAAATTTTCTAGTCCATAGTTTGACATTAAAGTACCCACAACACCTCCTCTTAACATTCTTTTATTTCTCCATCTAATTGCCAATGATGCAATTATTTGATCTCCATCGACTATATTTCCTGATTCATCACACATAATAATTCTGTCAGCATCACCATCAAGGGCAATTCCTATATGTGCTTTGTGTTTTTTTACTATAGATTTAATCTTATTTGGGAATGTCGAACCACAATTTCTATTAATATTTAAACCATTTGGTTTTATTCCAGTTGCAATTACTTTTGCACCCAAAGATTTAAATAATTCAGGTCCAGCTTTATATCCAGCACCATTTGCACAATCAATTACTACTCTTAAGCCTCTAAGGTTAAAATCTTTAGGAAAATTTTTTTTTATTATCTTTATATATTCTCTATTACCATCTTCTAATCTTTTAACTCTTCCTAATTCTTTTGGCTTTGATAAATTTTTATCAATCTTTTTATCAATTAGTTTTTCTATTTTTTTTTCTATTTTATCAGATAGTTTTAATCCATCTGGACCAAATAACTTTAATCCATTATCATAATATGGATTATGCGAAGCAGTGATCATTATTCCCATATTAGCCTTCATAGATTTGGTTAACATGGCTAAGCCATTTGTAGGTAGAGGCCCGAGTGTATAAACGTGCATACCTGCAGACGCAAGTCCAGAAACTAAAGCTGGCTCTAGAGTATAACCAGACAATCTAGTATCCTTTGCAATTATTGCTATTTGTTTCTTTTTTTTTTGAGTTTTAAAATATGTTCCTGAAGCCAAACCAAATTTAAAAAACATATCACCATTTATATTTTTACTATTTACAGTTCCTCTTATTCCATCAGTTCCAAAATATTTTTTTGCCATTATTTTTTAATTAATTGTTTAAACACTTTTATACTTTGCACTAGTTCATTAACATCATGAATTCTTAAAATTTGAACTCCTTGCATTATTAAATAGAGAGAAGAGGCAACTGTTCCACCTATTCTTTTCTTAGTATCATTTATGCCCGATAAATCTTTAATAAATTTTTTTCTTGAGACACCAAGTAGTATAGGAAAACCAAGCGTATGAAAAATAGAAATACCTCTAATTAAATTCATATTATGTTTCAAATTTTTTCCAAAGCCTATACCTGGATCAACTATTATATTATTATGCTTTATACCCTTAGATCTTAATAATTTTATCTTTTCTTCAAAAAAATCATATATGTCCAATAGCTCATTTTTATATTTTGGGTTATTTTGCATATTTTCTGGTGTTCCTTGTGTGTGTTGAATAACAAATGGAGTTTTATTCCTTTTTAAAACATTAATTGTTTCTGAGTCATATTCTAGTCCTGAAACATCATTTATAAGTTGAACTCCAAGTTTAATTCCTTTTTTCATAATTTCTGATTTTCTTGTATCAAGTGACAAAGGGATTTTTTTATTAATTTTTTTTATTACATTTACTATTCTTACCCATTCCATCTTGTTACTTATAGGTTTAGATCCTGGTCTTGTAGATTCTCCACCAATATCAACAATATCTGCTCCAGCTTTAAATAAAGCTAATGCATGATTTAATCCTGCTTTTTTTTTATTAAACTTTCCACCATCAGAAAAACTATCTGGAGTTAAATTTAATATACCCATTATATTTGGAATTCTTTTAAAGTTTAGATTTGAAAAATTTTTATTTTTCTTAATTATAGTTTTAAGATCATTTTTAATTTTTTTTTGTAAAGATATTGATAATTTTTTTATATCTTTAATATTGATTATTTTTTTTGACTTTCTTGAAATAATTTCTATTCGATCGAATGAGATTTGATTATTACCTTTTAGTGGTAATGTTTTTTTTTGATTAATTAATTTAGCTGATTTACCACCATAATGAAAATTACACACTCTTGTGTAATATTTTTTCATTATATATTAATGAACTATTTTTGGCTTGAGCCCGATTGAACCTAGCGAAGAGTCTCTTTCTTCTTTTGGAACATTTTTGTCTTCGTCCCTTTCAACTGGTTGATTATTGAGTATTAAATTTCTAATTTCATCACCTGTCAAAGTTTCATATAAAAGCAAAGTTTTTGCTAATTTATGTAAATCTTCTATTTTTTCATTTAATATTTTTTTTGCTCTTTGGTAACCTTCATCAACTAGTTTTTTAACTTCTGAATCAACTTTTTTCTGTGTATCCTCTGACATTTGTTGGTTTCTTGCTACTGATCTTCCAAGAAATACCTCATCTTGGTTGTCACCATAACTTAGGGGTCCAAGCAATTCACTCATTCCCGCCTCTGTGACCATGTGTTTCGCAGTGCCTGTGGCTGCTTTTATGTCTGACATAGCTCCCGATGTAACTTTATCGTGACCAAATATGATTTCTTCTGCAACTCTTCCACCCATAGCTTTAGCTATTTGTGATTTCATATATTCTCTATTCTGTGAATATTTATCTCTTTCAGGTAGTGTCATAACCATTCCTAAGGCTCTTCCTCTCGGAAGTATTGTTGCTTTATGAATAGGATCATCTGCTTTTTCATTTAAAGATACAATCGCATGTCCAGCTTCATGATAAGCTGTTAGTTTTTTGTCATCCTCAGTTTGGACCATCGATCTTTTTTCTGCTCCCATCATAACTTTGTCTCTGGCTTCTTCGAATTCTTCCAATGTAACTATTCTTTTACTTTTTCTAGCAGCTAATAACGCTGCTTCATTAACTATATTTGCTAAATCTGCCCCTGTAAAACCTGGTGTACCCCTTGCAACTGTTCTTAAATTTACATCTGGTGCCATTTTAATTTTTTTTACATGAACTTTTAAAATTTTTTCTCTTCCTATAATGTCAGGAAGTCCTACAACTACTTGTCTGTCGAATCTTCCTGGTCTCAATAAAGCTGGATCTAAGACGTCAGGTCTGTTTGTTGCTGCGATAATAATTACACCTTCGTTAGTTTCAAAACCATCCATCTCTACTAATAATTGATTTAAAGTTTGTTCTCTTTCGTCATTACCTCCACCAAGGCCTGCACCTCTACTTCTTCCAACCGCATCAATTTCATCAATAAAAATGATACATGGTGAATTTTTTTTTCCTTGTTCGAACATGTCTCTAACTCTTGAGGCTCCAACTCCAACAAACATTTCAACAAAATCTGATCCAGATATAGTAAAGAAAGGAACTCCAGCTTCACCAGCTATTGCTCTAGCAAGTAAAGTTTTTCCTGTTCCTGGTTGTCCGACTAATAAACAGCCTCTTGGTATTGTTCCACCAAGTCTACTGTATTTTTTTGGGTCTTTTAAAAATTCAACAACTTCTTCAACTTCTTCCTTGGCTTCCTCAACTCCAGCAACATCATTAAATGTAACTTTACCTTTTAGTTGGTTCATCAATTTAGCTTTAGATTTACCAAAACCCATAGCACCACCTTTTCCACCTTGCATTTGTCTCATAAAGAATATCCAAACTGCAATTAATAACAACATTGGGAACCATGATAATAGAACTCCAAATAGTGATGGCATTTTATCCTCTAGTGGAGCTGCTGAAATACTCACACCTCTAATAGATAGTTTTTCAATTAAGTTTGGGTCGTTAGGAGAGTATGTTGAAAAAGAATTTCCATTTGAAAAAACTCCTTTTATATTATTTCCTTGTATTTCAACTTTTACAACCTCTCCGTCATCAACTGCTGACAAAAACTCTGAGAATATTATTGAATTGTTATTATTTGCATTAATCTGTGGATTTTTAAACATATTATATAGACCAATAGTTAAAAATACGATTACAGCCCACATTGCTAAATTTTTTATATTCATGACTATAAGATAAGAATTATTGCTAATTAAACAAGTGTCAAATTGTTACAAAATTTAACCTTAAAGCTTATTTTCTTTAGATATTACTATGCTTTCATTTATTTTTTCAATAAAGCAACTACCAAGAGTTACTTTTGTGAATGAATTAGATTCTATTTTTTTAATTATCTCACTAATACTTTTTCCTCTAACCGGATAATACTTCTGTCCTATTATTTGAATAACTCTGGTTAAAGATCTAAAAATAACCTCATGAGACTGAATAAAAAAATTATTATTCAATATTAAGGTATTCTTTTTTTTAAAAAAAATAGAATTTTTTTCTATATTTCTTTTTGTATAATATTGAATTGATTTATCAGAATCTTTTAAATTATTAATCGTTAATAATAATTTTTTTTTATCAAGTCCTTCCTTTTCAAGTACACTTAATAAATTTCTAATTCTAATTCTTTTAAAATTTTCATTTTTGTTTGAAGGATCATTAATAAAAAAATTAAATATTTTTTTTGATAAATAAATTAAATCTTTTTTCTCTAGATTTAATAGTGGTCTTAAGATTTCTGTATTTTTATCTTTATATTTTATTTTTTTACTTAATGAAATTAACCCATTCAATCCACTTCCTCTCAGAATCCTAATTAAAAAATTTTCAAATAAATCATCTAAATGGTGGCCAAACAAGATGTGCTTTATATTGTTTTTTTTACATTCTTGAACTAATAATAAATATCTTTTGTCTCTGGCTACTGATTGAATATTTGTAGATGGTTTTTTTCCATTCCATGTTAAAACTTTACAATAAATATCAATTTTTTTTAAAATACTAATAACAATTTTTGTTTCATTTGATGACTCTTTACGTAATTTATGGTCAACAATAAAATATTTAACTTCTACTTTGTGCTTTAAAGAAAAACATTTTGCTAAAAAAGCTAACGATAAGCTATCAGGGCCTCCAGAAACAGCTACTGCTAGTTTATTTTTTTTAGTATCTAAGGATTTTTCAAATTCTTTAAATATTCTAAGTATTTTTATATCTTTGAGATGATTGAGAATTTTTTTATGGTTTTTGTTTTTTACACTCAAACTTTTTTGATTCATACTTTGCTTTTTGAAGTACTGATTGATTTGCTTTTGGGTATTGTTTTTCCACTGCATCAATCATTTTGCAGCCTTGTTTTTTTTCTCCAATCTGAACCATTGATACACCAAGTTTAAGTAAATTTATAGGAGCCTTCTCACCCTTTGGATACTTTTGATACCCTTCAAGGTAGGCTGAGGCAGCATCAGTATAAAGTTGTCTAATTCTAAATGTTTCTGCATACCAATATTGGGCATTACCTGCCAATTTATGTTTTGGATTAGTATTCACAAATTCTCTAAATGCTCTTTCTGCCGTGCTATAATCACCTACTTTTAAAAAACTAGTAGCAAAATCATATTGCTTTTCTGGTGTTTCTTTTGGTAGTATTTTTTCCTCTGATTGAAAAGTTTCTGTAACTATTGTTGCAGTGGCATCTACTGATTGTGTTTGTTGAGTTAATTCATTATTATCTGTTTCTTTATAAGTGATAGAACCTAAATCTTGTGGCTGCGAAGATCCTGGTAAAGTTTTTTCTGAATCTTTTTTTGGTTTAAAAGTTTTCAGCTTATTGCCATCTGCAGAAGTTATTACATCTTCTATATCTCGAAACCTTATTTGATTATCAGCTTGAACTTTTGATAATCGATTAGACAGCTTATCTAATTTGAAATTTATTTCTTCAAATTTATTTGTTAATTGCTGAAATTGACTTTCGATTTCTGAAAGTTTTAATAGATGTCTTGTTAGCACATCCTCTGAATTTTGATCTAATCCGTTTTGATTACTTAAATTTTCTGTATTATTTTCTAAATTAATTGACTCTGAATAAACTGCTTTTTCTAGAGTTTTTAAATCTTTTTGTATTAATTCTAATATCTCATTTAAATTGTGGTTATCTGCAGAACAAACACCACTAAATAGAATTAATATTGTACTTATCTTTAATAGAATAATTTTTTTATAACCAAACATATTCTTAGTAATAATTATAATGATGGCAAAAAAAAGACCCTGAGTACAACAAAATACTAGGGTCTTTTTAAAATTTTTTGAGATTAGTTAGCTTTAACTGTAACTGATCTTCTATTTTTTGACCAACTCAAAGGAGTAGAACCTGAATCAACTGGTCTTTCTTTTCCATAACTAATAACTGAAATTCTGTTTGAAGAAATTCCATAAGTCATTAGATAATCTTTTGCTGAATTAGCTCTTCTTTCACCTAATGCTAAGT
>Ga0209709_10004190_pt1 | contig 11706 bp, 12 predicted proteins | sample ArcticOcean_MG_C_2_FD_187435 | JGI IMG/M metagenome (GOLD analysis project Ga0209709, IMG submission 187435) | Marine microbial communities from western Arctic Ocean - ArcticOcean_MG_CB4_136 (SPAdes) (version 2) | ecosystem: Environmental > Aquatic > Marine > Oceanic | place: Arctic Ocean... | reverse complement strand
ATGCATTAATCATTTTTTTCAAATATAAGGAATTCATGAAAAAAAAAGGTCACACCCCCACAACTAGGGTTAAAAACCCAGAACCCCATATATCTGACCCTGACTGGATCATCTGGGCAGCTTGGGCTGATCGTATTACTTTTGAGGAAATTGAGGAAAAGACTGGAAAGACGGAAGCTGAAGTAATCAAGATTATGAGACGATCTATAAAGCCAGTTTCTTTTAGATTATGGAGAAAGAGAGTTAACCAAAAAAGTATAAAACATAGAAAAAAATTTGAATATTCTAGAAAAGAAATTACTAGTAAAATTAAAAAGAATGATTATTTATAAATAATGAAAAATGTAACAATATATACAGGACCACTTTGTGGTTTTTGTGATGCAGCAAAAAAATTATTAACTAGAAATAATGTTGAATATAAAGAGATTAATATTGCAACAGTTGATGGTGCAATGGATGAAATGATTGCAAAAGCTAATGGTAAAAGAACTATACCTCAAGTTTTCTTTGATGATCAACACATTGGTGGTTACGATGATGTTAGAGCTTTAGAAAAAGAAAATAAATTACAAGATTTATTAAAATAAATTACTGAATTGATATTGAAACAGCTGGCTCTTCAATCCACATTATACAATCACCAATCGTGGCTGCACCAACTGCAGCTGTAGTACCAAAGGATAGCTTAATCAATGGTGTCTTTAATAATCTAGTATAAGGTTCTGTAAGTGCATAGATTATAAGTACAGAATCTCCAGACATTGTTATTGAGGTTGCATATTTAGGATTGTCATAATTTAAAGTGATACAAGTTCCAGCATCGTTCCCAGTTCCATCATCTGAACCATAAGTGTCGGCATTTGACAAATACATTGCTGTTGAAGTAGCTGTGCCAGTACCTGCATCTAACAATTGTGCTGCTGTATTATCAGTTCCTCCATCTGTAGCACATGTTCCCCCGCCTACCGCAACTGTTCCAGTTACTGTAAATGTTCTATTCATTGTAACTCTAAGATGTGTATATGTTCCCGAAGGTATTCCTGATGTTGGAGCATAGTTACCTACTGTTGCTCCAGCTTCTGCTGCTGCAATGTCAGCTGCCATATCTCTTTCACCAACAGTGATAGGTGTAGTGCAAGTAGAATCAGAACATAATTCAACTTTTTTCATTGTAACTTCATACTGTGTGGCAGGACCAGTAGCAGCATAACTCTTGTTAAAAATTAAAACTGCAAATATGTAATGGTTAAAAAAAATCTATTTTGAGTTTTTAATATTACTCATAAGATTATTCTTTAGGTTTAAAAGTTAAGCAAACACCATTGTTACAATATCTTTTACCTGTTGGCTTAGGTCCATCTTCAAAGATATGTCCATGATGTCCACCACATTTTTTACAATGATATTCTACTCTCTCATAACCTAATAGAGTGTCAGTTTTAGTTTCAAAAGCATCAGGCAAAGAATCATAGAATGATGGCCAACCTGAACCACTTTCATATTTTGCATTTGAATCAAATAATTTTTCACCACAATTTGTACAGTGATAGCTGCCTTCTCTTTTTTCTCTATTAAGTTCACTAGTACCTGGGGCTTCAGTACCATCTTCAAATAAAATTAATTTTTGTTCAGCTGTAAGATCTTTGTTAATTCTTTTTGTCATATTTGATCATCTTTTTTAAATATAAAGTTAAAACCTATCTTTTTTTCTAGAGCATAATTATTTTTTAATAATACTTCATTTAATTTTTCATTAATTAACTTTGCGTGATCATTATGATCAATCATTTCAATACAAATAAATTTAATTCTATATTTGAAAAAATCAATGGAATTAAGAACATTTAATTCATGTCCCTCTACATCGATATTCATAAAATCAATATCATTGAAATTATAGTTATCTAATATTTTATCTAATCTTTTTGTTTTTATTTCTTGCTGAGATATTTCTTCGTCTTTAATATTGTGCTCATTTTTTAAAAATAATAAATGATTAGCCTCTAGAGTATTCTGTGTATTTAATTCATCCATAAAATATAGTTTCTTACTTTCTTCAATGTCCGATATAGCTGCATTTATATTAATATCTTTCCCCCTAGCAAAAATAAACAATTCTATAGTTAGGGGATTTAAATCTATATTTATTCCATGCCAACCTCGTTTATACATTGCATATGTATTGTTGTGTCTTGTAGGATGGAAACATCCAATATCTACAAACTTGCCTTTATATCTTTTTTCAAAAAAACTTAATATAAATTTTTCTTCTCCAAATTGAGATCCATTATTTAAAAATTTATAGTTTCTAATATAAACATTATAGAAATAATAAAAATTTTTAAATAGAGGATATTTTTTTACAAAATTAAGTAGTTTAGATTTTGAGGGTTTCACAAAAATATAAAATTATTCAATGACTCTTATTGGTTTATCATTAACACATGCCTCTAATCCTTCCAACATTTGTGTATAAAATATACTGTAGTTTTCAGCAGTAACATAACCAACATGAGGCATTAATAATGCATTTGGTAGAAATCTTAGTTTATTACCTTCTGGTAGAGGTTCTTTTTCGTAAACATCAAGACCAGCACCAGCTATCACATTGGTTGATAATGCAATAATTAAATCATCTTCATTAATAATGTTTCCTCTAGAGGTGTTTATTAAAAAAGCAGTTTTCTTCATCTTGTCTAGCTCTTTTAATTTTATTAATTCTTTATATCTTTCTCCACCTTGAACGTGAATAGATAGAAAATCAGAATTTTGAAATAAATCCTCCTTACTACATGGGAGTACATCTAATTCTTTGCACGTATCTAAGTTTAAATTTTCACTCCAAGCCATAACGTGCATACCAAAAGCTTTACCAATTTTAGCAACTTGTGATCCAACTCTTCCGAGGCCTACTAAGCCTAAAATTTTTCCCTTAAGTTCAAAGCCAATAGTTGACTGCCAGTAGCCTTGATACATATTATCAATTTCCTCTTTAAAGTTTCTGGCTAAACCTAAAATTAAACCCCAAGTTAATTCAGATGTTCCTGAAAACCCAATCTCAGTTCCACAAACTATAATTTTTCTTTTTTTAGTTGCCACTAAGTCAATTGCTTTATTTCTCAAACCACTTGTTATGATATATTTAAGATCATTAAGGTTATCGATTAAATTTTTAGTAATTGGAGTGCGCTCTCTCATTATTAATAATGCTTCAAAATCTGATAATTGTTCTATCGCATCAGCTTCATCCAAAAATGGCTCACTGAATATTTTAAATTCATATTTTCCTGATAGTTTTTTTAAATCAACAAACTCATGAGAAACATTTTGATAATCGTCTAGTATAGCAACTTTAAGCATTTCTAATTTTTCTATTTGATAAAAGGATTCCGGTTAAAATAAATATTGCGCCCAACATATGATAAAACATAAATTTTTCATTAAAAATAATCATTGCCATAATTGCACTTAATATAGGCATCATATGCAAAAAAACACCTGCTCGATTAGCTCCAATTAAAGAAACACCTTTTATCCAAAAAATAAAAGAGGCAAGGCCTGGAAACAGCACCACATAAAACAAAATCATGAGAAAATTTTGATCTAGAACAATTCTATAACCCATTTGATATTCTATAAAATAAACTGGAATTAAAAAAATAAATCCAAATGAAATTACCACTTCTAATAATGTTAATTGAGATAATTCATGTTTTTTCTTCTTTAATAAAGCGGAATAAGTTGCCCAAGATAGCATTCCAAAAACCATTGTAACATCACCTTTATTAAAATCTAAATTTATTAATATTCCAAGATTTGCTTTAGTTATAATTAAAACTACTCCAATAAAAGAGCATGTAACTCCTAATATTTGAAAAGTATTCGTCTTTTCAATTTTCAAAATTGATGAAATAAAAATAATCATCACTGGTATTGTTGATATCATTAATACTCCACTGATAACTTGGGTAAAGTTTAAGGAATAATAGACGATTGAATTAAATATAGTGACACTAGTTATTCCAAGAACTGTATAATACTTATAATTTTCTAAAATATAATTTTTTTTTCTTAGTATTTCTTGAATTGTAAATGGAGCTAAGATTAACCAAGCAAAAAGCCATCTATAAAAATTTAATGAAAAAGGCGGTATTTGATATTGACTTGCAAATTTCCCTACCAGAAAATTTCCTGACCAAAATAAAGTTGCTAAAAATAAAAAAATGAATGCAATATTATTCTTATTTGTCACTTAACTGAACCTAAGAGAGCTATAAGGTTTTAAGTCTAAGTTTATATTTTCTTCAGCAATCATTCCTGAAATTATTTTTCCTGAAATTGGTCCTAAAGTCCATCCTAAATGATGATGGCCAAAACAATAAAAAACATTTTTATGTTTTTTTGAGGGTCCTATTACTGGCAGATAATCTGGAAGTGTTGGTCTAAAGCCTAACCATTCATCATCATGGTCTGGCAAATCACCCATCATATATCTTGCATTATTCATTAGGTTTTTTATTCTTGATTTGGATAATGGATTATCTAATCCACCAAACTCAACCGTTCCTACCACTCTAAGTCCTTGTTCCATTGGAGTGATACCAAATCCTCTATTTTGAAAAATTACTGGTCTACTTAAAAGATGATCACAATCTTTAAAATGAATATGATAACCTCTTTCGGTATCAAGGGGTATTTTTTCATCTAAATTATCTGTTAATTTTTTAGAAAATGAACCACAAGCAATAACAATTTTATCAAAAAGAAAGCTTTGTGTTTCAGCTTTTATAACTGGTTTTTCATCATTAAAATTTATATCTTTAATATTCATCTTTAAAAATCTTCCACCTTTTTTTAGGAAAAGTTCAAATAATTTTAAAAGTATTTTTTTAGGATTTCTAGCGTGTCTGCCATACTGATAATAAACACCTCCATGGTAAATAGGTTTTATATTTGGCTCTAGATCATGAATTTCTTTTGGAGTTACTTCTTGTTGATCTACACCAAGTTCATTTCTAACTTTAATTTCAAGCTCTCTACTTTTTAAGTTTTTATCGTTCCAAATATATAAAATACCTTTTTTTTCAACTAATCCTCCAATATCAATCTCATCAAATAACTCATCATAAGCAGGTAATGCTAGGTCTAAAATTTGATGCATATTTTTGGCAGTGTGCATCATTTTTTTTGTAGTACAGTTTCTTATAAATTGTAAAACCCATGGAATCATCTTTGGAACATAGTTCCATTTAAGAGCAAGTGGACCACTTGAACTTAAAAGCATTGCTGGAATATCTGGCAAAATATCAGGTCTATTTATTGGTACAGAGGCATATGGAGAAAAGTGACCTGCATTACCATATGAGGCAACAGGGCTACCAGGATCATCTCTGTCAAAAATAGTAACGTTAAAACCTTTTTTTTGTAAAAATAGTGCATTCGAAATACCTTGAATACCCGCTCCCACAATTCCAATTTTTAATTTCTTTTCCATGATGCTCTATATAATTCTTAAATTTAAATATTCTCGCGACAAATTCGACAAATAAAATGTTAAAATACTTATGCTATTAGTTGGTTATGGTTAATTTTTGCACTCATAACAATTGAAAATCCAATCATTGTTGCCAACATTGAAGATCCACCATATGACATGATTGGTAGTGGTGATCCAACAATAGGTAATAAACCTAAAACCATTGCCATATTCACTGAGACATAAAAAAATATTGCAGATCCATAACCATAACAAAAAAGTTTAGCAAAATAACTTCTTGAGATTACACCAACTCTTAAAACTCTATAAATAATTATTATATAAATTAGTAATAAGCCTAGTGACCCTAGAAAACCGTGCTCCTCAGCAAACAAGGTAAAAATGAAATCAGTATGTTTTTCTGGCAAAAATTCTAAATAACTTTGAGTGCCTTTTAAAAACCCTTTGCCACTTAAACCACCTGATCCAACAGCTATTTTAGATTGAATAATCTGATATCCCGCACCTAAAGGGTCACGATCCGGATTAAGGAATGTTAAAATTCTTAATTTTTGATATGGTTTTAAAAATGCAATAGCAAAAGGCATTGAAATCAATAAAGTGATGAAAGAATATATAAAGTATTTAATATTTATTCCCGCAAGCCATATAACCGCCAAGCCACTTAATGCGATTAAAATTGAAGTTCCTAAATCAGGTTGAGTGATAACAAGCATTATTGGTAAAATTAAAATCACTATAGCAATGAATATTACTTGAAAAGTATTAACTTTGTTGACTTGTATTCTGTGATAATATTTTGCAAGACACGCTATTATTGCAATCTTCATTAATTCAGATGGTTGTAAATGAATAAAATATAAATTTATCCATCTTTGTGAACCTGAAGCTTTAATGCCATACACAGAAGCCCAAATCAAAAAAGCCAAAATAACCGCATAAAATAAATAACCAAAAGAATGCCAGAATTTGATATTAAAAAATGACATGAAAATCATCATTGTAAAAAAGATTAAAAATTTTAATATATGGCTTTTGGTATGAAATAAAATTTCTCCACCATCCGTTGAATACATGGACAAGACACTAATTAAACCAAGCAATAAAATGCAAGTCAGTAAAATATAATCAAATTCTACTACTTTTTGATAAAAAGTTGTTTGTGTATTAAATGAATTGTATTGCATCTATATTTTCACAGCTTTTTTATTTTTGGCTTGCTCTCTAAGTTCATGTCTATCTATAATCAACTTAAAGAGTTTTTTTGCAATCGGTGCTGCAGTTGAGCTGCCTGATCCACCATGTTCAATAACGATACTTAAAGCATATCTTGGATTTTTATACGGCCCAAAAGCTACATACAAGGCGTGATCTCTTTCATTATATGGAATTTCAGATGTATTTAAGTCAAGTTCTCTTGCTAGTTTAGTTATTCTTCTAACTTGTGATGTTCCTGTTTTTCCAGCAAATTGATATTTTGGATCTTCAATCCTAGATGAATAAGATGTTCCTCTAACTTCATTAGTTGAAGCAAACATTGCTTCTCGAACTAATCTTATATTTTTAGCATTTTTAAATAGACGCTCGTGTTCTACTTCGTCTACAAGCCCTAAAAGTTCACTCGCTTCTTTCAATCCACTTTTGTTATCATCTAAATTTTTAGAATTTTCATCCATTATAGACTTGATCTGTTCTACTGTTTTACTATTTTCTTCGATAACTATCTTTGGGTAAATCTTAAACCCACCGTTTGCAAGTTGAGCTACCATTTGACATAGTTGAAGAGGTGTAGTTTGAGTATAACCTTGACCAATACCTGTAATTAATGTTTCACCTATAACCCAACCTTTTCCTAAATTATTTTTTTTCCATTTAGTGTCAGGAATTAATCCTTTTTTTTCATTATTGAACATTTTATTTAAAACTTTTTCACCAAGACCAAATTTTATAGACGTTTCTTTTAAACGATCTACACCAAGCTTTCTTGCAATTTCATAAAAATATGTGTCACAGGATTGTTTCATTGCACTTCTTAAATTCACAATCCCATGGCCTTTTTTTTTCCAGCAATGATAAGTTTGTCCGTACATTTCAGTTTTTCCCGTGCAGTTGACTTTAAAATTTTCATTGATAATTCTGTTTTCTAGAGCAGATAAAGCTACTATTGGTTTATATGTTGAGCCCGGTGAATATAAGCCAGATAAAGTTTTATTTATTAATGGTTTTAATGGATTATTTCTAATTAATTGCCAATCATCTTTATTAATTCCAAAAAGAAATAAGTTAGGATTAAATGAGGGTGAAGATTGCATGGCTACAATTTCACCTGTGTAAATATCCATTACACTTATTGAGCCAGCCATACCCTTTAAAAGATCATTACATAATTTTTGGATTTCTGTGTCTATTGTAAGATGGATTGTTGCACCATTTAATCCATCCGTGTGATCAAGTTGACTAATTCTTTTTCCGTATGCATTAACTTCATATCTTTGAATGCCATTGGTGCCAATCAATTCATTTTCAAAAGTTTTTTCCAAACCAGTTTTTCCAACTTTAAGACCTGGTACATGCTTACTTTTAATCATTTCATTATTTGAAAGGTCTTTTGCACTGGCCTCACTAACGTAGCCCAAAACATGTGTATAATTTTCATTAAATGGGTAATTGCGAGAAACTGATAGAACTGGTTTTGCACCTGTTAAATCGTGTAAAAAATAATTAACTTTTGTGAACTGTTCCCAGGTTAAATTTTTAGAAATAATTAATGTTTCCCAAGATTTTTGTTTGTTCTTTTGTTTTATTATTTTTTCAAATTCACTATTCGTAAGACTTAAGATTTCTTTTAGCCTTACCATTAAATATTTAAAATCTTCTACCTCTTCAGGAACAACATGCAGTTGATATACTTTTAAATTACCAGCAATAATATTTCCAAAATAATCTAAAAATTCACCCCTAACTGGCGGTAATTTCCATTCGCGTAGTCTATTTTTATCAGATAGAGTTAGATATTTTTTATTCTCTGTAATTTGCAATGAAAATAGTCGAGCTATTATTCCTGTAAATATAATAAATTTAGCTGCACCAATAATAAACATTCTTCTATTAATGGTTTGGATTTTTTTTACACCAAAATTTTCACCCAGCATTATTATTACTACCTACAAAGTAATTTTCAAATAAATCAAATAAATTTGAAAATAAAAAATACAACAAAAATGTATATATAATATTTATTATTTGATCAAAATAATTTAACTCATAATCAAAAATAAAATTTAAAGCCACAAATAATAACGAATTTATAAACAAAATTGTTATAAGAAAAAATATAGAATCTTTAATTAAATTTGGCCTTAAAGTAATATTTCTAAGATAAGAAGCTGCAACACAAAGTATTAAATACATTAAGCTGCTTAGTCCAATAGGTGTTCCCACGATAACATCGTTAAATAAACCTGCTATAAAAATATAAGTATACCCTAGACTTTCACTTTTTTTTAAACTGTAATAAAAAATCAAAATATAAGAAAAATTAAATGAAAAATATTTTAAACCTAAATAGTTAAGGTCATAATTATTTAAAACAGATAAAAAAAGTATAATTAACGGCATCTTTGATAATATTTTTTTGATTAAATTTTTATTTCTCAGCTCTTTCATTTAGCCTCATTTTTTATTAATGAAAAAATTTTCACAAATTTTAATTGGGAAAAATCTGAAAAAAATTCAACTTTTTTTTCTTCATCTAAAGAATCATTATTCATTGTACCCACTGGTATTCCTGCTTTAAATAAACCACCAGAGCCTGACGTGTAAATAGTAGACTGATTTTTAATATCTTCGTATTTTTTACTATATTGAATAATACCATAATCCTCACCTGTTCCAGATAGTATTGATAATAATCCCTTGGGCTCCACAGTAACCGGTATCTTGCTATTCAAATCTGATAACAATAATACTCTTGCTGACAAATAATTAACCTCAACCACTTTCCCAACAAGATAGCTCTCATCTGTTGCAATCATTCCAAGCTTAATATCATGTTTGCTTCCTCTATTAATAATGATTGATTTAAGAAATGGGCTTCCTTTATCACTTAAAACTTTAGCATATATACCATCTGACTGAACTAGATAATCATCTACTATATTTTTCAACCTTTGGTTTTCTAAAATTATAAATTCATTTAGCAAATCTTTAACCTTTAAATTTTCTAGTTCAGATCTATTTTTTTCATTTTCTTTATAAAGATTATTATGGCTTTGAATGGCATGATAACTATCCTTTAATAAATTTTCTGGTACAGAAACTATAAATGACGATCTGTATGTTATTTCTTTAATAGCTATTTTTATATAGTGTATAGCTTTAAAATTTAGGCTACCTAAAATTAATAAAATTATAGAAAAAAAAATTAAACTCAACAATGAAAATCTTTGTTGGGTTCCTTTTTTTAAAAAAGCAGATCTTATTGCTATTACAAAATCATCTCTGCTTGTTTCCATTATTTTTAATATTCAGATAGCATAGATGAGAAGGTTTCTTCTTGATCTAGGGCTTTTCCAGTACCAATTGCCACACAAGACAATGGGTCATCAGCTATGAAAACTGGCAAACCTGTTTCCTTAGAAAATCTTTTATCAATATTTTTAAGTAATGCTCCACCACCAGTTAATGTTAAGCCCATATCTACTAAATCAGCAGATAATTCAGGAGGTGTATTTTCTAATGCATCTTTTATGCCATTCACCATGTCTTTAAGAATATCATTTAATGCCTCTGCAGTATCTTCTTCAGTAATGTTTACCTCTTTAGGTGTTCCTGATCTCAAATCTCTGCCTTTTACAGCGTAAGTATTATTATTAGATGGAATAGCAGTACCAATTTCTTTTTTTATTTTCTCAGCAGTACTATCACCAATCATAAGATTGTATTCTTTTCTCATATAGTTAACAAGTGCTGTATCCATTGCATCTCCTGCAATTCTCAATGATTTTGAATAAACAAGACCTCCTAATGACATAACAGCTATCTCCGTAGTACCACCACCTATATCAACAACCATTGATCCTGTTGCCTCTGAGATTGGAAGGCCTGCGCCAATTGCAGCTGCAATGGGCTCTTCAATTAACTGAACTCTTCTAGCACCCGCTGCTAATGCACTATCTTGAATTGCCTTTCTTTCAACTGGCGTTGATCCAGTAGGAACACAAATTAAAATTCTAGGGTTTGCAAAAGTTTTATTCTTGTGAACTTTTTTAATAAAGTGTTTGATCATTTCTTCAGTCACAATAAAATCTGCAATCACCCCATCTCTTAAGGGTCTTATGGCGCTAATATTTCCAGGAGTTCTCCCAAGCATTGTTTTCGCCTCGTCTCCAACAGCTAAAACAGTTTTTTTTCCATTATTCTCAGCTATAGCAACCACAGACGGTTCATTTAAAACTACTCCCTGCCCTTTTAAAACGACAAGTGTGTTAGCGGTTCCAAGGTCAATCGCCATATCTTGACTCCAAATATTAGTTAAATTTTTAAACCATTTAGACATTTTATACTCCCTTCATTTTCTGAGTTTCGTGCTCTATTGGAGCAGTTTTTTTTCTTTTAATAATCATTTTATTTAAAGCACTTAAATAAGCATTAGCTGACGCTACCAATGTGTCGGTGTCGGCTGCTTGTCCTACAGTAGTTTTTCCTTCTTCTTCAATTCTAACACTAACAGTTGCTTGAGCATCAGTTCCTTCTGTCACTGCATGCACTTGATATAATTGCAATTTAACATCGTGTGGATACAAAACTTTAATACATTTGAAGATGGCATCTACAGGGCCATCCCCTGTTTCTGATGTTGTTTTAATATCGCCATAAACATCAAGTGTCATCTCTGCTTTTTGTGGCTCACCTGTCCCTGCAAAAACTTTTAATGACTTTAAATTAATTACATATTTATCTAAAATCATACTGTCATCAACTAATGCTGCAATATCGTCATCATAAACATATTTTTTCTTATCTGCTAAAATCTTAAACTTACCAAAAGCAGCTTGAATTACATCATCTGTAACATTTGCATAACCAAGGTCATTTAATTTTTCTTTAAATGCATGTCTTCCAGAATGTTTTCCCATCACCAATGAAGTTTTTTTAACACCAACACTTTCTGGTGTCATAATTTCATATGTTTCTCTATTTTTAAG
>Ga0209709_10004189_pt1 | contig 11707 bp, 10 predicted proteins | sample ArcticOcean_MG_C_2_FD_187435 | JGI IMG/M metagenome (GOLD analysis project Ga0209709, IMG submission 187435) | Marine microbial communities from western Arctic Ocean - ArcticOcean_MG_CB4_136 (SPAdes) (version 2) | ecosystem: Environmental > Aquatic > Marine > Oceanic | place: Arctic Ocean... | reverse complement strand
TCAGATATCTTAGCCACAAAAAATTCCTAATAAAAACCCCCAAAAGAGGGGGTCTAAATTGGTAGCGGGGATAGGATTTGAACCTATGACCTTCGGGTTATGAGCCCGACGAGCTACCATACTGCTCCACCCCGCACTAAAGAGGCGAAATTATACGCCCTTAACCTCGCTACTTCAACATATTTTGACGGGCATGTATATTATTAATTAATCTGAATACTTTATACTATCTCAATGAAGACAATTATACTCGCTGTGCTGATGGATGACATTTCCAGCATTAAGCCAATTAAAGACTCCTCCTTTGCTATGATGCTTGAAGCACAAAAACGTGGCTGGGAGATTTACACTTTTGATAGTCCGGATATGTTTTATGAAGGTGGCAAAGTCATTGCCAATGCACGAAAGACACTCGTTAGAGATTCTGAGCATGACTGGTATGAATGTGAAGATGAAGAAGCGCTCCCGCTAAATAAGACAGATGTTGTGTTTATGCGCAAAGACCCTCCGTTTGATATGGACTATATTTATGCAACTTATCTATTAGAGCAGGCAGAGAATAGCGGCGTTTTAGTTGTCAATAAGCCCAGCTCACTTAGGGATGCCAATGAAAAACTTTTTGCTTTAAATTTTCCAGAGTGTATTCCACAAACACTTGTCAGCTCTAGTATTAAAAAACTTTCAGAGTTTATTTCTGAAATCAAAACAGCAGTCGTTAAGCCGCTAGATGGTATGGGAGGTACAGACATATTTAAACTAACAGAAGGCGATAAAAATATCGAGGAAGTGCTTCTAAAAATAACCAACCAAGGCAGTCGCTACATCATGGCTCAAGAGTTTTTGCCTGAAATCAAGGATGGTGATAAGCGTATTTTATTAATTAACGGCAAGCCTGTTGATTATGCTCTCGCTCGACTGCCAGCAGAGGGAAGCTTCAAAGGCAATCTAGCCGCAGGAGCAAAGGGTATCGGTCAGCCTCTATCTGAAAGGGATCGATATTTATGCACGCAAATTGCTCCAATGCTTATTGACAAAGGGCTTATTTTTGTTGGGCTTGATGTTATTGGTGATTACATTACAGAAATTAACGTCACCAGCCCTACTTGCATTCGAGAGCTCGACAATCAGTTTAATCTGAATATCTCGTCTATGCTCTTAGATGAAGTTGAGATTAAGTTAGCTCTGCGCTAGATTAAAGCCGTATTTTGCAAGCATCACGCCAAGGCTTGCAGCCAATAGTGATAGCCCTAAATTTAACAAAATGTTTAACAGAGCCTGACCATAGTTTCCCCCGCTAAGCATCTCGACGGATTCAATTGAAAGCGCGGACATGGTTGTCAGAGAGCCGGCCAATCCAACCAGAAGCATTAACCGATAGGTCTCACTCAGAAAGAGCTTTTCTAAGACAAAAACTACCAACAGTCCTGCAATAAATGAGCCAATAATATTTGAAATTAAAGTTCCATACGGCAGTGCTTTGTCAAAGTATTGAAGTGACATAACGCCTATATAATAACGACAAGTAGCTCCGACAGTGGCTCCTATACCGATGCTTACGATGGAGGTGAACGTATTCATAAATTTGACCTAAGCTGCTTTAACTTTTCTTTAATTTTAATCTCTAGTCCTCGGTCAGTGGGCTCATAATATATTTGCTCGCCCATTTCCTCAGGAAAATAAGTCTGGCCTTTGCTAAATCCATCGGGCTCATTATGTGCATATCGATAATCCTTGCCATGGCCTAACTCCTCCATCAGCTTGGTGCTTGCATTTCTAAGGTGAATAGGCACTTCAAGATCACCTGTATTCTTGGCCGCCTCTATAGCCTGATTAAACGCGCTATAAACTGCATTAGACTTCGGCGCGCAAGCACAAAAAACAGCTGCTTGAGCGATGGCCCTGTTTCCCTCTTTGTCCCCCAAGCGCTCATAAACATCCCATGCATTAATAGTAATCTGAAGTGCTCTTGGGTCGGCATTACCTACATCCTCTGATGCAATTGCTAAAAGCCTTCGCGCAATAACCTTTGGGTCACAACCTGAAACAATCATCCTTGCCATCCAGTAAAGCGCGCCATCTGGCGAAGAGCCTCTAACGGACTTATGAAATGCAGACAGCTGATGATAATAAATATCACCGCCCTTATCAAAGCTACTTACTTTCTCCTGAAGCGTTTTAGCAATATCATCTTTATTTATAGTTTTATTTGATTTTTCAGTTAACTGTTCAATGATATTAATTAGGCGGCGCGCATCGCCATCGCTACTCATAACAACCAAAGACAAAGAGCCATCATCCTCCAGGGTGACGCCCTGACTTTCCATCGCCCTTATAGCAATAGTGGTCAGATCATCTTCACTAAGCTTATCAAGAATATAGACCCTAGATCTTGACAACAAGGATGAGTTAATTTCAAAGGAAGGGTTTTCAGTAGTGGCGCCAATTAATGTAATTAGGCCAGACTCAATATGAGGCAAAAAAGCATCTTGCTGCGCTTTATTAAAGCGATGAATCTCATCAACAAATAGTATTGTACTTTTATCTTGGTGCTTATAGAGCTGTGCATGCTCTATGACATTTCGAAGCTCTTTAATGCCATCAAGCACGGCGGACATTTGTTCGAAATGAGCGCCCATCTGCGTGCAGATAATTCGGGCCAGTGTAGTTTTTCCAACACCTGAGGGGCCCCATAAGATCATTGAATGAAGCTGGTTATCTGCCAAAGCCTTGCCGATCGGCTTGTCGGGGTCAAGCAAATGACGCTGACCTATAAATTCACTCAGGTCGTTAGGTCTCAGTATCTCCGCAAGGGGTTTATAGGATGACATTAAATTAAAGATTGATTTTTATAATTTTATAATTATCTTCTTTATTTGTTCTTAATACCGCAGATAATGTTAATTAATTTCCAAATAATTTTTTTTTGGCTCCCATCACCATCATTACAACAAAAAAAGTATTAAAATAAGACCGTATTCACGCACTATAATTTACTTATGTTTTTAAGATTTTTTTGTCTTGTTTTTCTTACAACAAGCGTTTTTGCCAATTCTCATTCTTTTGAAGACTTTCTAGACCAGGTCCGCAAGGCTGCAACTGAACAGGGCGTCTCTAAATCAACCATTGATAAGGCTTTCTTCGAGCTCAAGCCAAGACCTTCTGCCATTGAGTCTGATGAAGCGCAAGCAGAATTTAATCAAAATTTTTGGCACTATGTAAACAAAAGGGTTAACAGAGTTCGCCTCAATAATGGTCGTGATTCATTAAAACAAAACGCCGCATTACTGAGCAAAGCCTCTGAAAAGTACGGCGTTCCTGCGTACGTTATAGTTGCATTTTTAGGCCTTGAAAGTAACTATGGAAATTATATGGGTAATGAAAGCCTTGTTCGCTCTTTGGCAACACTTGCCTACGACCCAAGGCGGTCAAAGTTTTTTACAAGAGAGTTAATTGCTGTTTTAAAGCTAATGGACAATAACACCATACCGTTTGATGCAACAGGCTCTTGGGCAGGCGCGATGGGTGCTGTTCAATTTATGCCAACCAATGTCATCGCTTATGGCGTTGATGCCAATAAGGATGGCAAAGTAGACCTCTGGAATGAAAAAGCCGATATTTATGCGAGCGCTGCGAATTTTCTTAATAAACTTGGCTGGAAAAAAGGTGAAAAATGGGGAAGAGAGGCTTCAATTCCTAAAAACTTTGACTATCGATTAACCGGCCTAAATAATGAAAAAACTGTTAATGAGTGGGCGGCTCTTGGAGTCCTAAAGGGCAATAGATCAAGCCTACCAAGGTCAAACTTTAAGGCCTCTTTAATTGTACCAATGGGACATAAAGGGCCCGCATTTTTGGTTTATCGTAATTTTGATGCAATAATGGGCTGGAACCGCTCACTATTGTATGCACTTTCTGTTGCCCACCTCTCTGACCGAATTAAAGGAGGCGGAAAACTTTCTGCAAAATCTATTGAAGAGCCCCTTCTTAGTAAAGAAGACATCATGCAAATTCAAAACACCTTGAACTTGTTAGGCTATGATACTGGCACACCAGATGGTATGGCGGGATCTAAGACGAGACAAGCAACAAGAATGTTTCAGTCTGACATTGGTCTTGTAGCGGATGGCTATGTTGGCTACGAATTATTTCAACAGCTTCAATGACCGTCAAAACCTATCTTGGTTTTGATGTAGGAACTAAACGTACAGGCATTGCTATTGCCAACAGCTTGACCTCACACGCACGTGGAATTGATACCGTCCTTCATCATAAAGATGGATCGACAAATTGGACACAGCTTGAGCTAATTATTAGTCAGCACAAGGCTGATGCATTTATTGTTGGATTGCCGCTTGATAAAGAAAATAAAGAACAAGAGATGACCTTTATAGCAAGATCATTTGGCAGAAAACTAGCGAAACGATTTAATATTGATGTTTTTTTTATAGACGAATATTTATCCTCTTCAGAAGCAAAAAAACAACTAAAATGGCACTACGCTCATAAGAACGCTGACAGAGGTGATGTAGACAAGCGATCAGCTGAACTAATTTTGCAGACTTGGCTCAATGAAACCACACACGATTAGCAACGATTCGCAACTAGACTCAAAAGGAAGGCTCTCTCATCTTTTAGGTTTAAAAGGTCTTCCAAAAAAACAACTCGAAAAGATATTAGACGTAGCTGATGACCACGTAGATAAAAAAGGCAAGCTCCAGAAGTCCAAGATCTTAAGAGATATGTCTGTCGCCAATCTCTTCTTTGAACCATCAACGCGAACGCGAAATACTTTTGAAATAGCTGGCAAGCGCACAAGCGCGAAAACAATTAACGTTGACCTTGCAAATTCAGCAACCAAGAAAAATGAAACCTTGATGGATACTATGCATACCTTAAAGGCAATGCAAATCGATATGTTCGTAATCCGTCACAAACAAAATGGACTGCCTCATCATGTTGCAGAAAACATGAAGGGCGTATCCATTATAAATGCAGGAGATGGGATTAACGCTCATCCAACACAAGCTTTGTTGGATATGCTAACCATAAGGCAACATAAAAAGACCTTTGATAACCTCTCGGTTGCCATTGTTGGCGATATTAGGCATTCTCGTGTCGCCCGTTCTGGAATACAAGCTATGCAGACATTAGGCACAACTGATATTCGATTGATTGCTCCGGATACGCTTCATTATAAAGAAGAGACGCCTGGCTTAGAGCGCTTCGATAACCTTCAAAAAGGCATCGAAGGTGCGGATGTCATTATCTCTTTGAGATTGCAAAAAGAAAGAATGATTGGTGCGGATATTCCAGATGAGCAGACTTACTTTGAAAGCTTTGGAATTACAAATGAGACCTTAAAGTTTGCAAAGCCCGATGCAATTGTCATGCATCCTGGCCCAGTTAATAGGGGAATCGAACTCGAATCAATCGTTGCAGACGGACCCCAATCGGTCATTCTTCAACAGGTAACTAACGGCATCGCAATTCGTATGGCCGTTATGGAAATTTTAGCTGGAGCGTTTTAAAAAATGAGTCAACCCATCAATTATGACCTCGCAAAGGATGCAATTCAAAAACTTAATACCGATGACACCATCTCTTCAGCTCACGGCCTATTGTGTGGATTTTATTGCGTTAAACAAGACATTCTATTGGACGATTGGCTCAATGAAGTGATCGTCACTATTGACTTAAACAACCTTCTTGAAAAAGCATCTCACCAGGTTCTTGCAGAAATTTTTAACAATACCAGCGAACAGCTTGCCGATCCAACTCTAAACTTTTGGCCTGTTATTGCTGATGACATGTGCACACTAAGGGAGCAAGCAAATACCCTCGTTGAATGGTGCCAAGGATTCCTAGTTGGACTCGGGCTGAGCTCGGTAGAAACAACAGATGAAGAAGTGCTAGAAATGATCAAAGATATCAGCGAGATAGCTCAGCTCGATGCCGACCTTTTAGACAGTGAAGAAAACACTCAAGACTTATATGAGATTGTGGAGTTTGTTCGAATAGGCGTCCTTTTTATTCAAGAAACTCTTCAGCCCTCAAAGCAAGACTTTATCAGCCCCACACAGCTCCACTAAATAACCACAAAAAAAGCCGAATTAAACTTTTATTTAATTCGGCTTTTAAAAAATGGTGGCCACACCTAGAATTGAACTAGGGACACAGGGATTTTCAGTCCCTTGCTCTACCAACTGAGCTATATGGCCAAATCGCGTAATTATACACAAGGCAAATAAAGATTGAGTTTGAATTTAACTCCTACAAGCCTACCTTATCTATGAGTTATCTAAAAATCGCTCGGCGTCCAATGCAGCCATGCATCCTGAGCCTGCAGATGTAATGGCTTGACGATAAACGTGGTCTGCAACATCACCTGCAGCAAAAACGCCCTCAACACTTGTTTGAGTCGCATTGCCTTGAAGGCCTGCCTGGACCTTAATGTAGCCATTATTAATCTCTATCTGGCCCTCAAAAATACCCGTATTTGGGGTATGTCCAATAGCAATAAAAACGCCATGTACATCTAGGTCTTTAGTGTCTCCATCGCTGCCTTTTAATCGGAGCCCATTAACCCCCATATCATCACCCAAAACTTCTTCTAAAGTATGTTTCCACTCAATAGACACATTCCCATTTTTAGCCTTTTCCATGAGCTGATCGGAAAGGATTTTTTCTGATGTGAATTTATCACGCCTATGAACAACAGTAACGTGTTCGGCAATATTTGACAGATAAAGCGCTTCTTCAACAGCCGTATTACCGCCTCCGATAACCGCAACTTTTTGGCCTCTATAGAAGAAACCGTCGCAGGTTGCACAGGCGGAAACGCCCTTCCCTTTATATGCCTCTTCGGAATCTAAACCTAGGTATTGCGCCGTGGCTCCAGTTGAAATTATTACAGCATCAGCGGTGTAAGTTGTGTCGCCGCCTTGAAGAGTGAACGGACGCTTCGAAAAATCAACACTCGTAATATGGTCGTTAATGATTTCTGTATTAAAACGAAGAGCATGGTCTTTCATGCGCTCCATTAAATCTGGACCTTGAAGGCCATCATGGTCTCCTGGCCAGTTATCCACATCCGTTGTAGTCATTAGTTGACCGCCCTGTTCGAACCCACTAACCATCACTGGCTTAAGATTTGCTCTTGCTGCGTAAACTGCTGCTGAGTAGCCAGCGGGGCCTGACCCAACAATCAAAACGCGACAATGTTTGATATCACTCATTATGAAATACTTTATACTAATTAACCAAATGAGTATTATAAACTGTCTTGAAAAAAAATAATAAACGAACAACTCAAAACGACATAAAAAATCCGCGCTCAAAAATTGCGAATGAATCAATTTTTATACTGCTCTTGACGCTCGGCGTCGTTTTTCTTATTTCACTTGTGACATACTCTCCAGATGAAGATCCATTTACTGGGGGAGCACAACTAATTAAGCCAGTTATAAATAGTGCTGGAATATTCGGCGCTTATATAAGTGATATAAGTATTGGAGTCCTCGGTTATGTCTCTTACATCATTCCTATAGCTCTAATCTGGCTTGGCTATAACTTCCATAGGGATGCAGCTAAAGAAAAAAGCAGTCAGATTACCTTCTTGCTTCGATTAATTGCGTTTCTGGTTATGCTATTTTTTACAGCAGCACTCGCGCATCAATTCGCCCCGGAGATAAAGATTATTGAGGGGCTTAAAGCAACATTTTTAGCGGGCGGATGGATTGGAATGTCAATGCATGAACTGGTGTTTTATGAAATGTTTGGCAGCTCATCCACAATAATATATATTGGCATTATTTTTGTTAGCTTTAGTATTGCTTCTAGCGCGTCATGGAAAAACATCAGCACATCGCTTTTCAAAAAGACCTTTAGTAGAGAAAAAGGGGTGCCTGTAAATGCGAGTGGCTCAAAGCTAAGGCCTGAAATAATCAGTCCTAGTGCAGCACCAGAAAAGCCTCAAAAATCTGAGAAAGCTGAGAAGCCTAAAAAATCTGAGAAAACTGAGAAGCCTAAAAAATCTGAGAAAACTGAGCAGCCTAAAAAAGAACAAGGCAGCAATCTATACAAATCAGGCGCGTCGGGCGGACTTCCAAACCTTTTGCTTTTAGATGATGTGAGTAATTCTGGCCTAGGATACACAGATGAATTCCTTGTGGAAATGGGACAACAAGTTGAAATTAAACTAAAGGATTTTGGCTTTGACGTAACAATAACTGCGGTAACTCCAGGGCCCGTAGTGACTCAATTTGAAATCTCGCTTGCTCCAGGAATTAAGGTTAGTCAGATTATGAACCTTAACAAAGACCTAGCCAGAGCATTGCTGGTTGAAAGTGTTCGCATAGTTGATGTGATTCCAGGTAAGCCCGTTATTGGTCTTGAAATTCCAAACAATAATAGAGAAATGATTGGACTTAAAGAAATCCTCTCAAGTGAAGTATTCACAAATGCTAAATCAACTCTTTCGATGGGTCTTGGTAAAGACATTAATGGACTACCAATTGTAGTTGATCTAGCGAAAATGCCACACCTTTTAGTTGCTGGTGCTACCGGAATGGGAAAATCGGTTGGTCTTAATGCAATTATTCTTAGCATTCTCTATAAGGCCACACCTGAGCAAGTTAGGTTCATTATGATTGACCCAAAAATTGTAGAGCTCGCATCATATGCCGACATTCCGCATCTCTTAACCCCAGTTGTTACCAATATGAATGAGGCTGCAAGTGCGCTTTGGTGGTGCGTTAATGAAATGGAAAGACGTTATAGCCTTTTAGCAAAGTTTAGCGTTCGAAACATCGAGTCCTTTAATGAAAAGCAGCGCCGCGCTAAAGATTCTGGTAAACCTTTATTAGACCCTTCATTTAATCCAGACAATGCAAAAGAAGATGAGCAGCATCCAGAGCTAGAGGCACTTCCTCTTATCGTTATAGTGATTGACGAGTATGCGGATATGCTTGGAGCTCTTGCACAAGAAGATCGTGCTAAATCTAAGCGAGTCGAAGGCCTTATTGTTCGAATTGCTCAAAAAGCTCGAGCAGCTGGAATACACCTTATTGTTGCAACGCAGCGCCCAAGTGTTGATGTTATAACCGGCCTAATTAAATCCAATATACCTACAAGAATATCGTTTAAAGTTTCATCAAAAACGGACTCAAGAACCATTTTGGATCAGTCAGGTGCTGAGCAGCTTCTTGGAATGGGCGATATGCTTTATATGACGCCAGGCATGACCCATCTTACAAGGGTTCATGGCGCATTCGTAGAGGACAGCGAAATTCTGCGAGTCGTTAAGCATCTTAAGAAAAACTCGAGCCCTAACTACTTAGAGGGCGTTCTTAAAGCGCAAACTGAGGTTGTCAGCAACAAAGATTCTGGACAATCCTCTGGAGAGCTAGACCCACTTTTTGATGAAGCAGTTCAAATTGTCACCTCAACAAGAAGAGCGTCAATCTCTAGCCTTCAAAGAAGAATGCGAATTGGCTATAACCGCGCTGCAAGAATTATCGAAGATATGGAGGCCAGTGGAATCGTTAGCTCTATGAATAGTGCAGGTAATAGAGATGTTTTAGCACCAGAACCTATTGACCCAGATGAAACTTAGCCACTAGGACATAGGCTAGGATTCCAAAATTCATCTTCGATTTTACCCATAGAAAAAATTAATCCCACAATATCAGTAAACGAGAACTTCTCAATATCGCCAACAGCAATAATATATTGACCTGTATTAGAGTTATTAAATACTCTTATATAGTAGGTTCCAGCTTTAAAAACTCGATCTGAAAGAAAGCTTTTTCCAACTTCTGGACCATTCCAATACCACTGTTTTCCATACTCTTCATACCATGGTGTCCACTCAAAGTTTTCGCCATCAGCCATATACAACGGATGAAAATCGGAGTCTAGAACTTCAAAAGAAAACGTTTCTTCTAGCGCACACTCTCCAATCTTTGCAGCAAGAATACCTGCATAAAAGTTAAAATCAGTTTCAGACTCAATTCGATAAAAATGAGGCTCTCCAGTGAGTGTTGAATATATAGCTTTTGAAATTTCAGGCTCTTCAATCTCATAGGGCGCGTCGGCTGGGTAGCTTGAATTTTCATTCATTACTGGCTTATGTGCGCTTGAATACGTAGAAACTAATAGGAGTGTTATAAAGGTCAGAATTTTTTTCATAATTTTTATAGTTTTTTTGTCAAATTAGATAATAGACTTAAAGACCCCTTATTACTCATAAAATATTTATGGTTTTTTTTGAAATATAGTTTTTTTAATTAGCTTTTAGATGAATTAATTTATAAGATTAGTGACGGCCATTAACCAAAATTAACCTTGACCTGAGATTTTTGATACTATATAGTGGTCTTAACCAGCGAAAATTATAGTAGCTGGTTTTTTATTAAAAATTTATTGCGCCTTATCTTAGGCGTTTATTAAGGAGAAGAAAAATGAAAAAAACTTTAAAAATTGTTTTGTCATTCATGCTCATTGGTATTTTTTCATCAGCTTTTGCTAATTCGATAAAATGGTCGATGCCTGGTGATTCTTTAACACTTGATCCGCATGCACAAAACGAAGGACCAACACATATGGTTTCTCGTCAAATATATGAGGGCTTGGTAACACCAGGTATTAATATGGAAATACTTCCTCAGCTTGCAGAGTCATGGGTCGCAACAGCAGAGGATACTTGGATATTTAACATTCGTAGGGGTGTTACGTTTCATGATGGATCATCTTTAACAGCAAGTGATGTTGCTTTTAGTATCAATAGAGCAAGAACTGCTCCATCTGATATGGTTGATTTAATTAAAAGTATCACATCAGCAACAGCTCTTAATGATCATACTGTTGAAATAAAAACTGATGGACCAAACCCAATTCTGTTAAACGAATTAACTCAGATATTTGTAATGTCTGAAGGTTGGGCAAAAGCAAATAATTGTGAAGCTTCATATAATTGGGATGCAGGTGAGACATCGTATTGCGCATCTAATGCCAATGGAACTGGACCATTTGAAATTACTTTCAGAGAGCAGGACGTAAGAACTGTTTTTGAGAAAAATAACAACTGGTGGGGAAATCATTACGCACACAACATAGATAAAATTGAATTACTACCAATTAAGAACGATGCAACAAGAGTTGCAGCACTTCTTTCTGGAGAAATCGATTACACTAATGTTGTACCTGTTCAAGATATTAAAAGAATCAACTCTTCTTCAGGTCATAGTGTGAAAATGACTCCTCAAAATAGAACTATTTTCTTTGGTATGGATCAAGGTTCAGCTGAATTGAATTCATCTAATATTAAAGGAAAAAATCCTTTTGCAGATAAAAGAGTTCGTCTAGCAATGTACCATGCTTTAGATATGGATGCTATTCAAGATAAGGTAATGAGAGGGCAAAGTGTGCCTGCAGGTATTATTACTGCTCCTGGTGTTAATGGACACACGGCAGCTCGTGACCAAAGAATGGCTTACGATCCTGAGACATCAAAAAAACTTTTAGCTGAAGCTGGATACCCTGATGGGTTTGAGGTCACATTGGATTGCCCTAATGATCGTTATATCAACGATGAAGCAATTTGTGTAGCAGCTATTGGTATGTTTGCAAAAATTGGTGTTACAGTAAATCTTGATGCAAAAACTAAGAGTCAGCATTTCTCTGAAGTAAAAGAGGGTGATGCTAATGG
>Ga0209709_10004186_pt1 | contig 11711 bp, 10 predicted proteins | sample ArcticOcean_MG_C_2_FD_187435 | JGI IMG/M metagenome (GOLD analysis project Ga0209709, IMG submission 187435) | Marine microbial communities from western Arctic Ocean - ArcticOcean_MG_CB4_136 (SPAdes) (version 2) | ecosystem: Environmental > Aquatic > Marine > Oceanic | place: Arctic Ocean... | reverse complement strand
AATAAATCTTTAATAATTAAATCTATTTCATCTTTAATTTTTTTTTCTTTTGCACTGATATTCTTAATTAAAGATTTTTCATAATCCTCTAATTGTTTATCTCTTAAAGCTTCTATTCTTCTGACTCCGGAAGCAATTGATGACTGATTTATTATTTTAAACTTTCCAATATCTTTTACATTTTTAACGTGAGTGCCTCCACAAAGTTCGGTTGAAAAAAAATCACCATTTTCTTTGCCTATAGATAAAACTCTAACCTCTTCACCATATTTTTCTCCAAACATAGCTAAAGCGCCTTTTTCTACTGCCTCTTTCGGTGACATAGTCCTCATTTTTACATCTGACCTGGTATTAACCATGTCATTCACATATTTTTCTATTTTATTAATTTCTACTTTTTCAATTGGCTTGTTATGACTAAAATCAAATCTTAGTTTTTTAGAACTTACTAAAGAACCTTTTTGTGTTACGTGTTTACCGAGTGTTCGTCTTAGTGCCTCATGCAGTAAATGAGTTGCCGAATGATAAGCTCTAGCATTATTTCTTCTATTGATATTAATCTCAAGGTTTACAGTTTGATTAACATTCAAATATCCCTTTTCTATTTTTCCTATATGAACGTGCAAATCTCCCATTTTTTTTTGTGTATCATTAATTGTTATCCTGCAATTATTATTATAAATTACTCCTTGATCTCCAACTTGACCGCCTGACTCTGCATAAAAAGGTGTTTGGTTTGTTACAATCTCAACTTCATCACCAATTTTTGCATTATCAACAAAACTTTTATCTTTTGATATTTTAACTATTACTCCTTCAGCCTTGTCAAATTCGTATCCTAAAAATTCTGTTGGACTTATTTCTTCTCTAACTTTAAACCATTTTTCTTCAACTAATTTATCACCAGATCCCTTCCAATTTGCTCTAGCCAGTTTTTTGCTAACTTCCATTTCATTTATGAATCCATTATTATCAACTTTTATGCTTTTAGCTCTTAAGATGTCAGCAGTTAAATCTAAAGGGAATCCATATGTGTCGTATAATTTAAATGCTATTGAGCCAGGTAAAATATTATTTTTAACTTTTTCAAGATTATCATTTAAAATTTTAATTCCTCTATCTAATAATAAAGAAAATTTTTCTTCTTCATTTTTTAATGTTTCTACTATTAGATCTTTTCTAGTATTAAGTTCAGGATAACTTTGCGACATCTCATTTAAAAGAACATTAAATAATTTATAAAAAATAGGATTTTTACTACCTAGAGTATGAGCATGTCGCATTCCTCTTCTCATTATTCTTCTAAGAACATAACCACGTCCTTCATTGGAAGGTAGAATGCCTTCTGCAATTAAAAAACTACTTGCTCTTAAATGGTCCGCTATCACTCTGTGACTAGCAATATTTTTTTCATTTATTAAACTTTTAGTAATCTCTGAAGAAGCTAACATAATTTTTTTAAAATGATCTGTGTTATAGTTGTCATGAGTCCCTTGTAATACAGCGCTTATTCTTTCGAGACCCATTCCAGTGTCAACTGATGGTTTTGGCAAATTAATTCTTTTGTCTTTTGATATTTGTTCATATTGCATAAACACAAGATTCCATATTTCTATAAATCTGTCACCATCCTGATCTGCACTTCCTGGTATTCCGCCCTTTAATTTATCTCCATGATCATAAAAAATTTCAGAACATGGTCCGCATGGACCTGTATCTCCCATTGACCAAAAATTATCTGATGTCGATATTCTGATGATCTTATCTTCACTCAATCCAGCTATTTTTTTCCATAAATTAAAGGATTCATCATCTTCAGAATAAACTGTCACACATAATTTTTCTTTTGAAATTTGAAATTCTTTAGTTAATAGCTGCCATGCCAAAAAAATTGCTTGTTCTTTAAAATAATCGCCAAATGAAAAATTGCCTAACATTTCAAAAAACGTATGGTGTCTTGGTGTGTACCCAACATTTTCTAAATCGTTGTGCTTACCTCCTGCTCTTACGCATTTTTGAGACGTGGTAGCTTTTTTAAATGTTTTTTTTTCTAATCCAGTAAAGACATTTTTAAATTGAACCATACCTGAGTTTGTGAACATTAAAGTGGGGTCGTTGCTGGGGACCAAGTTGCTAGATTCAACTATTTGATGACTCTGGTTTGAAAAATAATTTAAAAATGAATTTCTTATACTTTTTAATGTTTTTGTAGACATCTAGCTAATAAATACAGTTTTTTAGTATTATGTCTAGATGTCTAGAAAGGCGCTTAATATATAGCGCCTTTCTAAGAGAGCTAATTTTTTTTATTCTTTATCTGTTTCCGGTTTTTTGGCTTCTGCTGAGCTTTTTTCAACCGCAGGGTTACTTTCCATTTTATTAGCAATTAGACCTGCTTTAGTCCTTATTGCTAACTCTATTTCAGCTGAAACTTTCGGATTTTGCTCTAAATAAATTTTAGCATTCTCACGTCCTTGACCTATTTTCTCACCTTTATATGCATACCAAGCTCCTGCTTTTTCAACAACACCAGCTTTAGCACCTAGATCAATTAATTCTCCAACTTTGCTTATACCTTTTCCATACATTAAGTCGAATTCAACAACTTTAAATGGAGGGGAAACTTTGTTTTTAACCACTTTAACTCTTGTGGAGTTTCCAATAATTTGTTCTTTATCTTTAATTGCTCCTATTCTTCTAATATCCATTCTTACTGAAGAATAAAATTTTAAAGCGTTGCCGCCAGATGTTGTTTCTGGATTTCCAAACATAACACCAATTTTCATTCTAATTTGGTTAATAAATATCATCATAGTGTTTGTGTTTGCTATTGAACCAGTTAGTTTTCTAAGGGCTTGGCTCATTAATCTTGATTGCAATCCAACATGATGGTCGCCCATTTCTCCTTCTAACTCTGCTCTGGGTGTTAAAGCGGCAACAGAATCAACTACTATAACTGAAATAGATCCTGATTTAATAAGGGTGTCCGCAATCTCTAGAGCTTGTTCTCCGGTATCTGGTTGAGATATTAAAAGCTCTTCAGTTTTTACACCTAATTTTTTGGCATAAACAGGATCTAAAGCGTGTTCTGCATCAACAAATGCACAAATTCCACCAGTTTTTTGCGATTCAGCAACCACTTGTAATGCTAGAGTAGTCTTTCCAGAAGATTCTGGACCATAAATTTCTACAACTCTTCCTTTTGGAAGCCCGCCAATTCCCAGCGCTAAATCTAAGCTTAATGATCCAGTTGATATAGCCTCTATATTCATAGCTGCTTTTTGACCAAGTTTCATTACTGAACCTTTTCCAAAATTTTCATTTATTTGGCTGATTGATGCTTCTAAAGCTTTATTTTTTTCTTTATTTTCTGTTTCTTGGTTTTTTCCTGTTTTTACTATTTTTAAGTTATTTTTAGTCATTTTATTAAGCCTTTTGTTAGTATTTGTTTAACGAATCAATAGTATAAATGTACACATTTTGTTCTTTTTATCAATAGCTAATAAAATCCTTAAAAAATACTTTTTTTATTAACAAATAGAACTTAGTTATTTTAAATTTAATTGCTTAGCTGTAAGTCGACCAACTGAATTTAAAAGATTAAATTGAGATATAAGAAAATTTCTTTCTGATATAGCTAAATTTATTCGGGAATTTAACAATATTGTGCCTGATTGAATTACTTCTAGAGTGGTTCTGCTATTTCCAGATTCGTATTCAAGAGTTATGCCTTCGCTTGCAATTTCAGCTGCTTTGACCTGTGATTCTATTGATTCTAAAACACTCTTAGAAGATTGATAACTCGACCATGCATTAGTTACATTTGTTTCATTTTCTTTTTTGCTATCCTCAAGCAAAAGCTCTTTTTGGTTTCTCAATTCTTTCGTTTTTCTTAAATTAAAAAAATTACTACCTCCTGAAAATAAAGGCCAGGTTGCTGTTGCTGTTACAGTTTGTTGAGTTCTATCTTTAACTGTAGTGCTAAAATCATCTTGTTCAGCAATTTTATAAGATAAAGTGGCTGAAGGAGAAAGATCTGAACCAGCAATAATAACATCTAATTTAGATTGTTTATATTCCAATATAGCCATTTGTAGATCAGGATTTTCAGAATTAGATATACCATATGCACTAGCTAAACTTTCTGGAAGATTAATATTAATTTTTTTTATTTCCTCAATATTTTCAGATGGCTTTACCCCAATAATTTTTAGGAAATTTGCTCTACTCGTTACTAGATCGTTTTGAGCAGAAATTGATTGCGCATTAGCACCTGCCAATGATGATTCAGATTGAGCAAGGTCTGCTAAACTTATTTCCCCTTTTTCTAGCCTATTTTGATCAGTTTCTACTTGTCTTTCTAACAAATCTACATTCATGAGATTAATATTTACTTTCTTTTTGCTTAACAATAAATCTGTGTGTGCTTTTGCAGCCGCTAATAAGATTTCTTGTTCTATTTTTTTAAGCTTAAATTCAGCCAAGGTTTGTCCATGTTTTTTTTTCTTCAAATTAGCAACACCACTAAATCCTTGGAAAATTTTTTGCTCAACTGTCATTGATTGTTCTGAAGGTTTAAAATTTGAAACTTCATTATCTTGTTCGCTAACATATCCAGAAATTGTAATGCTTGGAAGAAACTCACTTACTGTTTCTCTTTTTTCTTCTTTTGCAGCACGCATACTAGCTCTTTCAGCATTTAATTTAGGATTTTTTATATACGCAGAACTTAATGAATCTAATAATGTGTTTGCTTTAGATTCACCAAAGTTTATTGAAAAGAATATAACTAAAATAAGCTTAATTAAATTTTTCATTTTTATGCTTTAAATAATAATTTTTTAACTTCATGGTTTTTTTTTAATAAAATAATTATTGATGCAGACTTACTTAAATCTTTTATCATTTGTAAAGTAATTCTTTGGTAAAACATAATAAAATATTTAATATCATTATACGACATTATTTTTTTTTTAAGATTTGATTTTTTTCTAAGTTTAGTCTCTTGTAGTAATCTCCATTTAAAAACCATTTTAAAATTTGGTATTTTCATAAATATATAATGATCAATCATTGAAAAAAGTTTTTTATATTCCTTCTTTAGTTTTTCATTGACATGCTTTCTCCATACTAAATGTGGATCTTTATTTTTTTCTAATTTATTTATTGGTTTAATCAATGTAGAATCGGAGACTGCTTTAGCTCCAACACACCAACCTTCTAGTAACACTATTTCTGGTCTTTTATTAATTTTAAACCAATAATTTTTTTCAAAACGATCATCTATTGATTTATTGAATTTTGGAAGTTTGATTTTTCTAAATTTTTTTTTTTTAATTAAAATAAAAAAATTTTTAATTAAGTTTATATCGTGCGTTCCTGGAACTCCTCTTGTTTTAAATAACGGGTGTTTTTTTTCTGCCATTTTATTTCTTTCTTGAAGGGTTTTGTAGAAGTCATCAATTGATATTACGCAAACATTTCTCTTAAAGAAAGTTTTTAAAATAATACTTAAAATTGCTGCAACAGTTGTTTTGCCTGATCCTTGACCGGCTGAAAGTCCGAGAAATAAAGTTTTCCCTTTCTTTTTCCACTTTTCATTAATCCAAAATGCAATTGGTATATATGTTTTTTTAAGATTTTTAATATTAAGGGACATAGATTTTTTATAAATTTTTTCTTTATTTAAAAACTTTAAATAATCTTTTTTTACTTTATCAAAACACTCATTAAATAATTGCATTAAGTTTATTATTTTTTTTGGTCTAAAGGATGATTTTTACCATTACTAACACCCACATCATTTAACTCATACGGCTCTACACCATCTAAACACGCAACATTAATTCCATTCATTTTTGGGTTACTTCTTGGATTGTGGTGTGTGTAAATTCCACAAATAGAACAAAAATAATGTTTTGCTGTTTTGGTGTGATATTGATAAAGTTTTAATAAATCTTTACCTTTAATTATTTTCAAATCATCTGGGCCAACTATGGTCATAATAGCTCCTCTTCTTTTACATAGTGAACAATTACATCTCATGAATTTTTTAAGTTGGTCAGGAACATTAACTTCGATTTCTACTCCTCCACAATGGCACTTTAATTTTTTCATTTATTTTTTAATTTTAATACTATTATCATAACGACAAATATCATCATCATAACGATTGCAGTTATCCACACCTTCGCTGATCTCAATTTCAATGTTCTCGCTTTGATTCATTTTAGATTCATTTTTGGACTCAAAATACAACCTGTTAGCTGCTTTCCACAGCTTGCTAAACTTTGTTTCATACTATAGATTAGAACAAAATAAGAACATTATGAAAGTATTACTACCATTTCATTTAAACAAAGTTGGTGCTGGCTTTCCATCTCCAGCTACAGATTATGTAGAAGACGATATAGATCTTAATGTACATCTAATAAAAAATATACCATCTACGTTTCTTATTAGGGTGCAGGGAAAATCCATGAATAGCGTAGGAATTAACGATAGCGATCTTTTAGTAGTGGATAAAAGTTTAAATCCAAAAAAATTTTCTACTGTAATTGTTAATATTAATGAAGAGTTGGTTGTAAAAACTTTTATAAAAGAAAACGGTCAATCTTTTCTAACCTCAGGTTCAAAAGAAATAAAAGATAAAATTAATTTAACTGAAAATCCTGAAATTTTAATTTGGGGTGTGGTAACTTACGTAATTCATGCTTTGTAATAAAAATAAAGTTGCATTAGTTGATTGTAATTCTTTCTATGTTTCTTGTGAAAGATTATTTAATCCATCAATAGCTATAAAACCAGTTATAGTGCTTTCAAGCAATGATGGTTGCGTGATATCTAGATCTACAGAAGCAAAAGCTTTAGGTATCAAAATGGGAGAGCCATATTTTAAAGTAAAAAAAATAGTAAAAGAACACGATGTAAAAACTTTTTCAACAAACTTTGCATTGTATGGGGATATATCAAGAAGAGTTATGAAAACTTTAAAACAATTTTCGCCGCAGATGGAAATTTATTCAATTGATGAAGCATTTTTAGATTTATCTTCAATAAAAAATGAAAACTTATTAGAACATGGTTGTAAAATTAGGAAAACTATTTTGCAATGGACTGGTATACCAACTAGTATTGGTATCGCAACAACAAAAACTTTAAGTAAGGCTGCAAATTTTATTGCAAAAAAAGAAAAATCAGGTGTTATTGATTTAGTAAATTCAAAAAAAACTGATGAACTTCTTTCAAAAATTAAAGTAAATGATGTCTGGGGTGTGGGACGTCAACTAACAAAATTTTACATTAAAAATGGAATAAACACAGCATATGATCTTAAAAATATGCATAATGGATGGATAAAAAAAAATACAAATGTTTTTGGATCGCGTACAGCAATGGAGTTAAAAGGAATTCCATGTATATCTTTCAATCCATACCCAGAAACAAGGAAAAGCTGTTGTGTATCTAGATCATTTGGGAAAAAAGTTATGAAATTAGAAGATCTTAGCGAAGCTATAGCAACACATTGTTTAAATGCAGCTGAAAAAATAAGATTAGATAAACAAACAGTAAGAAAAATAACTGTCTTTATAAGAACGAGCCCTTTTCAGATTAATAATAATTACTATGCAAATTCAAAATCTCTTGAATTGCCTATAAGAACAAACGATAGCATTGTGTTAATAAAAAATGCTTTAACTATACTAGAAAATATTTATAAAAAAGGATATCGATATCAAAAGACTGGTATAATTTTTTCAGATTTAAAAGATGTTAACATTTATAATAAAAACTTATTTTCAGACATTAATAATGAAGAAAAAAGAATAAAATTAATGAAAGCAATTGATTGTACAAATATTAAGTATGGACGCCATGCTTTAAGTATTGCACAAGCGGGATTTAACAAAAAATGGAACAGCAAAAAGCAACATTCTTCAAAAATTGACACTGCATGCTTTAATTTTCTACCTGTTGTTAGGGCTTTCTAGAATATCAATGCTTCCGATATTATCTAAAGAGCTATTAAGCCCCTTAATACTTGAGCGGGCAGAAATCTTTAAGATAGTAAAAACAAAAAACAAAAACAAAAATATAGGAAAAATAGTGAATAACGAAATATTATTAAAAATTAAAAAAATATAAACTAATAAAAATATAATCGACCTAGCAATAACCATTTTTTTGAATACTGAAATTATAGCTAATGAATGAAAAATAAGAGCTGTAAAATTCATTTTTGATGGCAAAACATAACGTAGCCCTCGTATAGAACCTATAGCTACTCGATCTTTAATCGCAAGCATTACTGAGCTTGAATAAGAATTCCACAAATATGGCTTTTGAATTAACTGCTCCACATGATCTTTGGGCAAACAAGTAAAGTTGCCAAATTTTATCAATTTACCAGTAAAAATAAGAGTTAATATTTTATGAACTTCGTACAAAACTCTAAAAACAATGCCTTCTGATCTTTTAAATCTATTTCCAGTTATTGTCATTTTATCATTTTCTAATGTTTTTTTATAAAAGTCGTTGATCTCTTCTGGTCTATCTTCACCATCTGCATCCATAACAATAACGTGATCAAAATCTTCATTTTTATGAATATACTTTAAACCAGTAGCAATACATCTTTGATGAACTCTAATCTTTTTCATATTTAATATTTTAACTGATTTTACTTTCTTGTAATTTAAATCTAAACCAGACCTCTCTTCCGTAGAAGCATCGTTAATAAGAATAATAGAAGTTTCTGCATTCCATTCATTAATTTGTAAATCAATTTCCTTTAATAATTTCGAAACTGATTTCCAATCATTATAAAGGGGTATTAAAATTATAAATTTTTTCATCTACTCTCCATATACTTTAAAATATCCTATTTTAGATAAAGCTTCAGAAATATTATTTTCATATATATCTACAATACTAAGTTGGTCTTTGGTTTCCATCTTTTTCTTAGTTCCTATCCATTTGGGTCTTGATTTTAAGTGATACGATAAATTTCCAGCCACCCATTCATCACCACTCACATAAGCAATCTTTGTGGTAAATTTTTTATTCCAATTTTCTTGTACCTTTTTTGAAATTTCTTTTCCAGGATAGTCTGTTCTTTTATCTTTTTGTGAAACCGAAACATATAAATAAATGGTTGGTGATAATAAAAATAAAATAAAAAATGTAGTAATAAATTTATTTAATTTATTAAAATTTATTTTAATTTGATAAACATAAATAACTAATACACCAAAAAATAAGTAAAAAGGCGTCATCCACATTGTTCTAATTTTTGTACCCATAATCATAGAAGTTAAAAACATTAATATTAATGGAATAATATTTACAGCTAGTAAAAATATTAATTTTTTATCTTTTATACTGAATTTATTTTTAAATTTTGGTTTTAAAAATAAAAACATTAATAAAAAAGGAATAAATATTACAATCTGTTTTCCTAAAAAAATTAAAGGGTATGCCAAATGATCCATAATATTTTGATCTCCTGCCCCAGTTCTTTGAAAAGCATATGAGATGGGAGAGTAATTATTATCTACCAACCAAACTAAATGAGGAGACAGTATTAAAAAAAAAGGAATCAATGAAATAAAGCTTCTATAATTAATTTTTTTTAAAAATATAATGTATAAAAAAAATATATCCACGGCAATGAGAAGGTAAATAAATAAATATTTAGACAACATTCCTAAAGCAGCAAATATTCCGACTAATATCCAATCTATATTTTTATTATTTTTAAATGCTCTCCAAGAATATAGCACTGTCAAAGACCAAAAAGGCAATTGGACAATATTCACGTTAAATTCAGGGGTGGTAAAATTATAAAAGTAAATTCCTTCTAATAATAAAATAGAAATTAAACTATACTTTTGATCTTTAAAAAAATCTCTAGAAAATATGTAAATAATAAAAAAGGATGACACCACAAATATTTGGCTAAGGAAATAATAAGCCCAATCTTGACTTCCAAAAATTATATAAAAAATTTGTGCAAAAAAACCACTCAATGGTGGGTGCTTGCTGAAACCCCAATCTAAATTACTTCCCCAAGCCAAGGCTTCTATTACATCTAGCGGAAGATTGTTATTAGATACACTTGGTATTACTGTCCAGATAATAAGATGGGTAAATAAAAATAATATTATAATTTTGTTAAAATCTTTTTTTAAAACTTTCATAAGTTGCTTTTATACAAGTTTAGATCACTTGACACTTAGAAAATCGTGAATATACTCAGCAACTTTAAAAATTCAAATGTTAGGAAAGTATGCTTAAAAAATATACCCCAAATAGTAAAGAAAAATATATGTGTGCTAAACACAAGACGTTTTTTAAGAAAAAGTTAGTTGACTGGAAAAATGAAATCATCGAATTAAATAATAAAAATATGTATTTAAATGGTATTGATCAAGAAATCTCATCTCCAGATATAGTTGACCAGGCCTCATCACAAACTGAGAAATCAGTCGAAATGAGAACGTTAAATAGACAAAGAAAACTAATATCAAAAATTAATAAAGCTATAAAAAAAATTGAAGATAATACTTACGGTTATTGTGAAGAAACAAGTGAACCAATAGGACTTAAAAGATTAATAGCTAGGCCCATAGCTACTCTATGTATAGAAGCTCAAGAAAAACATGAAAAAAATGAAAAAATATTTGCTGATAATTAAACTAAATTGCTGGAATTTTTTCTCCACTTTTTAATCCATCAAACCCTTTTATTACCGCTTTACGTTTAGATATTTTTTCATACCAATTAGCTAAGTTTTTAAAATTTTTTAACCCAACATCATGCCAATTATGTCGAGCTATCCATGGAAATGTAGCAATATCTGCTATAGAATATTCTTTACCTGCCAAAAATTCTGATTTTGATAAATATTCATCTAAATCTTTGTATAATCTTTTTGCAATATTAAAATATCTTTCTTCCCCAAATTTACTTTTTCCAGGATTGTAATGGTGAAATTGGTGGTGTTGTCCTAACATAGGACCAATATCCCCCATTTGGGCCATTAGCCATTGATTAATCAGATTCTTATTATTCATGTCGTAAAATTTTCCACTTAATTCAGCTAAATAAATCAATATTGCTCCCGATTGGAAAAAACTAATTTTATTCTTGTGATCTGTTATTGCTGGTATTTTACTAAGAGGACTTATTTTTCTAAAATCAAGATTGAACTGATCGCCTTTTGAAAGATCTATTACTGTTATTTTATAATCGAATTTGATTTCCTCTAACATAATGGATATTTTTTTTCCATTTGGAGTGTTAGAATAAAATAACTCAATCACTTTTTTTTACACCTAGTCTTTCCTTTATATTTTTTGAAGTTGTTGTAAATTCAAATCTATACTTTTCATTTGGTTTTGCTAATTTGAAGCAGGCCCTTGCTGCAAGTGCCCCTTCATGAAAGCCACTTAAAATTAATTTTAACTTTCCTGGATAAGTGCAAATATCTCCAATTGCAAATATACCTTCCTTATTTGTTTGAAAATTTTCAGTATTTACTGGAATTGTTTTCTTTTCAATGTTTAAGCCCCATTCAGCAATAGGACCTAATTTCATTATTAAACCAAAAAAGCCCAGCACATAGTCAGCGTCAATTTTTTCAATTTTTCCATCTTCTGTTCTAATTGTAATGCCTGAAATTTTTTTATCTCCTTCTATTGATTTAATTT
>Ga0209709_10004185_pt1 | contig 11715 bp, 9 predicted proteins | sample ArcticOcean_MG_C_2_FD_187435 | JGI IMG/M metagenome (GOLD analysis project Ga0209709, IMG submission 187435) | Marine microbial communities from western Arctic Ocean - ArcticOcean_MG_CB4_136 (SPAdes) (version 2) | ecosystem: Environmental > Aquatic > Marine > Oceanic | place: Arctic Ocean... | reverse complement strand
GGGGAGCTCGCTTGTATCTCCCCATAAGAAACTTAAAGTAGTTGCTCGTATTTATCCCTATAGGCTCCTCATATAGAAACACCAGTCAGTCAGACAAACCTCCTAGTATAATCTCCACACATTGTAAAACATCAAAAACAGGTCTTTTTCTATGAAATTAGACTTGATTTTATTATTCTATCGTCATGCCAACTATTGATATGCTTATCCAATTCATCTAATGCCAAATTTATGTTTTTTCCTTCAATATGGTTGTAAATTGAAATATGGCCGTTAATTGAGTCGATTAATTTATTATTTTCAACTTCAACAGCAACTGAATAAGTTCTGATAGTCTCAATTATACCATTAATATTTTCATAATTTTTTATTAAATAACGATTTGAAGATAAGATAAAAAAAGATTTATGAAATTTACTATCTGTTAAATTAAATTTTACAAAATCATTTTGTTTAATACTTTCTTCAAACTCTTTTATAAATTCTTTTAATTCTTTAATTAACTCTAATCTGTTATTTTTATAAGCAGCTCTCAAGGCTTGAGATTCAAGTGCTAATCTATACCCACAAAATTCAGATAGCATTTTTTCATCCATATTAAAAACTTTGAATCCTCTGTTAACCTCTGACACAACTAATCCTTCTGCCTTCAATTGTGCTAATGCCTCTCTAATAGGAGTCTTGCTAAAACCAAAAGAATTTTGAAGATAGGATTCAGTTAGTTGCTGCCCCAATGATAATTCCCCGTTAATAATTGATTTTCTAATATTATCCATTGTTGCTTCTACTAAAGAAAGTGGACGTTTAAATTTTTCAGCCATAGCTCTTTCTCAAAAAGGAATAAATGGGAGTGGGGAGCGTACTGGCCCCGCCCATCAATACATAAAGTAGTTAATCGGAAAAACATTAAGAAGAAGGATTACATTGCCAATCCCTCTTCTTAAAAAGGAGTATAAAATGAATATACGGGTGTTATGAAGGCACCGCCCGCTGGCCTAAAAATTGTTTATCATAGGCAGATCATTTGTAACAAATCGATTGTATACCGTATGTTTGGAGGCTACGCAAAGATGCACGTCCGTTCCTTGTATTTCATCATTATCATCTGTTGCAGTTACTATTCTGACATTATGACTTGGAACATAGGCATCAGAATAAGACTCTGGCCATAATCACTTTAGAATAAATTTTGGTTAGGACATTTCAATTAAAATCTTATGGCAATCATCAGACCCAGTCCTATGAAGCTCGTAAGCTTGATTGACATTTTTAAATGGTAAACGGTGAGTCAAAATTGGCTTAGTATTTATCTTACCACTTGAAATCATCTCCATTGCCATTTTAGTTGAGGAATGACTTTTTTCACTATTTGCGTGCTCAATTGATCTGATATTAAGACACTTAGTAAACATTGTATAGTAATCAATTTTTAATGGTTCACGAGGAACACCGAATTGTAAAATGAAGCCCGTAAATTCTCTAGCAAGTTGAAAACTCAGATTAATTGAAGATTGTGTACCCGCAGCTTCAACAACTATTTCAGCTAGCTCTCCTCTATTAAACTGTTTTAAGTAATCTAATGCAGATCCTCTTGAATTGTTAAAAGTTTGGGTCGCACCATAATTCTCACTTAATTTAAGTCTGCTTTCAATTTTATCAATTCCTAAGATTTTACCTGCTCCAAGCTGCCTAAGAATAAAGTTAAACCACTGACCTGCAGAACCTTGACCTATTACGACTGCTGTTTTACCAACTATATTAGGTAATTGTTTAGCAGCATATATAACAGTTCCTAACTGCTGTGACATAAGAAGCTCTTCAACTGTTTTACCTGAAGCAAGTGGTATCAGATTTTTGATTGGTGCCAAATAATATTCTGCCATTCCTCTATGATCTGGAGCAATTGCAAGACAGAGATCTCCCTTTTTAAAAGTTTCAGAATCATCCTGAAGATCTACAATTTCAGCAATTATTTCATGACCACTTGTTCCTGGTGGAAAAGGATACATTTCATCTGGTGAATGATGAAGCAGATGAATATCGCTACCACATAAAGAAACCAGTTGAGGACGGACCAGGGCATAACCTGGTTTTAAATTTGGTATATCTGTCTTTACAAATTTGGCCTCACCACGAGAAACAATTTGCAAAGCATTCATCAATCGAGCCACTTTTATTTTAAATCCAATTATACTTTTTTAATTAAAATAATCTAATTCTTTATACTTTCTAAAAATAATTCGTATTCTTTTTTATCAATATCTACAGAAATTGAAGGATCATTAAATTTTTTGTTATTTACATCCAATATATATTCTTTATAGGCAGTAATCCTTTCTTTTTGTATACTCTCAAAATCATCTATCAATTTTCTATAAACTTTAGCATGACGTGGATATTTTCCATGATATGTACCTAGAATATCTTGTGAAAATAAGTACTGACCGTCACAATCTGAACCACTTCCAAGAGATATTGTTAAAATATCTACATTTTTTGTGATAAAAGAAGCGATTTGTTTTGGTACAACTTCCATTTCTACCGCAAAAACCCCCGCATCCTGTAAAGACAATGTATGATAATATACATCTTTAGCCTCAATAGCAGTTTTCCCAATAGCTCTGAAACCTCCTAGCCAAGTTACTTGTGAAGGAATCAAACCCACGTGGCTTATAACAGGAATTTTCTCAGATGTTATTTCCTTTATCCATTTACAACTATTTGCTGTATAGACTGAATCTATTCCTATTGATAAAAGTGAATATGATGACTTAATAGCTTCATAAGAAGAAGCATAGGAAAAAATAGGTGGAGCACTCATTAAATGAGTATTTGGACATACTTTTCTAATTCGCTCAATGTCTTCAAGTGTTGCATTAAAACCAAATTGTGGCATTCCATACGCAGCAGTAATAATATCTATACCTGCTTCTTCAGCAGCTATAGCTTCTTCCTCGTTATTAACAAAAACTTCGCTGATTTGTTTTTTACCTTTAAGTTTTTTTAAATCATAAACAGATAATTTTTTTTTGACCATATTTATTTGGGTTTGAAACAATAAGGAGAAGGTCCATAATGATATTGGTTAGCCTTTTCTGATAAATCGGGAATGATCGTATAAGTAGGATTTTTAATTTGGCGAATTATAGACACAAATGATTCTTTAACTGATGAACTCAGACTTGGCAGAGCGGGCGGGCAGTCATCCTTTATTTTTTCATGTAATAATGGCAAATTATAATACGGTACACTGGGAAACATATGATGCTCTAGATGATAATTCATGTTAGAGTAAAGAAAACGAATAAAATAATTTGTGTAAAAGGTTCTTGTATTTAATCTGTAATCTAAAACATCATCATTTAAACCTGCATGTTGAGTTATAACAATTAAAAACACAAAAGGGAATCCATAAAATGTTGGTAAAAAAACATATAAAATTGGTAAGATTGTATTAAAATAAAAGCAAGAGCCAATTACAAAACTAAAAACTGACATCCAAATTCTACCTTCCCAGATCACCTTGTTATAATATCTTTCAGGTATATAATTTTTTTCTTCCTCATCTAATACACCTATACTGTGTAGTATTGTCCTTTTCAAATTAAGCTTACCTATTGATAAGTAAAAAAAGTTTAATAAAATGTCTTTTAGGGAAGGAGGTCTGTGAGAAACAAATTCTGGGTCTCTTCCAACTATTAATGTATCTTTATGATGTCTAACATGACTCCAGCGCCATTGTGTGGGAGGAAAGAGTTCCATAAATGATGCTATTTGATAAACTATTTCGTTTAGCATTTTTGACTTAAAAGCAGTTTTATGGCCCATTTCATGCCATCTAGAATTTGCTCCTAAAGCATATACAAAACCATAAAGAGCGAATAGAGGATAGGCTAGCCATGATTCAAGATAACTATAAGATAAAAAACCTAATATAAGTAACAAAGTGAACCATAGCAAAGTATCAAAAAGAGGCCTAATATTGTTTTTTTGTGATAATTTTTTTAATTCACTTGAGCTGATTTTACATTTGTACCATTGAGCGTTGATTAGACCTAATTCATTTGCTTTGACACTGTCTTCACCAACTAAGCTGTAGTCTCTTTTTTTAAAATTTTTCATTTGTATATATATTTTATGATTTTCCTACTGTGGGCTCAATCAAATTTTCGTTATTTGGATCACTTGGAAGTAGAAAATCAAAATCACATCCTTCGTCAGCCTGTAAAACGTGGTCTATATAGAGTCTTGGATAACCACGTAAATGTTCTGATTTACTTTTTTTTACATTTTTTAACCTATCTTTTATTTCATCTTCAGACAACATTAAGTCTAACTGTTTTTTAGAGGCATTTAGCTTAATTTTATCCCCGTTTTTAACTATAGACAACGGGCCCCCCAGTTCCGATTCAGGCGAAGAATGTAAAATAACAGTACCAAAGCTTGTACCACTCATGCGTGCATCGCTTATTCTTATAATATCAGTAATATTTCTGTCTAACAATTTCTTGGGAATCGGGATTTGACCCCATTCTGGCATACCAGGAACACCACGTGGTCCACAATTTTTCATAATAAGAATGTCGTTTTCATCTACATTTAAGTCAATGCTATCTATTTTATTTAACATATCTTCATAATCACTAAATACAACCGCATTTCCAACATGATCAAGAAGATGATTAGAAGCAGCGGATACCTTCAAGATTGCTCCTCTTGGAACTAAATTCCCAAATAAAGCTATTAATGATCCTCCTTTTAAAATTGGATTTTCCGTATCTCGAATAACTTCGCTGGGCGAAAATTTTTTATTTTTTAATAAGTTATAAATATTTCTTCCTGTGAAATTGATGCAATTATTAAATAACATATTTTTTAATTGTATCAAGAGATTAGGTATACCACCGGCGTTATGAAAGTCTTCTATTAAATAGGTCCCTGAAGGTTTAACATTAGCAAGTAGAGGCGTTATACTGAATATTTCATCAAATTTTCTTAATTCTAGTTTGATTCCACACCGACCAGCAATTGCAGTTAGATGAATTATTGCATTAGTTGATCCTCCTAATGCTGCCAAGACACTAATCGCATTAAAAAAAGAATCTTTGGTCAGAATATCCCTAGGCCTAATATTTTTTTTCACCATATTTAAGATATAATGCCCTAAGTTTTCAGCCATCATCATTCTCCGGCTATCATTTGCTGGTAGAGTACTGGATCCTAAGGGCATCATACCTAAAACCTCAGAAAGAGCTGTCATAGTTGAAGTGGTTCCCATCTCATTACACGCTCCCACTGAACACGACAAGGTATTTTGTAGTTCATTCCATTCATCTTCATTCAACTGCCCTCTACGATATTCATCCCAATATTTCCAAAAATCTGTTCCTGAACTTAACTTTTCACCCTGAAAGAAACCTAAAGATTTATGGCCACCTGAAAATTGAATTGCGGGAATATTTGCACTAGCGCATGCCATTAACTGTGCTGGAGTTGTTTTGTCACAATTACATAAAAGAATTATTCCATCGATTGGGTAACCCCTTATAGTTTCCTCTATCTCCATTGAAACAAGATTTCTATAGAGCATATCAGCAGGTTTTAATAATTCAGCACCCAATGACATGGTAGAAAATTCTATTGGTATGCCCCCCGCAGAAACAATTCCTCTCTTTATGACTGGAACAATATTTTGAAATGCCATCTCACAATTATTAAATTCACTGTATGGATTGCAAATACCAATAACTGGTTTTTTATTTTTTTGATTTATATTGTGGCCGAGAGAGCACAAAGCCGACCTGTGCCTTACGCCCATTTCATCATTTCGATTAAACCAGATACTGCTTCGTAAATTATTATTCGTCATCAGAATCTATAGCCTCTATCAACTTTGAAAATATAAGGTCAACTTCTGAAATAGTTTCAGGGTCTAGTTTATAGTTACAGGGTTTTCTAACAATATTATTTTTAAATATTCCTCTCTTAACTAAAATATATTTTTCAATAGTTAGAAATGCATCAAGAGATGTCAATATTGAAATAAAACTGGATAAAGGGAATGAAATATTGTATATACGTGAATTATTTCCTTCTTGAAGTGCTTTCCACAAGGCTACAATTATATCAATTAGATCAGAACCTGGCATTGTTCCTTTAATACCTCGTTTAAAACTATCAACTAAAGAAATTCCACCACTACCTTCAAAAATAGGAGCATTCCCATTTGTAGCGTCTCTCAGTTCACTCAACCTGGGCCCAATAGGATTAGATTCTGGCTTAAATAGAATTCTTTCTGGAAAATCATTAAATAAATTTGATTGTAATTCTATTGACATCGAATTACCTAGATATCCACTGGCGTCTTGGACAACTAGAGGGATTTGTATAGAACTTAGAATATCTTCGTAATATCGTTTAACTTGTTCTTCTGGACATGAATTTGAAATAGGTGGAATCGCCATCACAGCGTCGGCACCTGAATCTTGAGCATGTTTTGAAAAATCTATTGCCTGAAAAGTCGATTCACCTCCTACACTTACAATTACACATCCCCTGTCGTTATTAAATTTACAAATTTTTTCAACAACCTTTTTCCTCTCTATCTCAGTCAATCTAAGTATTTCAGACGCTAGAGCAAATACAATTCCACCACATTCATTTTCATATAACCAATCTATTTCTTTCTCTAAAATAGAAAAGTCTATATTTTCTCGATCATCATATGGCATTTGAAAAACTGGCAAAACTCCTTTCAACTCTTGTTTTTTCATCATAATCAAATATTTTTATATCAGAGGGCAATATTACCAACATTTTATAATCAAAATGCTTATTTTCTAATTAATTATGGTCTAGTTAATAATCCACCATCCACTGCTAAATCTGCTCCAGTTACAAAGGATGATTCGTCAGAAGCAAAGAATAGTGCAACATTTGCAACTTCTTCAGGAGTACCAATGCGTCCAATTGGATGATAATCAATTACTTTTTCCATCTCCAATTTTGGATCTTCAGTCTGGGAAAGATAGTGAATTAACTCTGGCGTTCCTATAAAACCAGGACAGATTGAATTTACTCTAATATTTTCTTTTGAATAGTCTAATGCGGTTTGTCTTGTCAACATCAGTACACCACCTTTGGAAGCGCAATATGCAGCATCATCAGCAAAACCAACATAACTGGCTACTGAGGCCAAATTAATTATACTTCCTCCTCCATTTTTTCTCATATGGGGAATAACAAGCTTAGTACAATTAAAAACACTTTCTACATTATTTTCCATAATGTTCTTCCATTCATTACTTGAAGTATCTTCAATTGATTTGAGCATTCCTATACCAGCATTATTGACCAGGATATCAATCGTACCCCATTCATCTATGGTTCTTTGAATAAATTTTTCTACCTCATTATATTTTGAAACATCCACAGAAGAATATATGGCTTCCCCTCCGTTTTTTATAATTTCATCAACTACCTTGAAGCCTTCTTTTTTAGAAGAAGTTCTACTACAGATTGAAACCTTTGATCCTTCAATTGCGAATTTCTTGGCAATTGATTTTCCAATCCCCTTACTTGCACCTGTAACAACTGATACTTTATTTTTAAGTCTCATGATTCCCTTTATTTAATTAAACCACCATCAACAATATAATTTGCACCTGTAATAAAAGAAGCTTCATCTGAAGCTAGAAAAAGAGCCAAATTAGCAACATCACTTGGTTTACCAAATCTACCTAACATAGTTGAACTAATTATTTGATTTTTAATACTCTTATCTTTGACAAAAGTTTCTACCATTGGAGTTTCTATAAATCCCGGACAAATTACATTTGCTCTAAGACCAAATTTACCATAATAACTAGCAATGGAACGCGTGTAAGCTGGCAGTGCACCTTTGGATGCAGCATAACCATGGAAATTACTATCACCTGCATATGAGGCGACTGAACCTACATTTAAGATAACTGAATTCCTTTTTTTAATTAATAAAGGTATAGCGTAATGACAGAATAGAAAAATACCCTTCAAATTAATTTCAATAAGTCTATCAAATATTTTTGTTTCCAATTCACCTGTAGGTGCATCATTTAGGTCCAAAACTCCAGCATTATTATAAAGTATATTTATGTGATCAAACTTTTTTTTGACTTTTTCAAATAGAATCTTTACATTTTTTTCATTGGTAACATCAGTTTGATAACAAATTGAATTGCCACCATTTTTATTTATATTTTCATTAACTTCTTGTAATTTTTTGATGTTCTTATCCACTAAAATTAGTTTGCAATTTTCTTCAGCAAATCTTTTTGTAACGGCTTCACCTTGTCCTTGTGCAGCTCCAGTTATTAATGCAATTTTTTTATCCAATCTCATGTATTACCATTTCTCAATAATTTAGTTTTATGTTTATCTATTTTATTGAATTTATCAAAACAGACTAAGTATTCCTTTTCTGCTATTTTTTTTGATACATATCCTTCGGACACATCATTTTCAATTTTTTCAAAGTCCCTTCTCTCTGGTGGACCATATCCGCCACCCCCAGAAGTCACCAGTTTTATGCAATCACCTTTTCGCATGTATATATCAGAAAATTTACCATTACAAATTGTTCCAAATGATTTTTTCATGTCATTATATTTATTATCTTTATTTTTTTTGACTAGGAATCCTGATCTAGTTCCGGGTTTCCCTCCAAAAAACCCTTCTGGTTCTATTACATTTCTCTCAATAAAAGCTGATACTCTCAATTCTTCTGAAAGAATTTGTATCTCTCTGCTATATCCTAATCCCCCTCGATTTTCACCATGTCCACAAGAGTTCTCATTCAATGAAAAAGATTTATGTAAAACAGGATATCTTCCTTCTAAAACTTCGATTGGTGCTAATGCACAATTACCATTAGGAATACATAAGGCATCATTACCATCTTTTTTATATCGTCCTCCCCATCCACAACCTTCATTACTTAAATTTGCAAAAACTTCGTTTGTATCTGGATGCACTCCTCCAATGGCTAACAATGCTGAAGTTCCCCCATCAAATGCTGATACTCTTTCTGGCATGGCTTCCTTTAAGGCAGAATATATACCCATAATAATGTGAGGATGAATTTCAGAATTTCCTCCTACACTTGCCCCAGGATATTCCACATTAACAATTGTGCTAGGCGGAGCTATAATTTTGACTGGCTTGTAACAACCATGATTTGAAGGGATATCGTTATCCGTCAAGTGGAATAAAGCGTTATATGTTGCAGATGCAGTTACACCGTAGGTGCAATTAACTGGTCCTCTGGCTTGTTTTGCAGAACCAGTATAGTCAAAAATAATGTCATCATTATCTACTATTATTTTTACTTTAAGTTTCAAAGGTTCATCAATTACACCGTCGTTATCGATAGCATAACCTTCATAATTATAAATACCATTAGGAATATTTGTTATTTCATTACGCATTCTAACTTCAGAGTAATTTTTGATTTCCTCCTTCATTAATTTAAAGGTTTTTAAATCATATCGATTGAGCAACTCCAACAAACTATTTTCACCGACATGCAATGACCCAATCATTGCTTTCATATCTCCATATGAATATCTCGGTGTCCTTACATTTGAGAGTAAGATATTCCATATATCCTCATTATCTTTTCCTTTTTCAATAATTTTTACTGGCGGGAAACGAATTCCTTCCTGGAAAACTTCTGTTGCATCTCCAGCAAAACCCCCAGGCACCATGCCGCCAACCTCTGTCATATGTCCAATAACACACATAAATGCTATAATTTTTCCTTTATAAAATACAGGCTTAATGACTGTAAATTCTGGCAAATGGCAACCACCTCTAAATGGATCATTATGTAAAACTACATCACCTTTTTTGAAATTCTCTATTCCAATTTCTTGAATCGTCCACTCCATTATATATACAATTGCACCTAAATGAGCCGGACAAAATTCAGCTTGAGCTATCATCTCAGCCTTTTCATCAAAAATAGCACATGAAAAATCCAAACCCTCGTTAAATAATGGGGAATATGCGGTATTCATCATTGCAATCCCCATTTCTCTAGCCGTAGTAATTAGATAGTTATTTATAACCTGCAGGGTGATTTGGTCTATATTTGATTTCATACGATCTCCAAATATTTCAATTTACATTTATTATTAAATTACCATATTCATCTACTATAGTTTTTTGATTAGGATGAAGTAAAGTAACAGAATTATTTTCTTCAATTACGCATGGTCCTTTAATTTTTTGATTTTGGGTCAAATCATCTCTTAAATATACATTACAGTCCAAAAACCCTTTTTTTTCAAAAAATATTTTTCTCTTATATAATTTTGTCTTATTTTTAATATTTTTTAATCTTTCAGGTTTATATTTCTTAGTTTTTCCTATACAAGAAATATGGAAGTTTACAATCTCAATTATTTCGTTTGGCAGATCATAACCATACAATTTTTTATGTTCTAAAGAAAATAAATTGAAAATCTTTTTTATCGCAATTTTATTAAATTTTGTTATATTTTCTGGTAATGTGATGTCAACCCCGTAGTTTTGACCTAAGTATCTCATTTCTAGGATTTTATACAGCTTTGGAACACCAATATATCCTTCGTTTTTAATTTGTTTTAGTGAATTTTTTTCCAATGTTAGAAAAACATTTTTTATTTGTTTTATATCAATATAGTCTGATCTCATGTTTGCAGTTTTAGAAACATCAACCTTCATATCAGACATATTTAAACCAAAAGCTGAAAATACTCCTTGGTTTATAGGAACAACAACATCTCTTAAATCAAGTAATTTTGCTAATTCGGCACAATGAGCAGAGCAAGCTCCCCCAAAGGATACTAACGAAAAATTTCTAGGATCGTATCCTTTATCAATAGAAATCAGTCTGATTGCATTAGCCATGTTCCAGTTAACTAATTTAATAATATCAATTGCAGTATCATTAATGTTTTTATTAATTTTTTTTGCTAATTTTTCTATGGATTTACGACTAAGCTCTTTGTTTAATTTAAAATTTCCGCCAGCAAAATTATCAGGATTTAATCTTCCAAGAATTAAATTAGCATCAGTCACTGTTGGCTCACTACCGCCTCTATCATAGCATGCGGGGCCAGGGCTAGAGCCAGCACTTTGAGGCCCGACTCTCAGCAATCCTCCCTTATCAATCCACGCTATTGAACCCCCTCCAGCCCCAACCGTTTTTACTTCAATCATTGAAGTCCGAATAGGAATACCCCATTCCAATTCAACACCTTTTGATCTAGCAAATTTACTATTAATAATCATACTAACATCAAAACTTGTACCCCCCATATCCGCAGAAATCAAATTTTTCCTTTTCGTAATTTTTCCAATGTACTGCGAAGCAATTACTCCTCCTGCGGGTCCAGACAAAATTATATCTGAGGGTTTTTCAGCCACGGAGTTAAAATTCGTAACTCCACCATTTGACTTCATCATCAACAAATTAGAATCAAAATTATTTTTTTTCAGTCCATTACGCAAATTTTTAACATATGCAGAAACTGATGGTTTTAAAAAAGCATCAATTATTGTAGTACTTGCTCTCTCATATTCCCTCCATCTAGGAAATACTTCATGTGAAAGAGAAAGTTTTACATTTGGCAACAAATCCTTAAATATTTCCCTAATTCTGATTTCATGACCAGCAAATAAGTATGAAAATAA
>Ga0209709_10004184_pt1 | contig 11717 bp, 12 predicted proteins | sample ArcticOcean_MG_C_2_FD_187435 | JGI IMG/M metagenome (GOLD analysis project Ga0209709, IMG submission 187435) | Marine microbial communities from western Arctic Ocean - ArcticOcean_MG_CB4_136 (SPAdes) (version 2) | ecosystem: Environmental > Aquatic > Marine > Oceanic | place: Arctic Ocean... | reverse complement strand
TTATTAGTTTTTTTTGAATTATTAATTATAAAATCTGCCAATATATTTTTAGCAAGCACTGAGTTTTTTTTAACTAAAAGTTCAATTTCATTAGTTTTATAAATTAAGTTTTTTAGGTGCTCTTTTTTCCAAGACTGTATTTGTTGAATAACAAGAGGCCTGTCCTTCCAAAAAATTGGTGGCCTACTTGCAGAAATTGCCTGTTCAATATTGTTTTTTTCATCAACTAATTCATGAATTTTAACTAGTCTTTTTAGTTTAGCTAATAATGTTCTAATAATTATGATATTATCTTCATCTGAATAGTTGTTTTCGCTTAAAATAGTGACAGTTTTTCTAGTGTTTTTAGCTAGTGAGTGATCCACGAGTTCAGAAGCGCTATAGTTGTCTGCAAGGTTAGTTAGCTTAATTATTTCTTCAATGTTCAAACTTTTTTTATTTAATGAAAAATTTTCAATCTTTTCTAATTCATTGTTCAGATTTTTTCTATCACCTCTGCTTCTTTCTATTAAGACATTAATTAATTTCTGAGATATTGGAATTTTTTTATTTCTAAAAAAAAGACTAATAATTGAATTTAAAGTTTGGTTATTATCTTCATAAAATGGGATACACACAATTGATTTTTCTTTTTCGAAGAGTTTTCGTAAAGTAGATTTTTTTTCTAAATTTTTTGAATTTAAAATAATTTGTATATCTTCAGGGTTTTTCTCCATTAAGTTTTCTATGACGGTTCTAATTTTATCTGTGGCTCTATTAATAATTATGAGCTTTTCATTATCAAAAAAAGATTTAGTAAGAATGCTATTAAAAAAAATATTAATGTTATCTAGTATTTCTTTTTCTTCATATCTATGGATTTTATCTTGATAGTTTTTTTCAAACAAATTTTTAATAAGCTCTTCTTTTAAACCTTCGTTAACGCCATAAAACAGATAAAATTTATAATTATTTAGTTTTATTTTGGTTAATTCGAACGACTTTAGTATCATTGAATATTAGATAGTTTAAAAATTAATTTATCTGAAGCTGTCTCAGCCAAATTATTTTTAATTTCTTCTTCATATCTCTTCAAATTAAATTTATTTGAAATATTATTGTAATTAAAACTTTCCAAAATTATAAAATTGCTTTTAAATTTATTGTTCATCAAAATATCTGCATTAATAGAAATTACATTTTTAAAGGATGTGGCATCACCAGTAGTATTTTTTGCTAAAATTATTTTTTCTGAAGTGCTAGAAATTTTTATTATAAGATCTTTATCTTTTTTACTTTGAGTAAAAGCACTTAGTTTTTCTTTGATTTTTAGATTAACCGTTCTATCTCCAACAAAGTTTAAATCACTTATTGAAAAAACATAATTTGAAGAATTTTTTTTAGAGTAAATTGCTTCATACCCACAGGATGACAGAAACAGTAAAAAGAGAAGTATAATTTTTTTTTGAAACATTTCTTATAGTATAATATTTATAAGCCTGTTGGGTACAAATATCGTTTTTTTTATTATTTGGTCTTTTAAAAATTTTTTAATTTCTAGATTTAGCTTTACGATCTCTAAAATTTCTTTTTCAACCACATCTCTTTTTACCTTTAAAATAGCCCTTTTTTTACCATTTATCTGAACAACAAAATTAATATCCTCTTCTATTAAATCTTCTTTTGAAATCTTTGGCCATTTTATTTGATCTTCATTAATGGTATTCAAACATTCATTTGAAAAATGTGGAATAAATGGATTCATTAGGATTAAAATTTTTTTATAGTTTTCAATTAAAATTTCTTTTTTTATAGGTTTGTCCGTTTCTTTGATTAAAAAATTATACATTTCATAAAAGTTAGCAACTATTACGTTATAATGAAACTTATCCAGGTTCTGGGTTATTTTATTAATTAGTTGATTGGTAAATTTAGTTAAATTTTTACCTTCATCGTCTTGGTTATTATCTTTTATTTTATCTAAAATTTTAACATTTAATGTCCATAGTTTTTGAACAAATTTAAATGATGCTATCATACCCTGATCAGACCATTGCACATCTTTTTCTGGAGGACTGTCTGATAAAATAAATAATCTGACAGAATCTGCTCCATAATTTTTTATTATACTCTCTGGATCAATAGTATTTTTTTTAGATTTTGACATAGACTCTGTTGGTCCAACAATTATTTTTTCAGAAGGATTATCTTTTTTATAGAATTCTTTACCATCTTCTGAAATTACCTCTTCAGGACTTAACCATGTATTTGTTTGATCTTTATAGGTTTCGTGACAAACCATTCCTTGTGTAAACAATCCATCGAATGGTTCTTTTAATTTAAAATCATCATTTTTATAAGAGAGTGCTTGCATAAAAAACCTCGAATATAATAAATGTAAAATGGCATGCTCAACGCCTCCGATATATTGGTCAACTGGCATCCAATAATTAGCATCCTCTTGAGTAAATCCACGATTTAAATTATGAGGTGAGCAAAACCTTAAAAAATACCAAGAAGAATCAACAAAAGTATCCAATGTATCAGTTTCTCTTCTGTATTTTTTTCCATCTAAAGTAAAATATTTCCATTCATCTTCCGAGTCTAAAGGGTTTCCTGTTTTACTTAATTTTTTGATTTCTGGAAGTTTAACAGGCAACATATCTCTTGAAATTTTAATAGGCTGATCATTTTCATCATAGGCTATTGGAATGGGACAACCCCAATATCTCTGTCTTGATATACCCCAATCTTTTAATCGATAATTAGTTTTTTTTGTCCCTAAATTATTTTTTTCAAGAAATTTTATGGTCTTAATAATAGATTCACTTGGAACTTTTAAACCATCAAGAAAATCTGAATTATAAAGATATCCTTCACCCGTATAAGCCTCATTATCTATTTTAAAGTCTTTATCTTTCTCAGGCTTAACAACAGGTGTAATTTTTAAATTATATTTTTTTGCAAAATCTAAATCTCGTTGATCATGTGCAGGACAACCAAAAACAGCTCCTAACCCATAATCCATTAATACAAAGTTTGCAAAATAAACAGGAACCTTCATGTTTTTATCTAATGGATTAACTGCAATCATATCAGTTTTAAAACCAAGTTTTTCTGCAGAAGCAATGGATTCTTCGGTAGTACCTGTTTTAGAACATTCTTCTTTAAATTTTTGAAATTCTTTATCTCCCTCATAATATTTTGCTAAAGGGTGATCAACTGAAAGAGCAAGAAAAGAAAAACCAAATAAAGTGTCAGGTCTTGTTGTATAACACTTAATACTTTCAATAGGTTTTTCACTTTCAATTTCAAACTCAACTTCACAACCAAATGATTTACCTATCCAGTTTTTTTGCATCACCTTTACTTTGTTGGGCCAATTTTCTAATGCATCCAGTCCTTGTAGCAAGTCTTCTGAAAATTTTGAGATGTTAAAAAACCATTGATTTAGCTTCTTTCTTTCAACAATGGCTCCTGACCTCCAACCTTTACCATCTACTACTTGTTCATTAGCAAGAACAGTTTCGTCAACTGGATCCCAGTTAACATAATTTTCTTTTCTGTAAACTAATCCCTTATCATATAGGTCTAAAAAAAACTCTTGCTGGTGTTTGTAATAATCTTCAGAACAAGTTGAAATTTCTTTGTCCCAGTCAATCGATAACCCAAGCTTTTTAAGTTGGGATCTCATAATTTCTATGTTTGACTCAGTCCAAGTTTTAGGATCTAAATTATTTTGTCTTGCAGCATTTTCTGCTGGCATACCAAACGAGTCCCAGCCCATGGGATGAAGAACGTTGTAACCTTGTAAGGCTTTAAATCGGGCAAGCACATCACCGATTGTATAATTTCTTACATGACCCATGTGAATTTTTCCAGATGGATAGGGAAACATTTCTAAACAATAAAATTTTTTTTTATTTTTATCTACCCTAGTAGAAAAAGTTTTATTTTGATTCCAAAACTTCTGCCATTTTTCTTCTACAATTTTAAAATTATATCTTTCCACAAAATTTAATGATATTTTTTAATTTTACAGCTTAATCTGGTTTGTTATATTTAACGTTTAGATTTTTTTGATTTTTTTTGCTCCCTGTATACTGCAGCAGTTTTTAAAATCTTAGTTTTTAATTCATTTTTGATATCACCTTCTTTTTCAGAGGTTACACAATTTGATTGAGCTACACATTTTTTATTAAAAACTTTTATATCTAGTGCATCAGATCTTATTTCATTTGTTAAAAATCGAATTGAAATTTTAATACTTTCATTTGAATTTTGATCAGTTGAGTACCAATCTGTGATTATAATACCACCACTATAATTAACAGAAGCTAAAGGCATAAAATCTATTGTATCTAAAGATGCTCTCCATAATTCATTAGAGCTTGCAAATTCAAAAACTCCACCACCAGATTTAACCGCGTCTGAAAGTCTAAACCCTCTTCCTTCTTCTAAGTTTTTGGCAACTCTTTTTGCAGGATCTGGGTCATACTTTCTAGCATCAGCGCCAGGAAGCTTTCCACCACATGAAATTAAAAGAGTAGAAGAAATCAGCAAAAGAAGAGTGATATTTAAGTTTTTAAATGAAATCATTATATATTTAATTGTTAATTTTATATTTTTATACAATATATTAAGAAATATGGTAAAAATATAATAAAATAGCCACTTTTAAAGTGATGTAAAAATACAACACTTATCAAAATTTTCAATAAAAAACATAACTTTTCATAAAAAATAGACCCTAAATTGATACATATTCCCTGTTTATTATTAATAATAAAAAGTAACAATTAACAAAAGGAAAAATATGAACATAAAAAAAATAGGTATGACTGCATTAGCAGCATCTCTTGTTTCTACATCGGTATTTGCTGGTGAATTAACAGCAACAGGTTCAGCATCATTAGCTGTTGAAGGTTACTCTGGAGCTGGTCTTGCATCTGATACTGCTTTTTCAATGGGTGACAGTGTTATATTATCTGGTTCTACAGAGCTTGATAATGGAATGACTGTTACAATGTCTTTTGAATTAGACGGTACCAGTGAATCTACAGTAAGTGGACTTTCAGCATACGATGATAATTCATTAACAATTTCATCTGATGCAATGGGAACAATGAAGTTTTCAGCTCACGGTGGATCTTCAGCTTCTTCAGCTTTAGATACTACAGCTGCAGGCGACATGTGGGATAACTTTGATGGAACTGCTAACACTTTAACTGTTGCTGGTTCTGCAACAAAAGCTGCAGGTGCAGGTAATAACAGTATATTTTACACATTACCATCTATGGTTGATGGTTTAGCTGTAAGTACTTCATTAGCTACAGTAGGAACTACTGGAAACTCAGCACTGGGTTATAGTGCTACGTACTCTGGTGTTGACGGTCTTTCAGTTAGTTATGGTATCGCTGATGTAAATTCAGGGTTAGCTTCAACTAGTGGTGATCAAACAGCTATGAAAGCATCATACGCTTATGGTCCTGTAACACTTTCTTACAGTAACAGTGAGTATACACTTGGATCAGGTGCTACTGAAGCTGCTCAACAAGATGTAACTTCTTATGCAGTTTCATACACTGTGTCTGATGCACTTTCAGTAACATATGGTACTGAAACTATCGAATCAGGCTTAGCAGGATCTGTTGATGCAGAATATCAAGGAGTAACTGTTGCATACACCGCTGGTGGAATGACTGTTACAGCTAAAAGCCAAGAAGCTGACGCAATTAGTCACACATCTGCTTCTAATGAAGACTATGATTATTGGTCTTTAGGTCTATCATTTGCATTCTAATTAATTTAGAACACAAATTAATAAAAGGGCCCCTTTTTAGGGGCCTTTTTTTTGTTCAAAAAAAGAAATACCAGCAAAACCATGGCAGTTAGTGAGATTTAATCTTTTTAGATTATTAACTGAGATCCCACCAAGGGCTATGAAAGGCTTACCACTTAGAAGAGAAAGAGATTTAAATTTATTGATACCTAAATAATTTTTATTTCTTTTAAATATCGAGGATAAAAAAATAGTATTAACATTTTGTAATTCTTTGGTCCTTATTTCATAAACATTATGAGCCGAACCTAATACAATAAAATTTTTTCTAACAGAATAAGAGAGGTGTTTTTTATCTTTATTAAATGATGGGATATAAGCACCATCTAAATTAAGCTTCATGGCTAATTTTATATTATTGGAAATTAAAAATTTATTACCTCTTTTCTTACAATAATTTTTTATTGTTAAAATTAATTTTTCATCAATATCTTGATCATAATTTCTAAATATTATGATTGTTTTTTTATTCTGTTTATCTATGTGACTTTGGTCAAATTTTTTTATAAAGTAATATCTATTCAAAGTTTTATTATGCATAATATTGTTAAAAATTTAATTCATATAGAAGAGCTTATCAAATCAAAAGCAAATCATGATAAATTAGCTCAAATTATAGCGGTATCAAAAACTTTCCCTATTGAAAACGTTTTACCATTAATAGAGCATGGTCACCTGCATTATGGAGAAAACAAGGTTCAGGAGGCTTTAGATAAATGGACTAATATCAAAAATGAAAATCATAACATTCAACTTCATTTAATTGGGAGACTTCAGACTAATAAAGTTAAATTAGCTTTAAAAATATTTGATTATATTCATTCATTAGATAGTGAAAAATTAGCTAATAAAATTGCAGATGAACAGCAAAAACATAAAAAAAAACCAAAAATTTTTATACAGGTCAATATGGGAAATGAAGATCAGAAATCTGGAATAGATAAAAGAAATTTGAATGATTTTTATAAATTTTGTAAAAATTTGAATTTAGACATTATTGGAACAATGTGCATTCCTCCAAATGATGGTAATACAGAAAAATATTTTTCCAAGATGAGTGACCTAAATAAAGAATTAAATTTTAAAGAATTAAGTATGGGTATGTCAGGAGATTATCTAGAAGCAATTAGATATAACGCAACATATGTCAGGGTGGGGTCAAAAATATTTGGTATTAGAGATTAACCAATTTTGATTTTAGTTTTTTTATCTATTAACTTTAATAATATTTCAAAATCTTTTTTTTTTAAAGCAACACATCCTGCGGTTGGTTCATAATTATCTGTTAAATGAATAAATACTGCGCTTCCTTTGCCAGGAGTTTTCTTTTCATTGTGACTAATTGAAATTATATAATCATATTTATGATCTTTTCTGTGTAGATTTTCTTTAAGGCTTTTATCGCTTGTTTTAATTTCTTCATTATATTTTTTATGTTTTGGGTCATCACACCAAGCCATATCTCGTTTAATGATTTTTTTATTGATTTTGCATTTTGGAATACCGATACGATCTTTTCTAAAATACAATTTTCTTAAATTAAATAATCCTTTGGGGGTTGAATAATCACCCTCTTTTTTATTAGAATTTATGCCACTTTTTCCAACACAACATTTTAAGTAAAAGTCGGCAATTATAAGAGTGTTTTTATTTGGTACATGAATTATCATAAGTAATATTAAATATAATTATGCAAAATGTTTTTATTATAAATTTTAATTTACTATATGAAATTTTAGATGAGATAAAAGAAAATTTATCTTTTAAAATTATAAAAATTGAGAATGAAGACGATTTTGAAAAGAAATTTGATCCAGATAGATTAGATCATTTAGTAATTTCAAAAACGGATCATAAATTATTACTAAATAACAATATAACTGATAAAAATTTTTTAAGGTTTAATGATTTGCCCTTATCTTTTAAAAAATTATTAGAACTAATTAATATTAAATTAATCAAATTAAAATTTAACCAACAGTCTAAGATTACAATTAAGGGCTATGAATTAAATTTAAATTCTAAATTTTTTTCTAAAGATAATTTAAAATTAAAGTTAACAGAAAAAGAAATTGAAATTATTTTGTATTTAAATGATAAAAAAATTAAACACAATGTTGCAGATCTACAAAAAAATATATGGGATTACTCAACAAACATGGAGACCCATACGGTAGAAACGCATATTTATAGATTACGAAAAAAAATAAGTGTTTTATTTAAAGATGAAGAATTTATATTAAGCCATAAAAATGGCTATTTTATTGACTAAAATAGCTTAATCTAGTCTAGCTCCGACTTTTTGAATTATCTTCGAAGACATTTCGGTTCCTTTTTTGAGACATTCTTTTGTTGAAATATTATTAATTAGTCCATGGAGAAAACCAGCTGCAAAAAGATCTCCTGCACCTGTTAAGTCTACAATTTTTAAACTAGGTTTACTCTGACATTCTATAATTTCTTGATCTTTAATAGCAACACTTCCTTTTTCACCACGGGTGATAATTAAAAGTTTTCCTAATTGTCTGCCAAACTCAATAACATCTTCAAAGCTTTTAGCATCAATTAATGATCTAATTTCTTGTTCGTTAGCAAAAGTAATATCAAGTTTATTTTTAACTAAATCTAAAAAATCACTTTTATGTCTCTCTACACAAAATTGATCTGATAAAGACATTGCTTTAGTGCTAGATAGTAACATAGCTTTATCAAAAGCTGATTTTGGCTCTCCCTCATCCCATAAATATCCTTCTAAAAATATCATTTTACTTTCTTGTACAGCTTTTTCATTAATATCTTGTTCACTAATTTTTCCAGCAATTCCTAAAAATGTAACCATAGTTCTTTCTGCATCAGGTGTGATTAAGATTAAACAAGTCCCAGTTGGTGAAATTTCTTTTTTTTTATTATAAAAATATTTAACATTTTCTTTAGTTAAACCCTCTTCGTATTTTTGTCCCAAATCATCATCATTAATTTTACCAATAAAACCAACATCATTTCCTAGTTGCGATAAGCCAACAATAGAATTTGCAACAGATCCACCAGAAATAGTTTCTTCAATTGTTATGGTGGTTAAAAGTTTCTTAAACTCACTTTCATCAACCAGTTTCATTGTGCTTTTTATTAATCGATTATCTATTAGATATTGATCATCTACTTTACAAATAACATCAACAATTGCATTACCAATTCCTAGTATTTTCATATTAAGTTTTTTTTATTTTAACTGGTTTTTTTCGTTTAGGATAACAAGTCGTGCAAATTTTACAAGTCAAACCATAACATTCCCTTGCCTTACAAAATTCTCTTCCATAGTAAATTATTTGTAAATGTAATTTGCTCCACGTTTTTTCTGGGAATATTCTTTTTAAATCTTTTTCAGTTTGAATAACATTTTTGCCATTCGTTAGACCCCATCTTTGAGCTAATCGATGTATGTGAGTGTCAACTGCAAAGGCTGGGACCCCAAAACCTTGAGACATAACTACACTTGCTGTTTTATGACCTACACCAGGCAGTTTTTCTAGGTCTTCAAAGCTTTTAGGCACTTTACCTCCATGTTTTTCTAGAAGCTGTTTAGACATCAAATAAATGCTTTTTGCTTTAACCCGAAAGAGACCAATACTTTTAATCAAATTTTCTATTCGCTTTTTGCCTAATTTTACAAAATGCTGAGGTTTATTATATTTTGGATATATATATTTAGTTACATTATTAACATTTAGATCAGTACATTGTGCTGATAAAAGAACCGACATTAAGAGGGTAAAGTTACTAGTATGGTTTAGTGGGATAGGGGTTGTTGGATAAATCTTATTTAAAATTTTTAGTATTTTTTTAGCTTTTTCTTTCTCATCCATTATTTAAAGTTCAATAAATCTCTCATTGAGTAAAGCCCTGGTTTTTTATTAATCAACCATTTTGCAGCAGTTAGAGCTCCATCTGAATAAAGCGCTCTATCAAAAGCCTCATGATTTAATTTTATTATTTCTTTTCCACTAGAAAATGTAACTTCATGTTCACCAATAACCTCACTTTTTCTAATTGAATTAAAATTAATTTTTTTTCCATAAGGAAAAGATTTTTTATTTAAAAATTTTTTACCCATTAAATTATAAAGGTTTTTATTTTTTCCATCTGCAATTCCTTTCCCCAGCATTAAAGCTGTTCCTGATGGGTAATCTTTTTTGTGTTTGTGATGAACCTCAAATATCCTACTTAAATATTCATCATTTAGTGATTTTGAGGCAATTTCAGTTAAATACATTAATAAATTAACACCAAGACTCATATTGCCAGCTTTCAAAATGGGGATTTTCTTAGAAAATTTTTTAATTAAGATCTCTTCTTTCTGAGTAAATCCTGTTGTTCCAATTACTACTCTTTTTTTTAATTTTGAGGCAATTTTTAAAATATCTAAAGTACAATTTGGAACTGTAAAATCTATTATTACATCAGTCTTTTTAAAAGCTTCTTCAGTATTTATATCAAGCTTGATACCAGCAATTTTTTTACTTATAGCTTTATTTTCTGTAAGAGCAGTTAGTTTAAAGTTCTTATTATTTTTTGAAGATTTAATAAGTTGTTGACCCATTCTTCCTAAGCAGCCAGAAATAGCTAAATTAATTTTTTTCATTTAAGAAAATATTAACCTTTTTTAGTTAATTAGTCTTTAATTTTTCCAAAAACTTTTTGCTTTTTGAAAGAATTGTTTGATACTTGGATTAGACTTTTCGTTTTCAATTTCTCTAAATTTTTCTAGTAACTCTTTTTGTTCTTTATTTAAAGAAATAGGAACTTCAGTATTTACTTGGACATAAAGATCTCCATTTCCACTACCTCTCATATAAGGCATACCCTTACCCTTTAATCTAAATTGTTTTCCATTTTGAGTTCCATCAGGTATTTTAATTTTAGCTTTACCACCATCAATTGTTGGTATCTCTATTGTAGTTCCCAATGCTGCATCAGCAATGGATATAGGAAATTCAAAGAACAGATTTTCATCAGATCTTTTAAATAAATCATGTGAATGAACATTTACAAAAAGATAAAGATCACCACTTGCTCCACCTTTAGATCCTGCTTCACCTTTCCCAGCTAATCTAATTCTAGTTCCATCATCAACACCTTTAGGTATTGTAACTGATATTTTTTTTGAAGCTTGCTTGTTACCTTGACCATTACAGTCTGTGCATGGATTTGTTATTTCTTCGCCAGAGCCTGCACATTGAGGACAAGTTTGTTGAACAGTAAAAAAACCTTGGTTAGATCTTACTTTACCATTTCCACCACAAACTGTACATCTGTCTGGAGAATGACCAGGTTTAGAGCCATTACCTTTACAGGTATTACATTTTTCTGTTGTTGAGAATTTTATATCCTGTTTTTTACCTTCATAGGCTTCTTCAAGAGTAATAGATAAATCATATCGTAGATCAGAGCCTCTATTGTTGGTTTTTCTTCTTCCTCTTGATTGTCCACCACCAAAATCTCCAAAGAAATCTTCAAATATATCTGAAAAATCAGCTCCACCAAAACCACCACCTTGTCTTCCACCGCCTCCACCTTCAAAAGCAGCATGGCCAAAATTATCATAATTTTGTTTTTTTTCTTTATCTGAAAGGATGCCATAAGCTTCACCAGCTTCTTTAAACTTATCTTCAGAAGCTTTATCTCCAGGGTTTTTGTCAGGATGATGTTTAACTGCTAGTTTTCTATATGCAGATTTTAATTCTTCAGGGCTTGCATTTTTGCTAACACCTAAGATGTCATAAAAATCTCTTTTAGCCATAAGTTACTTTAAGATGATAGTTGTTTTAAGTCTTAAGCGCTTTTTTCTTTATCTTCTTCTTTTTTATCTTCTTTTGTTTCTTCTTTTTTTGTTTCTTCT
>Ga0209709_10004183_pt1 | contig 11721 bp, 9 predicted proteins | sample ArcticOcean_MG_C_2_FD_187435 | JGI IMG/M metagenome (GOLD analysis project Ga0209709, IMG submission 187435) | Marine microbial communities from western Arctic Ocean - ArcticOcean_MG_CB4_136 (SPAdes) (version 2) | ecosystem: Environmental > Aquatic > Marine > Oceanic | place: Arctic Ocean... | reverse complement strand
ATAAAAATCCAATAAATGAAAGTGATTTTGTGAAATGGGGATACAAAACAATTTGGTATGGTAGACGTCCACGTGATTATAAATGCGTCCCTGAAAACCTCAGTATAACAGAATTAAAAATTGAACAAGTTTCAAATAATAAAGATCAAAAGATTATTGAGTCTACCCATCAATAATAGGGATATAATATTTTAAAAAAATTAATTATAGATTAAGATGTATGAAAATAAAAATATTCTAGTAACAGTAGAGTCAGTTTAAATTAGTTTCATTCATTTCTTTACTCTCGTTGTTTTGCCCATCCATCAAAAGGAGTTTCAAAATTTATGGGGTTTTCTTTTGCCCACGTTATGGTTTGTTCTAATCCTTCTCTAAAACTCACTTCTGGTTTCCACGATAATAATTTTCGAGCTTTTTTGTTATCACAAATTAGTAAATTTACATCAAATGGTCTAATTCGCTTTTTATCCATCTTGATAGATACTTTCGTATCAAGTATTGAGCTAGCAACATTTACAATGTCTTTTATTTTATACGTTTTTCCACTTCCAAGATTTATTGTTTCTCCAATTGCTTTATCTACAAAGAGTGAACTAATAATTCCACGTGCTGTATCAGATACAAAAGTAAAATCTCTACTGGCCTCTATATTTCCCAATTTTAGTATTTTATTACCATGCAGTAACTGTAAAATTATTTCAGGAATAATATATGGTTGTGTAATTTTTGGCCCATAGGAATTAAATGGTCTAATAATAACCGCAGGAAAATTATGTTCTTTATGGATAGTGAAAATAGCTCTATCAGCTGCTAATTTACTTACAGCATATGTAGAATGGGGTAAAGTAGGATGATCTTCATTCATCGGATTTATTTTTGAGGTTCCATAAACTTCACTTGTAGAAATATGCACAAAATTTTTAATTTTTTTGTGATTTTTTGCTTCAAGTATTACATTTAATGAACCATTAGTATTTACATCAAAAAATTCTTGTGGGTAGTGATATGAATCTGGAATAAATGGATATGCTGCTAAATTAATTATATACTGACAATTTTTCATACTTTTTGATAAAAGTGATTTATTTTTGAGATCACCATTAATTATTTTTACATTGGGAATATTTTTTAAATATGTCTTTTTTCCAGATGAAAAATTATCATAAACAATAACATTGCCTCCAGAATTAGATATTTGCTTTGTTACTTCTGAACCAATGAAACCTGCACCACCAGTTACCAAGAATGTATTATTTTTACATTCTAACAACTTTCTCATGAAACATAGAAAATTATAGTTAATTAAAAGATTTAGGATTTAATGCGTATTTTATGATCCAATTGAATTTTAAATTAAGTAAAATTCAAATATTTAATACCTATTTTTCAATTATGGATTGGGATTCTAAAAATGTTTTAGTTACTGGTTCTTCAGGTTTTTTAGGTTCACATTTAATTTCATTATTAAAAAAGAAAAATACAAAGAAAATTATTACTCCGCGATCAAAAGAATGTGATTTACGTAAAAATTTAGATTGTAAAAAAATCTTAGGAGATGTAGATATTGTATTTCATTTAGCTGGAATGGGTAATGGAATTGGATTCATAAAAGAACATCCAGGTACAATTTTCTACAATACAATCCTTATGGATTCTACAATAATTGAAGAATCAAGAAAAGCCAATGTTGAAAAAATTATTTCAGCTAGTACTGTAAACATATACCCCCATAATTTGATACCTCCTTTCAATGAATCAGATATTTGGTTAGGATTTCCAGAAGAAATTAGTGCATCATTTGGAATTGCAAAACGTCTACAAATTATGCAATCAATAACATATAGAAAAGAATATGATTTTAATTCTACATCATTAATTTTATCCAATCTTTATGGGTCCGGAGATAATTTTAATTTAGATTCTTCTAATGTTATCCCTTCATTAATATCAAAAATTTTTAATGCTAAAATTAATCATTATAAAAAAATTGAATTATGGGGAAATCCAACAACCACTAGAGATTTTCTTCATGTTCAAGATGCGGTAGATGCATTTATTTTAACTGCAGAAAATTCCAATAAATCTGAATCTCTAAATATTGCTACTGGGATTGAAACCTCAATTCTTGAGTTAGTAAATACTCTAATGGATCTAATGGATTTTAAAGCAGAAATAATTTGGAATAAAGACAAACCCATTGGGGCATCAAGGCGAGCGTTGAATATAGATAAAGCTAAATCTGAATTAAAATTCACTCCGAAAATAGATTTACTATCAGGATTAAAGGAAACTATTGATTCATATGAAAAACAAATTGAGTAATTAAAAATTTATAGATCTAGAAATACCATAATTATAATATAGATTATCATGATTTTAAAACCTCGTACAACATGTAGAATTTGTAACTCAACTCAACTTTCTACGATAATGTCTTTAGGTCAGCAACATATTGCAGCATATACTCCAAGAGACTCTGATCCCAATCCATCTTTGGACAAGTTTCCATTAGAATTAATTAGATGTACTGAACCTGATTGTGGTTTAGTACAACTTCGTCATTCTACACCTTCGGATATTTTGTATGAGCGCTATTTTTACAGATCTGGAATTAACAAAACTATGACTGAAAATCTTAAAGAAATCGCTATACAAGCAATATCAAAAGTTGAATTACATGATAATGACATTGTTTTGGACATTGGTTGTAATGATGGAACTTTACTAAAAAATTATCAAGGAAAAAATTTACGAGCTGTTGGTATTGATCCAGCAAAAAATATGGCTGAATTTTCAAAAGAATGTGGAGCTGATATTATTGTTGATTATTTTAATTCAAAATTGTTTACTAATCATTACAGTGATGAAAAAGCAAAAATCATTACTAGCATTTCAATGTTTTATGACTTAGAAGATCCAAATCAATTTGTATCTGACATTGTAAATATATTGGCAAAAGATGGTGTCTGGGTAATTGAATTAAAATATTTACCAACTATGATTTTTCAAAATGCATTTGATAATATTGTACATGAACATATTGAATACTATCATTTTTCAGTACTAGAATACATGCTAAAAAAACATGGTTTAAAAGCTGTAGATGTATCTCTTAATGATTCTAATGGAGGAAGTATCAGAGTTTTTGTTAAACATGCAAATCAATTAGTAGATGAAAATTCAGAAAAACATTTGTTAGATTTAAGATCTTCTGAAAAAAAATTACATCTAAATACAGAACAACCTTATCAAGAATTCCTTCAAAGATGTAATGAATTAAAAAATAAAACAATGTCTTTTATTAAAAATGAAGTAAAAAATGGTAAAAAAATTCATGCATATGGTGCTTCAACAAAGGGTAATACAATTTTACAATATTATGAGTTAGATGATAATCTAATTGATGCAATAGCTGATAGAAATCCAGATAAATGGAATAGAAAAACTATAGGTACTAATTTAGAAATAATGTCAGAAGAAAAATCACGTTCATTAAAACCTGATTATTTTTTGATTTTACCTTGGCATTTTCTAGAAGAGTTTAGAGAAAGAGAGCAAGAATTTTTCAAAAATGGTGGAAAATTTATTATCCCTCTACCTGATTTTAAAATAATTGAGAAATAACCCTATGTTTGAAAACAAAAATATCTTAATAACTGGAGGAACAGGAATGATTGGTTCTCATCTTACAGAATTATTACTAGATTCAGCAAATATTAGATTAATTTCACATAAAAGAAAAATTCCAACTGAATTTAATTCAAAAAAAATTGAAATTCTTAATGGCGATTTAACAAATAAAGAATTTGCTATCAAGGCAGTTAAAGGAATGGATTATGTTTTTCATTTAGCTGCATATACTGGAGGATTAGGGAGAACTGCTATATATCCTGCTAGTACATTAACTCCAAATTTAATTTTAGATGCTAATGTCATTGATGCTGCAAAAAATGAAAATGTTGAAAAATTTTTGTATGCAAGCTGTTCATGTGTATATCCTGATTTAGAAAAAGATTTTTCAGAAGATGATGCATGGATTGCAAATCCTCCTAAAATGCATGCCTCATATTCTTGGTCAAAGAGAATAGGTGAATTGCAAGCAATTTCATATTCTAAAGAATATGGAATGAAAATTGCTATAGTAAGACCTGCAAATTCATATGGTCCTAGAGAAATTATTGATCCACAAAATTCTCACGTAATTGGAGCATTAATCTTAAAATCATTATCTAAAACAAACCCATTCGTTATTTGGGGTGACGGACGTCCTATTCGTGAATATCTTTTTGCAAAAGATGCTGCAAGAGGTATGATTTTAGCACTTGAAAAATATTGTAAAGCTGATCCTGTAAATTTATCTAGCGGTGAATATGTAACTATAAGTGAATTAGCTCAAAAAATTCTGAAAATTTGTAATTATGATCCTAATATTACATTTGACAAATCAAAACCTAGAGGGCAATCTAGGCGAGTACTAACAAATGATAAAGCAGAACAAGTTCTTGGTTTTAAAGCTCAAACTCCATTAAATGAAGGACTAAAAACTACTATTGATTGGATTAGAAGTAATATGACCATATGACGTTAATCGACTAATCTGTAATAATAAAAAAGCAAAAACCATCCTTAATTGGACTCCTAAAATTACTATGGATCAAGGATTGAAAAAAATATTTCAATGGGCTACAGCAAATCGAATTACTTTTCAAGCACCATTTAAAAGATTTTATTATAAAAACTCACATTAATTTTCTTCATTTAAGGAAAAACCGCCAGAAAATTTTAGTGCAATAAATCCCACAATTACTGTATACCATGAAGTAAATATTCTAATTATCACACCTGCAATTAATGCAAAACTAAATTCGATTCCTTGAAGGGCCAAAAGACCTCCCATACTTCCTTCAGTAACTCCAAGTCCTCCTGGTACAAACGATAATGCTCCTATTAAAACAGAAATCGCATTAGCTGATGTTGCTATAAGAAAATTTAGTTCATTCATTCCTAATGCTAATAATACAAAATATACTGCTAAACCTTGAATGACCCAAAAAATAAAAGAAAGAATACCTGATTTTAAGCCAATTTTTGTTTTTAAAGAATTACGTAATACATTATATGATTCAAGAAAATTTTTTTGATATTTTGAAAAAAACTTTATTTTACAAATTAATAATAAAACTCTTTCAAAAATACTTCGTGATAAGATTAGCACAAAAATTAATGCTAGTAAAACTATTCCAATACTAATCAAGTATAACCCACCTTCAAAATACCACACTCCAATTATTGATGCAATTAAAGCTCCCATTAGATCATAAAATTTTTCTATGAAAATAATTGGTAAAGTTTTTGAACGTGGAATTTTGAATTGTTTTTTAAGAAATTCTGATTTAATTACCTCCCCAATTTGACCCGGAGTAATAGATAATGATAAACTCGCTAGATATATTATAAAATTATTTTTAATTGGAACATGAATATTTGAATTTTTTAACAAAAGATGCCATCTGTAGAATCTTACTACCCAATTAACACTAACTAGAGATAGAATAATTGGTATAAACATAATTTTAAAATTAGTTATTTTCTCATATACTAAATTGAAATCTGAGATAAAGAGGAAAACAGCATAAATTATTACTGTTATAATTATGACTATGAGAAATTTATCAAATTTCATATTATAGTAATTACCTAATACATTCTTGTTTATTCTTTACTAGATTTTATTGAAAAACTACCAATTTAGCATAAAATTACATCAATTTTTTCCAGAAATCTTGGTATTTATATATCGAAAATATTTTTGTGAATTCATGTCTACGGTTGTCATAATTACAACATTAAATGAAATAATTGGTGTAAAATCTATTGTACCAAAAATTAAGAAAGAATGGGTTGAAGAAATTGTTTTTGTTGATGGTGGTTCAACAGATGGAACTATAGAAGAAGCAAAAAAAATGGGTTTTAGAGTTATCATGCAACAACAAAAAGGTGAAAATGCTGGTGGTCATGGAGCTGCAGTTCTTGAAGGAGTGGATGCAACAACTTCAGACAATATTATTCTTTTTGGTCCAGATGGGAATGATGATCCAGAAAAAATTCCAGAGTTAATTGAGAAGCTTAAAGAGGGTTATGATCAAGTTCTTGTTACAAGATTTGGAAAAGGTTCAGTAAATCTTGATGCTGGAATTATTGATGGATTTGGAAATAAAATGTTTGCATTTTTAGTAAATGTATTTTTTGGAGGTCATTGGACTGACACCCTTAATGAAAGTCGAATTATTTCTAGAAATGCCTTTAATGAATTAAATTATGATGCTATGGGTATGTCATCTACCCAACAAATGAGTATTAGAGGATTAAAAAGAAAACAAAAAATTTGTGAAATTATTGGAAATGAAGGAAAAAGAATTGGGGGAAAAAGAAAAATGAAACCACTATCAACTGGTGCAGAATTAAGTTTAGCAATAATTAAAGAATTTATTTTTTGGAATAGGTAATTTTTTTGAATAAATCTACTATCATTATTTGTCTAATAATAATTTCTGTAATATCTTTAGGTCTAAAGTTATCTGTTACAAACTTTTCAACTTTTCCAGATGAAGATGCAATAGGTTACACCCTTGATGCAATAGGACATACTAGAGGTGACTTTTCACCTAATTCTGCTAAAACATTAGGCTGGTCTCTTTTTTTAAGCCCATTTTTTGAATTATTAAGTTCAGAAAATTTTCTTGATTATTCTGATACTGCAAGAACAATAAGCATTACTATTTCACTATTTAGTATTTTTATAATGTATAAATTATCTCGAAAGTTTTTTCCAGAAAAATATTCTTTAGTTGCAGCTTGTTTATTTGCATTTGAACCTCACTTAAACTATAATTCAGGACAGGCTCTATCTGAACCACTTTATATTTTAATTTTCATGATTTCATTTTATTTTATTTTAAATCAAAATTCAAAATTATTTTATTTATCCTTCTTATTTACTGGATTATTAGTATGGGTAAGATTACCAGGAGTAATTATGCTTTTAGCTATATCTATAATCTTTTTTTACCATTCTAAACTTTCATCAAAAACATTTTTAAAATTTATTTTGGGTCTAAGTATTTTCTTTTTAATAATTACGCCAATCTTAGTTAATAGATATGATACATATGGTGATCCGTTATATTTTGATCTAGGATCCACAATTTTTACAGGAGAATTTGGTACACTTCAATCTATAAATACAAACGATTTAGAATATTCTGCAATTGATTATATTGATGATCATAGTGTACCCGAATTTATTGATAGATTCATTTTAACTGGAATTTTCAATATTGTTGAACAATTAATCAAAATCTCTTTCCCATATCTAATAATTTTAATTCCTATTGGTATTTTATTTTCGTTTAGAGCATTTGATCAAAATCAAAAATCTATTAATGCCAATTGGATACTAATTTTAACTACAATTAGTTTAATGATAATTACTTTTTCAGTAATTCCAGAAAGAAGATTTCTATATTATCTATTACCATTCTTGATAATTTTTGCTACCATTCCAATTCAAAGATTAATAGAATATGGATTAAGCACATTTTCGTTTACCAAAAAGCAAAAACATTATTCATTAATTCTTATTTTAGGCGTAATAATTGTGCTTTCATCTTTATTTATGATGCGATATGATGTTATGGATAAATTTGAAGAACAAGAACAAATTAAATTAGCTCAATTATTAGAAAATAAAATTTCAGGTAATATTCTTGATGCTGGAAATGCATTACGGGGAATAAGTTTTCTAGAATTATCTGAATTTAATATGAAATTGAATTTAATTGAACAACATTATACAAGTTCACCCATATCCATAACCGAAGATATTAAAATCATTAGTATTTTTGGAACATCATTAAATGACTTTATTTTAAATAGTGAAAAAGAAAATTTGAAGTATATAGCAATTAATCAAGATGGTGTCACTGAAATTTGGTACCCTTTCTTGTCTGATATTTATTATAATGAACAACAATATAGTTATTTGAAGAAAATTATTGATACAAATGAATTAGGATTTACAAAATTTAAGGTTAAAGTTTTTGAAATTGATTATGATAAATTTAGGAATCCATAGTTCCTTTTAATTTATAAAATTCATTATAATCTATTACAAAAATTTTAGCATGATAATCTTTGTATCCGTTATCAAACGTATCAAATATTTTTGTTAAATACGTATACTTTTTTTCGTTTAGAAAAATATCATCAAAAATACCTGTTCTTGAATCTCCTTTATCTACAATTATGTGTGTTAAACCATTAATTCTATGTTTTTCTATAAATTCTTCTACATCGTCATACTGTATATTTGGGAATATCTGATCATGGATTGGAAATGGTATATCTGTATAAAATATGGGTATACCTGTTGGCAAATCGTTTCGTAAAATTGGGAATTCTTCTAAAGATTCTATTCTCATACTATCTAGATATTCTGCATGTGAAAAGTAATTTGTTATTGAAACTGTTGAATACACTACCTTTGAAAATTCATAAACTTCAACTTGATTTACATCATCTACATTTTTGTATTCTATGAATCCTATTGTGGAGAAAATGATTATACTAATAAATAGAATTAGGAATGATTTTTTATTTTTTATTTTTTCAATAATGTTTCTAATGAAAAATGATGAAAATATGCAAAATATGGGAAAAATAACAAGTAAATATTTTACATCTTGAAAACCTCTTGAATATGCATAAAATGCAGGTATTAGCAAGACAAGAACAATACTAAACAAAATAAGAAAATTTGATAATTTCCCTTTTGAAATCATTGTGTATATTCCAAGTGGTATCAAAAAAGTTAGTAATGGTAGTGTCGCTAATCCTAAAAATTTAAACATATTGGTAATACCAGTTTTTAAGAAATTAATTATTGCTTCATTAGGATCTTCTTTCGCATCTATTACATTACTATAATAAATTGGCCCAGCTGATACATGACTTATTATTCCATCACTACCTGTCAAATCAATTTTCATCGTACCCCAAGAAATTATAATTAAAAGAAAGATTGTGATGGCAATAAAATATTTTAGAATTATTTTTTTTGAAAATTTGAATCTATAAAAATATAATAATGAAATTGGGATAAATAATAACACTCCTTCATATCTTATTGTTGAAATAATTCCTATAATTCCAAATGTGATGTATGGATAATTTTTACCATGTTGAAAAAATGTATACAGCATTAATACTGTGGCAAAAATATACATTGGTTCTGGATTTCCTGAAATTGAATTTTCAATAATTCTTGGATTGAAAGCAAAAAGTATAGTTGCAATTATTGCATATTTTTTCTCAATGAAAACCTTGGAAAGATAATACATTGGAATGATTGTAATAACTGACATAATTACTCCCAAATATTTTTGTAAATTCATATAATCTAGATAATTATCAGATGAAAAAATCATGAAAAATATTGAAAGAAAAGATGACCATCCAGTGTTTGGAAAAGTACATCTCCACCCACATTCTGAATTGGGAAAACTACCTGTAATTGAAGTTTCAATTGCATACCAAAAATATCCCGTACTATCTGCTGTCAATGGTAATTCATGTTGAACCAAAACTATTCTTAGAAGAAAACCAATTGTACAAATTACTCCTAAAATAATCCAGATATTATTAAAATAACTTGAAATATTTTGTTTAGATCTTTTTGTATTATCTTGATTCAATTTACACTCCTTTCATACTTTTTTACTGTTAATCCCAAATAGGTTGCTTTTGAAATAGTTGATAAAACAAAAGACATGGCTATTCCCATAGTTCCATACATTGAGCCTAAAGTGAGAATTCCTAATATTATGATGATTAAACCTATCATATTTCCTACAAGAACTAATTTACTTTTCTCTTTTGATAAAAGCCTTGAAGTACAAATTGTACTTATGGTTATTGGAATAATACTAAGACTCATAATTTGTATTGCTATTCCTACATCAACATACTTTGGGAAAAAATTTGGAATTAATAAAGGAGATAAAAATATTCCTAAGACAGATACTATTACAGAAATAATAATTACAATTTGAATCAAAAATTTATTCTGAATTCCACTTGATTCTTGTGGTAACAAAAATTTGAATAATATTGTTGTAAATATTGTAAATACTGTAATTACTTGAAGTGCTAAACTGTAATTTCCAAGTACTGCACTACCAAGTAAAGGTACTATGATAATTTTATCTAATTGACCTCCAAAACTTCCCGCCAAATACATAATATAGTTGTGTGATAGAAAATTTGATTTTTCTTTAATTAATTTAAAATTTATTGGAACTTCTTGGAAAGTTTTGATAATTCGTATTAAATATCCTGCATATGAAATTGCTAATGCGTATATTATTCCAGATGGGCCAAATGCATAAAGAAATCCAATTCCTAAAACTAATGTTAAAATTTTTTGTAAAATATTATACTGTGAATATTTAAAAAATTGCTTCTTTCCTAACAAGTCTCCTATGGATAAAGTATTGATAACAAATGCAATGACAATAATTCCTACATCGATTCTTTGGAAAAAAATAATTAAACATAGTGATGTTATTGAACTAATTCCAAGAGAAATTACGTTTAATCCAGATTGAATTTTGTGTCCTTTTGCAGTTAATACTGTAATAGAATCTTGTGTTCCAAATAATGCAATTGAAGATCCAATAGTAGCCATTGACAAGAAAAAATGAATATCACCATATTCCGATGGTTCAATTACTGATGCTAGATAAAACCAGAAAATTGATGATATAATTATGCCTGTTATATCTCCAAAACCAATTAATCCTAGACCTCTTATTTGTTCTAGTCTTTGACGTAGATTATTCCAAAAATTCATGATATTATATAATGAAAATTATGTATTTCTATTATCTTGTACTACACTTACTAACGAGTATAATAAAATTGCAGAAATCATTAATACGGCTCCTAGTAATAGAGTTCCAATTCCTACCAGTACAATATTTGTAACCACTCTTGTTTCTTCTGCATAAATTTGAAAAGTCCAAATCATAAATGACATACCTACTAAAAGAAAAATTATTGCTGGAATCCCATAAAATTTCAATGGGTGTTGTATTGACGTATATTTTATTGTACTTAATAAAACAGATGTCCCATGGGATACTGGATTATGAGTTGATGTATCTTTACCATATAGAATTTGTATTGGAACTTCAACAATTCTAAATTCTTTTTGATGACTTTTAATTAATATCTCAGTGGAAATACCCATCCCACTATCTGTTAAACTAATATTTTGTAAAACTTTTTTTTGATATGCTCTTAATCCACTTTGAGAATCAGTAAGATTTTCTTTAATTGACATATTGGTTACTTTTGTTAAAACCTTAACTCCGATCTTTCTATACTTTGGCATATTTGTTTCATTTTTCAAAAATCTAGATCCAATCACTACTTCTGCTTCTTGATCTATGATTGGCTTAGTAAGACTCATGATATCCTCTGGTCTATGTTGACCATCTGCATCAAATGTTACTAAAATATCTGCTTCTTTTTTCTTTGCTTCATTAAAAATAGATTTTATTGCTTCACCATAGCCCATATTTTTTGTGTGTGAAATAACTTTAACACCTAACCCTTCTGCAATTTCTTTTGTAAGATCATTTGAACCATCATCACATACAA
>Ga0209709_10004182_pt1 | contig 11723 bp, 9 predicted proteins | sample ArcticOcean_MG_C_2_FD_187435 | JGI IMG/M metagenome (GOLD analysis project Ga0209709, IMG submission 187435) | Marine microbial communities from western Arctic Ocean - ArcticOcean_MG_CB4_136 (SPAdes) (version 2) | ecosystem: Environmental > Aquatic > Marine > Oceanic | place: Arctic Ocean... | reverse complement strand
GACGCTATGGCTGGCCCTACGCCCGTCTCCGCTTTGATCCACGCCGCCACCATGGTTGTCGCCGGCGTCTACCTGATCGCACGCCTCTATGGCGTCTTCTTCCACGGCTTGTCGATCGGCGGCTCCAGCATCAATGCACTCGCCGTGATTGGCGCGGTGACCACCTTGGTGGGCGCATCGCTGGCGTTTGTGCAAGACGACATCAAAAAGGTGCTGGCGTACTCGACGATTAGCCAGCTCGGCTATATGACCCTGGCACTGGGTGTGGGCGCATGGACTGCTGCTGTCTTCCACCTAACCACGCACGCGCTCTTCAAGGCATGCCTATTCCTGGGCGCCGGCTCTGTCAGCCACGCCGTGCACAGCTTTGATATGAAGAAGGACATGGGTGGCATGCGCAAGTTCATGCCGACCACTTACAAGACTTTCTTGATCGGCTCGATTGCGCTCGCAGGCCTTCCGCCGCTCGCTGGCTTCTGGTCCAAGGACGAGATTCTGGCTGGTACTGGCGGCTGGGGATTCTTCGAAGGCGAAAGCCATGCAAATGGCGCCTACACAATCATGCTTGTTATGGGCATGATCACCGCAGCAATGACGGCGGCCTACATGACTCGAGTCATGTACCTGACCTTCTTTGGTGAGTTCCGAGGCGGACACCACGACGACGCTCATCATGGCGATCCGCACGAGTCGGGTCCACGCATTCTGTGGCCGCTGCGCATCTTGGCTGGCTTGGCTGTTGTTGCCGGTCTCATGAACTTGCCAAAGGGATTCCTTGGCTTGCCGTCGGGATGGACGCTGCGATTTGAGCACTACGTTGAACCGCTGGCAGCAACGGGCTACTTCCCCAAGATCAGCCATGCGGATCCAAGCTGGTCCCTTGCGATTTTCTCGACGCTGGTCGTGGCCTCAGCTGTTGGTGTTGCGTACTACTACTACTTCGTCAGAGTCAACGCGCAGAGTCCTTCTGCGACCGAGTTAGTTAATGGTCCTACCGAGCGCAGCCGCCTACTCAAGGCCGGTCACACCATGCTCAAGAATCGTTATTACCTGGATCACATCTATGACGGCGGTGAGCCTGTCGGCGCTGCTGGTGCCAATGCCATGGGCACCATCTTCGGCGCTGCTGCTGGCTTGACGCTTGGCTTCTCGCTAGACAACGGCTTGAACCAACCGTTCTGGCCGTCAGTCATGTGGGGGGTCATACTCGGCCTGACGATCTTCACCATTGTGACCGCAGCGTTGCGCACAGGCATGGGTATTGCCTCCGTTGTTAAGCAGCCAATGGCGAACGCTGCCAACTGGGTGCACGAGAACGTCATTGATGCAGCCGTCGACGAGGTCGGCAAGAATTCGGTCAAGACGGCCGACGCGCTCTACAAGTACATCGACCAAGGTGTCATCGACGGTTCCGTCAATGCTGCCGGTCGTGGTTCGCAAGGAGCCGGTGGCGAATTGCGCCGCTGGTCAACCGGCAAAGTCCAACAATACGCAACCGTCATGTTTGCAGGCGCAACCCTGCTTGCGGGCCTGCTCATCATCGTTATCTGAGGGTCTAGATATTCATGGAAGCATTTCTCGACGACTGGGGCCTAACCCTCGTCACTTTCGTTCCGCTAGTCGGTGCCTTGGTGATGATGGCCACGCCAAAGGAAGAAGAGTCAGCACACAAGATGATCGCGTTGGGCACTTCGCTCATCGCTGCTGTCTTTGGTGTGTTGCTGTTGTTCAACTTTGATTACGGCGATGCAGGAGCACTGCAATTCGTTGTTGATAAAGAGTGGATCAACGTCATCAACAGCCGATATATCGTTGCTCTCGACGGTATTTCGTTGCCGTTGCTGATCTTGACGCTGGGTGTGGTGCCGTTGTGCATCATTTACTCGTTTGGCCACTTCCCTGAGCCGCACAATCCCAAGGCGTTCCTGTCGCTCATACTGGTCCTCGAGACCGGCATGATCGGTTCGTTCATAGCCCAAGATCTAATTCTGTTCTTCGTCTTCTTCGAAGTTGTGCTGCTGCCGATGTTCTTCTTGATCGGTGTATGGGGTGGCGACGATCGCCGCTACGCATCGCTGAAGTTCTTCCTCTACACGCTGTTCGGTTCAGCCCTCATGCTGGTCAGCTTCCTGGCCCTGTTCTTTCTGGCCGACGGAACGAACTCGACTATGGCTGGCGACGTTGTCTCTGCCACCGAACGCACCTTTGATATGCGACTGCTCTCAACCGGTGCAACGGCGGGTATTGCTCGCTCCGCTCAGCTTTGGGTCTTTGGTGGCATGTTCATCGGCTTTGGTGTCAAGGTCCCGATGTTCCCGTTCCACACTTGGCTGCCCGATGCTCACACCCAGGCACCAACGGTTGGTTCGGTCATCCTGGCCGCGGTATTGCTCAAGCTCGGCACGTACGGCTTTGTTCGCATTGCCATTCCGTTCCTGCCCGAAGCCGCTGCGGCATGGGCGCCAGTAATTGGTTTGCTAGCGGTCATCGGCATTATCTACGGGGCTCTTGGTTGTCTGGCGCAGACTGACATGAAACGTCTGATCGCGTTCTCATCAGTGGCCCATATGGGTTTCGTGATGCTCGGTATCTCGACGTTGACCGACTTCGGGATCAACGCCGCCATCTTCGGTATGGTCGCTCACGGCCTGATCACTGGCATGTTGTTCTTCGTGGCTGGCTCGATGAAGGACCGCTACCACACGCTCGATATGGGTCGCCTGGGCGGGCTGCTACTGCAAGCCCCCAAGCTGGGCTGGATCCTGGCTTTCGCCGCCATGGCGTCGTTGGGTCTGCCCGGCCTTGCCGGCTTCTGGGGCGAGTTCCCCGCCATCCTCGCCAGCTACAATCCGGCCGCGATCTTGAACGAGTCGGTCTGGCGTGCCTTCATGGTTGTTGCCGCACTAGGCACGGTTCTCGCAGCGGGCTACTTGCTGTGGATGGTTCAGAAGACAGCTTTTGGGAACCCAACCGAAGAGTTCGCAAACGACCCGCATATTCGCGACGTGTCAAAGTTCGAGTGGATCTCGTGGTCCCCCTTTCTCGTTCTGATCGTTGTCTTCGGTTTCTACCCGAATGCAATCTTTAATCTGACCGATGATGCGGTCATTGGCTCTCTCGAAGTCGAGAGTGTCGTGGTCCTCAACATCGATGGTGATCCGATCGAAGTCGTAAACGCCAATGGGGATGTCATCACCGTTGCCAACAGCAGCGGCTGCCTCGAGCAAGAGGACGGCATCGACTGCTTCAACAACAACCGGATCAAGGCCGAACGTGCGGCTGCTGAACGTCTCGCTTCGCTCGAAACGGCCTCGGGGAATTAACCCATGCTCGCCGCCCTCCTCCAACAGGCCGACTTTGTTCGGCCGGACATCGACTGGCATGCGCTGGCGCCCGAGCTGACGTTGCTCGCTGTTGGCGCACTCGTCACGCTGATCGATGTGGTGTTCCTCGAAAAGGGCCGCAAGATCTCGCCGACCATTGCTGGTCTTGGCCTGCTCACGGTCCTGATTCCGATCATCACCCTGGCGGTCGATGGTGTTGCCTCGAACCCCCGTCAGGCATTTGCCGGAAGCGACGTGTACGTCGTTGATGGTTACTCGCTGATATTGAAGGCATTGTTCGTTCTGATCGGCTACATGGTCGTGCTGATGTCGACGGACTACATCGGCGAAGGCGATTACTGGGAGAGCGAATATTACGGCATGCTCATCTCGTCGCTGCTGGGCATGGTTGTCATGGCTAGCGCACGCGATTTGATTACCGTGTTCGTTGCGCTCGAACTGCTTTCCATTCCTGCCTATCTCATGGCTACCTGGCGCAAGCGTGATATCAGGAGCAACGAGGCGGGTCTTAAGTACTACCTGAATGGCGTATTTGCTAGCGCTCTCATGCTCTATGGCATGTCGTTGCTGTTCGGTGTCACTGGTTCGACGGTCCTATCTGAGATCAACGCAGGTCTGGGTGACGGAACGGCCTCAAAACCAATCGTGAGCCTGGGCGTCGTGCTCGTGATTGTCGGATTCGCTTTCAAGGTGTCGGCCGTGCCGTTCCACCTTTGGGCTCCTGACACCTACGAGGGTTCGCCAACACCTGTCGCTGCATTCCTTGCTGTCGCGGCAAAGAGTGCTGGTTTCGTTGCGCTCATGAATCTGATATTCGTGGGCTTCTGGAGCCAAAACGAGATTTACGGGCCAGCGCTGTGGATCTTGGCTGCACTTTCGATGACGATCGGCAACCTGACCGCATTGCGCCAAGAGAACCTGGTACGGCTTATGGCCTACTCAGGTGTGGCTCAAGCTGGCTTCATGTTGGCGGCGCTCTCGGTTGCTGGCGAAAGTCTCGACGTAGCGCAGACGTCGGTTTCGGCCGTCGTGACGTACCTGATCATCTACGCCGCCATGAACCTGGGGGCTTTCTCGGTGATCCTCTCGGTGAGTCGTAGGACACGCACAGCTCACATCCGTTCGTTCAACGGCCTGTTCCAGTGGTCGCCAGCCTTGGCGATCATCATGACGGTGTTTCTGGCTTCGCTTGCGGGCATCCCTCCTATGGGTGGCTGGTTTGCCAAGTTCGGCGTATTCAGCGCACTCATCGAAGCCGATGTTTGGTGGGCCTATGTGCTTGCAACCCTGGCGGCGGTGAACACCGTGATCGCGTTCGGTTATTACGGCAAGTTAGCGTCTCGCATGTGGTTCGAGGATGCGCCAACTGAGTTTGAAACAACACCTATTCGGCTTCCGTTTGCGCTGCAGTCAGCTTTAGTGATCACCGCAACTGCAACGATTGCGTTTGGTGTTTATCCGGGCATGATCACTCACTTCAGTGATATTGATGTTCCCGGCGTAGCTGCTGCCGTCGGCGGCTAGCTTTACCTCGCTGATATGCCGATGCTTCTGATCGTCGGGGGAGTAGTCGCGGCTGTGCTTGCCGCCACTGACTGGTGGTCAGTTTGGCGCGAGAAGCCTCAGGTCGAGCAGTGCGCCAAGCCGGCGGTCATGATTGCTCTGCTGGTGTTGGCCTTGAGCCTCGATGCAGACCCGACAGCGTCTAGATGGCTCGTGGTCATCGGCTTATTGTTTGGTCTTGCTGGTGATGTCTTCTTGCTGCCCCAAGTCGACAAGTTTCTGGCTGGGCTCGGCACGTTCCTGATCGGCCATTGCTTCTACATAGCTGCCTTTTTAATGATGGACCTTGCGTTCATCGGCATTATTGGAGGCTTGGCAGCAGGTGGGGTGCTGTTGAGCTACCTCGGGTGGCCAATAATTAAGAATGTCCGCGGTGGGCCCTACGGTGTGCCTGTGATTGCTTATCTTGCGGTGGTGGTGGCGTTGGTGGTCGTCGCAACGGCAACTCATCGCTGGCCCATCGCCGCTGGTGGAGTTTGTTTCGCCGTGTCTGACGGGCTACTTGGTCTTGACCGTTTCGTTCGCCCGGCGCCACGTCGCAGAGTCCTCGTGCACATGCTGTATCACCTTGGGCAAGCTGGATTTGTTGTGGGGCTGATCTGGCTGGGCTGAGCATTTGCTTGCACTTGGTCACCGCCTTCTTTATGCTCCTTAATCGTGCGCTATGAAGATGGTATGTCTGAGGGGTTTTCTGAAGCGGCTATCGCAGCCGAGTTCGAAACTGGTGAGCGCGAAGAAACGGTTGAACTCGCCAGAGCGCATATAGCGACTCGCCTCGCTCGCATGACGCTCGGCACCGTGGTGGTGATCCTTGGTGTGGCCATGTGGTTCTGCCCGGTCCTGGCATTCTTGCTATTGCCGGTGGGCTCTTCATTTTAGCCAAGGACGTAGCGTGGGCTGACCGTTTACTGCAGCACCTGCGCAAGAAGGTGCCGGGTATCCCTGACGATGGCAAAATTCCGCGGTCCCAGATCGTGACCATGTCGGTTATGGGTTTGGGTGCGCTGGCGGTCAGCGCATGGTGGTTCTTGATCCGTTAGTAATGGCTGTCCTGTGCCATTTCAAGAAATAGTGTGTGGCTCTTTATGAGCTCGTTGGCGTTGTGACGCGTCGCTGGAGCGGTCCGCTACGAGACCATTCCCTACGAGACCTCTTTTGCCGCTGCGGTCGTGTTCTTGATGGTCAAGGCGGAGAACAATGCGAACACGCCTGACGAAGGACAAGTAGGCGAAAGCAGCCAAGAATTGCTCACCCAAATTCGGGACTCAGTAGTTAAGTCACTAACGCGTTGCGTGCTTGGATCGCGCAACGAAACTCTGTGACAGCGGTGGCCTTCGTACCATCGCTGTTGCGCGTATACAGTCGGTGCCATGAGTGATGCAACCATCGAGGTATACGAAACCGAAGCCCGCCAGTTTCCGCCATCGGCGGAATTTGCCGGTGCAGCGCTAGCGAATGATCGATCGCTCTACGACGAGGCCGAGGCTGACCTCGAGGGCTTCTGGGCCCGCCAGGCGCGTGAGCTGATTAGCTGGGATCAGGACTTCGACCAGGTGCTTGACTGGCAACTCCCGTACGCCAAATGGTTCTTGGGAGGCAAGCTGAACATCAGCTACAACTGCCTGGATCGCCACGTCGAAGCAGGTAAGGGCGACAAGGTCGCGTACCACTGGGAAGGAGAACCCGGCGATACCCGCACGATTACCTATAGCGAACTGCTCGACGAGGTCTCCAAGTTCGCAAATGTCCTCAAGGGCCTTGGGCTGCAATCTGGCGATCGCATTGCTATCTATATGCCGATGATTCCTGAACTGGCCATCGCCATGCTGGCATGCACACGCATCGGTGTTGCACACTCGGTGATTTTTGGTGGATTCTCTCCCGACGCAATCATCGACCGCTGTGACGACGCACAGGCACGGCTTATCATTACCGCCGACGCTGGCTATCGCCGGGGCGAGGCCTCTGCGCTCAAGGTCAATGTTGACGCTGCGCTCGCCGCAGGCGCTTCGACCGTCGAGAACGTCGTTGTGGTTAATCGTTGCGACACCGACGTGACCATGGCCAAAGGCCGTGACCATTGGTGGCATGACCTGATGGCCGATGCCAGCACAGACTGTCCGCCAGTCTCGCTGGATAGCGAACACCTGATGTACTTGCTCTACACCTCTGGCACGACCGCCAAGCCAAAAGGCATCATGCACACCACGGGCGGTTACCTGACCCAGGTGGCGTTTACCCACAAGTACGTCTTCGACTTGAAGCCCGACACTGATGTCTATTGGTGTGCTGCTGATATTGGTTGGGTGACCGGCCATAGTTACATCGTCTATGGCCCGCTGGCCAACGGCTGTACCTCGGTCTTTTACGAAGGTACCCCGGATACCCCACGCGAACAGGACCGGGAGAGCGATGACCGGGCGAGCTGGAGCAAGGACCGCCTGTGGGACATTATCGAGCGGTACGGCGTGACGCAGCTTTACACCGCCCCGACGGCTATTCGTACGTTCATGAAGTGGGGTACGAGCGAGCTCGAAGGCCATGACCTGAGCTCCCTACGGGTACTGGGCACTGTGGGCGAACCCATCAACCCCGAAGCCTGGATGTGGTACCACGAGCACATTGGCGGAAGTTCTCGCCCGATCGTCGACACCTGGTGGCAGACCGAAACCGGTGGCCACATGATCACTCCTATGCCTGGTGTGACAGCGACCAAGCCCGGTTCTGCGTGCTCGACTATTCCCGGTGTCACTGCTGAGCTGGTCGATGACGCTGGCAATGTCGTGCCAGAAGGCGGCGGCTACCTGACTATCTCCAAGCCGTGGCCGTCGATGCTGCGAGGTATTTGGGGAGATCCCGAGCGTTACCAAGAGACGTACTGGTCTCGGTTCCCTGGGCGGTACTTCGCTGGTGACGGTGCTCGTTTGGATGCCGACGGCTATCTATGGCTGCTCGGGCGCGTGGATGATGTCATGAACGTCAGCGGCCACCGCATCTCTACATCTGAGATTGAATCAGGACTCGTTGACCATCCATCGGTCGCAGAGGCAGCCGTTGTTGGCGCCACTGACGACACCACTGGCCAGGCGATCGTCGGGTACGTGATCTTGCGCGGCGGAAATGAAGCCTCACTCGAGCTAGCCGAAGAGATTCGACAGCACGTTGCCAACAAGCTCGGAGCGATCGCCAGGCCAAAGGCCGTTTTTATTGTGCCTGACTTGCCTAAGACCCGCTCTGGCAAGATTATGCGCCGTCTGCTTCGTGACGTGGCCGAAGGGCGCGACCTTGGTGACACCACCACTCTGGCCGACGCTTCCGTCGTTGACGACATTCGCGCTGGCGCCGCCGAAGGCGAGTAGTAGCTGCTTGCTACCAGCGCACGTGCGTCTAGGCCTCGTAGTAGCCAGAGTGAAGGTAGAGCGAAGGGATAGCTTCGCTGCGAAACATGTCAATATTGCGCTGATCGTCGTCGATGGCGAGTTGCGGCTCGAAGCCTCGTTCTCGTAGTTCGTGGACCGAGCGCTGCTTAAATCTGGGGGACGACAGCCTGCCATCATTGCGGTCGCGCATGATTAGCAGATCCCAGCGATGGCCGTGTTCGCGTATCCATTCGACAGTAATCGTGTGCAAGTCGTGCGGGCGAGCCGTCAACAAGACCACCGCAGTATCGGAGTGGAACTGTTGCGTAAGAGCGATGGAACCGTCGATGGGTGCGTCACCGAAAGCATTCGCAAAGAAATTCTTCCAGTCGCGGTTGCCGTCTTGCAAGAAGTGCTGACGATGCCAGCCGTTGGCGATCACGCCGTCGACATCGACGAGTACACAAGGTCGGGCCGCTACTGGCTCAGCGGCCCATGTCCAGTTCTCTGGGGTTTCCACTATGAGACGTTACCCGGCGAGGATGCCGCCATCGACCGTTGATGCGACGTTGACGATGAGGCGCTCTAGACCGCGGAGGTTGATGCGGCCATTGAAGCGTTGCTCAACAATTGTGGCGTTCGGGAATCGTTGGATGAACGAGCCGATAGCGACTTGGCCTTCGAGCTTGGCCAGCGATGCGCCTAGGCAATAGTGGATGCCGCTGCCGAACGAAAGGTGCTGGCCAGCGCCTTCGCGACCCAGGTCTAGCTCGTTAGCGTTTGGCCCCCATTTGTTGGCGTCGCGGTTCGCCGAAGCCAATGCTGCCATGACCATCGTCCCCGACGGGATGTCGCGACCGTCGATAGCGACATCTCGTGTGGTGATCCGTCGTGACATCTGCACCGGGCTGACAAAGCGCAGCAGTTCGTCGACGCCATTCATCTCGAGCCCGTTGTCACGGATGCTCTGGGCCTGATCAGGTCGAGAAAGCAGGTCGGCGATGCCGGTACCGATCAGGTTCACCGTGGTCTCGTGGCCCGCAATGAAAAGCAGGCTGACCTGGTCGCTGAGTTCCTTGCTGGACATCTTGTCGCCGTCTTCTTCGGCCTCGATCATGGCGGTCAACAGGTCGTCGCCCGGGTTTTCTCGTTTCCACTCGATGACGCCAGCCATGTACTCATCCATGGCTCGGTTGGCGATGACAGCAGCCTTTATTTCGTCCTCGGTGATGATTGGGTCGATCGTTTTCACGATGTCTTCTGACCAGGATCGCAGCGCTTCGGTATCACCAGCAGGCATGCCGAGCATCTCGCTGATTACATCGAACGGGAGAGGGAAGGCGAGTTCGGCGATGATATCGGCTTGACCTTGCTCGGCGATGTGGTAGAGGGCTTCATCGACAAGCGCTTGGATGCGGGGCCGCAGCGCTTCGATGGTGCGAGGTGTGAACGCCTTGCTTACGAGACGACGCAGCCGGGTGTGGTCCGGTGGATCAATACCGAGGATCGACGTTCGTTCGAGTTCTTCAGCGTCGCCATCGACGGCCTCAAGGAACGCCTTCATACGATCCTCATCGAAGGTATCTAGGTTCTTCTCGTCGACACTGAGCCCTGGGTTGCGCAACAGTTGAAAGCAGTCGTCATAGTTGAACAACATCCAGCTACCTATTGGCGATGCATGGACAGGGTCGTGGCGACGCATCTCATGCAGATGTGGGTACGGGTCGTCGGTATAACCCGGCTCAAGAGGGTTAAAGATGATCTCAGGGCTGACGTCGGTCATAAACCAATAGTAGTTCCCAAGTTCCCGCTGCAGGCCAGCGCTCTAGTGCTTGTACCTCTGGCGCATAGCTTTGGCGGCAGCCCGGGTGGCCCTTGCATCGATCTTGGCTTGCTTGCGGGCCTGGGCGCGTGTCCATTTGTGGTGCCGGCTGCGACATGCCTTACGACAGTACTGATGGTTGCTTGTGCGTTGCTCAAAGATCTCGTCGCAACGCCAGTAGGCACAACCGACCAAGCGGTCAGGATCGAAGTCTTCGTCGCGTTCGATCATGGCGAATGCGAGTTTGTGAGGGATCCATGCGGATCCCTCACTCAGATCTCATGACTGGTGGTGAAGTCGGTCAGACTTCGATGAAGATGCACTCACCAGGGCACTCTTCGGCGGCTTCGATAACCGCTTCGAGTCCACCCTCAGGGATACGCGCCATGCCGTCGGGGCCAGCAGGGTGAGCATCGCCGTCATAGAGCTTTTCTTCGCCGAAATTGCCGGTGCTTTCCTTGACGTAGAAGAGGCCGTCGTCCTTGCCGAAGAAGACCTCGTCAGCAATCTCTTCGCAGAGGCCATCGCCGGTGCAGAGATCCTGATCAATCCAAACCTTCATGCATATTTCCTATCGGTTGGTCATCGGCCCCTGGCGGGCCATACATAACGATACTTAACCATAGGGAACAAACACGTATTCCCTGCGAAATTGTGGGGTTTAGCTGCACATGGATGGTGCGATATCGCCAGCGAAGCGGCCTGCGACCCATGCGAGCAAGTCCGGCACGGCTGCGAAAGTGGTCAATACTCCCGCATGGCTTTGGCCCTCGTACACATTGCGCACGGTCGGACCCTGGTCTGGAAATTTGCACAGCTGGTCCAGCAGGGTCGCCGATGTTTCGACTGGAATCTGCTCATCTTCGCCACCGTGGATGATCAACAGCGGCACCGTGACCGGCAGCAGGTTCGTGTCGTTCAGTTTCACGGCTGCGGCCCAGTCGGGAAGTACAAAAGGATTGTCAACAATCGTGACATCGTCGTAGTCGAGCGGGTTGTACACCTCGAAGATATCTTCGGTGCAACCGGTCTCGACGACACCAATCAAGCTGATTGCGTCGGCAGACAAAACGTCGGCCAAGTCAAGATCAGGGTTGGCGGCAGCGAGCCCCGCCGCCGTCATGATTAGGTAGCCCTGGAAGTCGCTGCCAATAAGTGCGTCGCCCAAATCGCCCATTTGTGATGGGGGAGCACCCGCAACTACGCCGATCAACTTGAGCTCGGGGGCATAGGTCGACTGCAGCTGGCCAGTGAACATGGCGGCGTGACCACCCTGACTGTGCCCGAACACGATCCACTCGTCTGTGACGGGCAGACCGAGTTCGTAGACCGCCCGGACGCTGTCGAGCACACCGTGCGCTTCGCTGGCTCCAACGATGTACGGATGGATGCCGGGCGTGCCGAGACCCTCGAAGTCAGTAGCCACGACGGCATAACCAAAGCCAACGAGAGCTCGGGCAAGCTGATCATTTTCTGCATTGTTGGACGGCGCGCACGTGTCGCCGAGCCCGGTAGTGCCGTGGGCCCACGCAATGAGCGGCCATCCGCCGTCTGGTGCATCGCCTTCGGGGAATGCAACGAAACCTGAGACGGCGACTATGTCGCCCTGAGCCGAGGTCGAGTGATACAGGATTC
>Ga0209709_10004181_pt1 | contig 11723 bp, 10 predicted proteins | sample ArcticOcean_MG_C_2_FD_187435 | JGI IMG/M metagenome (GOLD analysis project Ga0209709, IMG submission 187435) | Marine microbial communities from western Arctic Ocean - ArcticOcean_MG_CB4_136 (SPAdes) (version 2) | ecosystem: Environmental > Aquatic > Marine > Oceanic | place: Arctic Ocean... | reverse complement strand
AATAGCGACAAAAATGTAGCCATTCGCGTTGAGAAGAGTATCGGTAATGTTTATTTCACTCGATTTTAATTGAGAGAAAACAAACCAAAACGACAACATTACAATCAAGAGTGTCGAAACCTGCACCAGGATGTTTTTCATTTGGAAATTCTCTGTTTTATTACTCATTTAAACGGCCTCCATACCATTGCCTTAACTGAAGTTGTATCGACTTATTAGAATATTTTTCCGCCGTTTTTTCGTAGGCCTGATCGACGAGGCGCTTTCGTAAATCCGCATCCTCAGTCAATGTTTGAATCGCCTCAAACAACGAGTTGGCATTGTCTTGTTCGACAATTAAGCCAGTTTCCAGATGTTCAATCACCTCGGGAATGCCACCACAATTAGTGCCAATTACAGCGACCTTTGCCATCATTGCTTCAAGTAAAACGACTCCAAGCCCTTCTTTTTCCCCGGCCGAGGTTGTACGGGACGGAAGTACAAAGATATCGCACTCTCCATAGATTTTGGTCAAAGCATCGCGTTCCAGAGAACCGTGAAATGTGACATTGTTTGAAATATTTTTTTGCTCTGCTAATTGTTGTAAATCTCCGGATAAAGGGCCGTCTCCAACAATATCTAATGTCCATTGATTTTGATTTTCATTTGAATGAAACATGGAAAACGCTTCGAGAAGAACGTCAACGCCTTTGACCGATAGCAATCTTCCGACAAATAGGATTTTCTTGGTATCTGCTTTCCCTTCTATTTCTGAAAACCGTTTTAAATCAAAAAACATTGGAAGGATTAAATCATTTGATGATGCTTTTCTTTGGCATGATACTGCGATGCTCTCCTGCAACGCTTTAGAAACAAAATGACTGTTACGAGATTGTCGAAATATTTTTTTCGCCATTCTTTGTGCGAGTTTTCTCTTTCGAACAAGGAAAACATCCGTACCGTGCATCGACAAAAAAAGCGGTGTTTTACTTTTCTTCATGGCCTTAGAAGTCACGTATCCTCCAGGAATCAACCAGTGGGCATGAACAATATCGGGTTGAATCTCTTGAATTAATAGCTTGGTTGCTTTCCTCCATTTCCAAAGAAATTTCAAAAAGAGGTAGGCTTTGAAAGGTGAAGCAAAAACTTGTTTGTGCATATCTCCGCGATAAGCCAATGTTTGCTTAGCCTCTGACGCATATCGAAATCTTCGGATCTCCACGCCGTCAATATTTTCGCTTTCAGCAAGCCCTGGTGCGTGTGGGCAATGAACAATAACTCGAGCAAACGAAGAACAAGTCTTCGCAAATTCATGCATGAATGGTGCCACATGGTCGTTACTATGGCGGGGATAAACATGAGTGTTCATCATGATGATTGGCTTCGGTTCCACAGAGCCTGCCATATTTATCCCTTCAAAGACTAGCATATTAGTGATTCTAAAAAAATAATCCAAGTGTGTATCTCCATCGCCTTCAATTCCTCGGGCATCATGTAGTTTCCTCGTATAGCAACAATGTACTTATGTTCATCATTGAATTAGATTTCACCAAGTTCTTTCATCAATAACCAATTCTTTCCAGATTCCTCTGCTGCAACAATAATAGATTCCAATACATCGAAACTTACAGGAGACCATCCACTTTCTTCAATTCCATGACCGTATGCCAGGATGGTTCGATTTCCCTCTGAATTCTTTATACTATCAATGATATCGTCAACATACTTACCGTCTCCAGATGTTGGAGATATTGAACGAAATACACCCCCATCTTCACAACCAGTATCCCAACTTTGTGTACCCTCGTGGTATGAATTAATTCCTCTCAGCACAGTAAAATGGTTCAGTAATAAATCATCGATTTCTACGTCCCTAGCACCGTGCGGGTAAGCAAATGTTGAAATCTCAAAACCCATTTCTTCTGCAATTTGCTTGGAAGGTAGTACTTCGATTTCTAGGTAACTTTGAGCATCCCCTCCAGCTTCAATGAATTCAAAGTAATTTGAATGGTTCATGGTATGTATGCCGATTTCATGCCCGCCATCTTGTAATCGGTGAAGAATTACTATCTCTTCTTCGTTTAAATAATGCCATCTGTCTACATAAAAGGTTGCAACAACTCCATGTTCTTCAAAGAATTCAATACTGCCGTTCCATGATTCAATACTTCCTTTATCGTCAAACGATAATGCGATCCCATCTTCGGCAAGCTGAGAACAATCCTCATTTCCAAATGATGGGGAGCCTAAGCACCCCGAAAGAGGAATTACCATTAATAAAGAAAAAAAGTATGATAATACTTTTGCCACGAAACATTTCAAGCGTAGAAAGTAAATGAATACAGTGGGTCCTCTGTTCTCGCATATGCGTACAATCTTGGCGACGAATAAAATCCACTGTGAGCCTTTGTGACATTAATTCCAAACACATGGGTAAGGAGCATGATGCATTGATTAATTTTCGCTAGTATTTGTCATCTCCTCGTATTTATCTGCCCTTACTAACATTTTGACCAACGCATTTGCCAAGTAATTTTTTAGATTTCTTTTGTATGGAATAAAAATCACCATACAGAAATAGGCAATTTAACGGCCCACTAAAGGCTCATTCATAACTTTTTATCAAGTTCAATTCCCAGTTCACGTATGTCAATTGTACCATCGCCATTAAGGTCTAATAGGGAAACAAGAGCGTTGACATCCTCATAGCCAAATGAACCTCCAATGCCCAATGATTTCAAACCAGTTATTAATTCGAAATGATTGATAGTTCCATCATCATTCAAATCAAAGGAGGAAAACAACTTGGTATGCGTGGTATTAGTGCTCGAAATATAGTTTTTTAATGATGCGAGTGCCGCTAAAGCAGTTTGATTGTTAGAAGCGGTTATATGGTCATGGAAGATTCCATTACTCGATTCTTGATTTATGATACCCTCCAATTGAGATTTTCTAGTTGCACCAAAAATTAGTGCACCCAAACCCATCGAATACATTGAAATGGTTCGGAGATTCAAACCGTCCACAATAGGCTCTCTATCAGAAATCATTACTTCATGCGAAGAAGTAACATTGAAGTCCACCTTTACTTCGTCAGTTACTGTACTTGTACTGTATGATTTTCCCTCAAAGGCTACAGTTCCAATATAATACCAGTCACCTGAAGTTGCAGAACCAAACTCAAAAAGATTACCTTTGCAAGTTGGATTAAATATTAGGTTGCCCATATTCATGAATGACTCATAATAATAGAGTTCGATTTCAACTTCACCGCAATTATTATGTTTGGTATAAATACGGTACCCTTCATTACCATCTTCGACTTGGAATTCACCTTCTTTAAGGGTCTTGAGGCCATTGTCTTCGGCATCGTAAAAATACAATTTTGAACTTGCTACCAATAATAATATTACGCCGATGCCAGTTAGAGCATATGATACTATTTTGCCAATCAACACATCTGTTCCTGCCATGATTCCCTCACTAAATGGAAGTAAATAAACTTCTCTAACAAATCAAAATTTGAGATCAGGTTTAATAAAATATAGCTTTAACTTTGGGAATAAAAATCATTGTGCATAGTCCACTGGCCACCATAAGCCAAAGTATAAGAGCAGCAATTGGGAACGGGGCTGGCCCCCATTCAGAACACATTTCCGGCCCCCAATTAGGGTCCGTTTCCCAAGAAAGGCATTCGTCTACGTCATCGGTTAGCCATCCAATAATGACTATGCCGAGTGACAATCCAGCGATTATAGTAGAACCGATGAGGCCATGGAGTCGGCCCATGGCCATTTTTATTCCAAAAAATACACCCATGCTATAAAAGACAAGCATTGCAAGTCCAATTAATATGAAAAAAGAGCCAGCGCTAGTTCCACTATCAACAGCATTCTCTATGCCATCTACTAACATCCCAGAAAAAATTATGAAAATAGAACCTATTGCGTGAATGCCCAACCAGATCGCAAAAATAACACCAACGGTTATTCTCAAAGCCGGATTATCCGAATATTCTTGCAAAACATCGTTTCGTGAAAACGCCGCTATATCTTCGAATTCTTCAAATTCGGTGGCCTCGGGCGCCTCGGGAGCAGCAACTTCATCCATGCCCCACTCAAATTCGCCATCACAATGTGGGCAAGAGAATTCTCCTTGGGCATCATCGTCCAATTCGATTTCCTCTTCACAATGCGGGCATAAGATTTCAACCATACATTTGTAAACAAAATAAAGTGACATATAGTTTCTTTGCCGGAATCTTCTGTTTTAACAACGGTGATTCGATGCATACACCGGTTACAAACTAATTGTTTTCTCGGTGATATTCAATTCCATCTGGTAACGGATTCCATGGTAAGACATCGCACCAGTGCCCAATTCTCCAGGCTCTTGCCTGTGTCATGATTGAGCCCAAATAAATCGGCCCTTGATGTCCGGTTGCCAGCACTTCATCAAGCGCTTCTTTGCCCCGATTGTCGAAACGAGCAGATTGTCGTACACCTGTTGGTAATGCTCTGCCGCTAGCATCTGCGGGTTCACAGAGTTCGAGAACTGCTGAACCCGTATTTGAATCATAATCTTGTAGTAAAACCACAGCATCGGAAAAATCTTCCTTGTGAAGCGTGCCGTTGTCCTTTCTCCAATTCCACCAGTGAGGGCACCAAGCTTTCCAATCACAGAATCCCCCACACGATGATTCGCCGATTGTCGGCTCCATGGGGAGAGGAGTTGGGACCGTTGCTTGCCAAGCAGCATATGCTGCCTCAAGCACACTTTCCCCCTGTGCAGCCCATTTAGAAGCGTTCTGAGTGTACCATCCTTCGGTTCTTACTGTTGGGGCATTCGGGTTATTGGCAATAATAATATCTCGATACATTCGAAGTTGTCGATTTACATCGACCTTTAATTCAGTTTCTGGCGTTCGGCCAGTTTTGAGGTCAGCAACCAACCATCCCACTAATTCACCGGCATCATCGATGTCGCCCATTAGTAAATCTAGGCGCCCCATAAGACGTCCGTCCGCAGTCTTCAATTCGCCTTCAACCGCAATAGCGAGTTTCTGAATTCGGCGCCATAAAGCGCCCGTGATTCGTTCTTGTTCAAGGCTGCGAACTCCAACATGGTCCAGCAACATCATCACTGCACCTCGTTGATTTCGTACCGCATCTTTCCACTTGTCTTCTTTCCATTGAGGGCGACGAGGGGTTGCGTCGAAGATGGCTTTTTCTTCTTGCCAACGCACTTTGAGGATGCGTTCAGCATGTTCAGGAAGCCAACCGCTTTCAGCATCACCAATATGGGAAATATCGTGAAGAAGCAAATCTTCGACCGAGGCGTGGACTGCTGTTCCAAGAGAGGCTGCCATTCCTGCTTTACGGGGCAAACCTTGACGACTCAACCAATACATCCGTGGACAGGTCTCAAAGCGATTCCAGGCAGATGGCGAGAGCATATGGGGCCGAGGCTGTGGGGTTGATTGCTCCGCCATGCCGAATGCTCTCATTCAACGACCATCAATCCACCGATGATTACAGGAGATGCAAAGTGTTGAAGCCTAAGAGCAACAGCACAACCACATGGAACGACCGAGTGTTCGCCTCAATACTAAAATTGAAACTGAGAATGCGATGGTTGTCGCATGTTTTCCAAGCATCGGCATGGTCTCAAGTGTCGTTGCTCATTTTTTAATTGACCATTTAGATTTGGAGTTTGTTGGCGCGGTTATCGATCCCCGCCTTCCAGTGATTACTTTGGTCCAGGATGGCGAACCGTTGCCCGTCATCCGAGCCTATGCTGGTAAGCCTCAATGCACCATTGAAGGATGCGACCAGGTGATTCTTTTGATGAGTGAACTTGTCATTCCTGAACCCTTGGTAAATGACATAGTTTGGGCAATGTTTGAATGGTCGAAAGAAAACAAAATCGTTCATGGCGTCGTCATCGATGCATTTGCTAAAGAAGGCATGAAGGGAAACCTCAACGGCGCTGAACCAACTGTTGAATACGAAGATACAGAGGGAGTGGATGTTGTTGGAATCGGGGCAAATCAAAAAGTAAGAGATATGCTCACTTCAATGGACATCACATTACTCAACCAAGGCGTCATCAAGGGCATCAACGCCGCAATCTTGAGTGAAGCACGACGACGTGGCCTCGATTTGATGTCGATCATGGTTGAAGCCGACCCTCGGTGGCCTGATGCTCGTGCTGCTGCAACATTGATTGAGACGCTCAACAAATTGCTCCCAACCATCGATTTACCTCACGAGCCACTTCTTAAAGAAGCGGACTTACTTGAAAGTCAAATCAAATCAATGATGGAAGGCGCTGAAGATGCACCTGATGTTTCAACAAGCAATTCAATGTACGGTTGAAGAATCATTCATCCGTTTCCAACCCAGTACCAGCATTGTCATTCCCAACAGGAGTGCAATTGCACTTATCAGCACAGGGAACAAGAAAACATGCTCGTAAGGCAAATGGAAAATATCGAGGAGTGATTCTCCTCGTGCAAATGTGCCTCCTGCTGAAGCCGTCAACAACATTGAACCGGAGGCAGCGAGACCTGATGCGCCGTGAAGAGCGATGGATTTTGTAGTTGACCATACTTTGTTTCCAAGGCGCCAACGAGCGAGTAGGCAACCGAGTGCGAAACCGAATCCTGTCATCGAGAAAAACATCTTGTTGACTAAGATGGGGCTGTTCAATCCCTCTCCAGGTGCTGAGGAAAGGCCACTTAATATCGCGAATGGTGTCGCGACAAGTCCGAAAGCGAGAGTGAAATGTGCCACATGATCAAGCATTGTTGACCATGATGGTTGTTTCAAAATATCAAGATGGATGAGAAGGCATAACGTAAAGCTCAATCCTGCAACTGAAAAGGCTCCAACGACGAGTTCTGTAGTCACGACGTGAAAGGTTCCAGAAGAAATCATACTTGTTCACCTCCATATTTTTTGGCTGAGTTATCGCTAGTGCGTGAATCCGAGATGAAGCGTGTTTGGAGTGCAATTACGATTCCAGCGGTCATGAAAAGAAGGGCAAAGGCTTGGAGATAGACTGCGTTTTCTGCTACTTCCCAACTGTTTTCTTCGGCAGCGAGGGTGAACCAGGGTGTCGTTTGCTCAGGCCCTACGCCTTCGAGGATAACTCGCCATTGAACCGTAGTTGGTTGCAATGCTGCTGGAATGGTGGTTGTCCAACTGTTATTCCCCGTGCTATTGACTGGTGAATTAGTGATAAGGCCGTCTTCGGATTTCCATTCAAATTGCATTGAGTCGGTAAATTGTGTTTGGATGTTTAACTCGGTTGGTGTATCAAGCGCTCGAAGTGTTGGTGGCGTAAAATCAGCCACGAGTCTTGGTAAATTTTCTGGAACGCTTTCGACTATAACTTCAACTCCGGTAGCCGTGGTTCCAAAGAAAGGAGTGGAATATCCGCCGCCGTGATGAATCGCTGCGTGAAAAGTAGTTGTTCCCAACGTGGATGCTCGAATAACCCATGAGATACTGGTTTCATTTTGCCCAGAATCAAGCGTTTGTTCGATATAATTCATCACCCCGCCGTTCACATCCGAGAGAATTTCCCATCCTGCATCCTGTGGGGTATCTGCGTGCCCCGTCATATCCGTTAACAAAAACAAACCAACCAAACGAGTTGTACTCGTATCAATATTGGTCACGGAAAGTGTAAGTGTGGTTGGTATTCCAACGTAGATTGTTGCAGGTGATGAGAGAGTGAGTATTGCACCAGAAGTTTCGTTGATTGAGGCATCTCCATGACATGCCCCCCCGCATTGCATATCTTGAATCGAATCGCCATTACCGCCGGGTTCAGCAGCCCCAAAAGCGGAACAAAGCAAAAGCAACGAAAGAACAAACACGGTGTGAATCCGATATTTCATTTTCAACTCAATCCCTCCGTTCCATGAAAGCAAAGCCAGTTGCTGCAAATCCAATTAACAAGAAGATGATTCCCGAAATGAAGCCACCGTTTGAAGAAGGCCCTGGTGCCTCAGCAGCAGCTGGTTCGAGCAAGACGGATTGTGAACTAGAAGTCCCTGCAACCAAAGTCTCGTCACCAATTTGTGGTTGAATGTTATAGGAAGTCTCGCCAGCAAACAAGGGAATATCAGTGAATGATTGAGAAACTGTTGTTCCAACCGAAACTCCATTCCGTAGAATGTTAAAGGTTGCATTTGGCCCATCCCAATTCCATTCCAATACAACCGACTTGCCCTTTGATTCGGCATTGAAGTCGGTAATCATTGGTCCTTGAACTGCTGACAGTTGTAAGTTTACAGTAGCAATTGCCCCCATGTCATCGATGACTGTGAGGGTAACAACCGTATTGGAGAGTGGAATAATTTGGATTTCAAAACCCGAATCCGAACCAATATTACCTGAGGTATCGGTCCATGACCATATTGCTTCTACAATTCGTCCGTCTGCATCACTCGATTGGGCGGCATCGAGTGTCGTCCGTTCCCCAATCCAAATCGACTCGGTTTGAACTCCGATTCGGGCCTCGGGTTCGATATTGAGTACAGTGATTGTTTCGATTGCGGTAGCGCCAGGTGCTGAATCACTATCTGTTGGCATGACGTGTACTGCCCAAGTTTGACCTGGGCCAAGCAATTGAGTTGGGACACTTATTTCACCTGTGAGTGAGCCTTCGAGGAAACCATTGCGGTACCACATGATCTCTGTTTCAACAACATCTCCATCTACATCTTCGGTGGTGATTACTAGATTCAATGGCCCAAGAGATGTTACATTCGAAGAAAGAGTCAAGTTTGCAGTTGGAGCACTATTGATGATGGTTACATTTGCAGAAAGGGCGGTTTCACTGACATCCGCTCCATCACCTGCTTTCACCATTACAGTCCATATTTCACCTTTCAATGTTGATTCGCCTGGAAGCGTTACCAGTCCTGTAAGAGATGATTCCTGAACGCCGTTTTTCCACCAAGTAATTTCCGAACTTGATTCAACATCTCCATCGATATCAGACAAAGTAAACTCGACTGTTATGGAATCGGTTGTTTTTGCTTCCATGTGACTCAACGAAAGAGATTCGGTAACCGGTGCAGTGTTTTGTACCAGAAGTGTGTTGCTTGAAGCCCAAGGAGACCATTCAGTGCCGTCATTCACACGGACTTTGGCAAACCAACTCTGCCCCTTTTCAGTAAAACTTGATGGGAGCGTCATGCTGTTTTCGGCAAAGGCAAAGGGTGAATCGTTGAGAAACCAGTTAATTTCAAAATCAACTTCGATATCTTCATCGGCATCAGTAAAAATATAGTTGACTGAAATGTCATCGGTCGTATAAATTATTGCGGGGTTCAATTCCACGGCGGTTGCTACAGGAACGGCGTTGGTTTGTCCAACCCCAATCATAACCACAGGAGAAGATCTCCACTGTGAGGTGTCTTCACTATCATTAACTCGAATATCAACTGTCCATGATTCGCCATCCCGTATTGCGAATGAAGGAATGGTTTCCATGTCGTTCAATTCAGAAACAAGTACCCCATCGAGGAACCAATGAACATCAAAATATACCGTATCTGCATCATCGTCAAAAGTGGAACTGCTGAACGATAAAGCGTCATCGGCGGTTGGAGTTGTCGGTTGAATTAAGGGAGTTGTCAAAGTGGGGATGGAATTGGCAATCGTCAGTATATTGCTCGACAGCGGGGTGCCCGAGTCCGAACCATCGGAAGGTGTGACGGTTGCATTCCACTCTTCACCCTTAGAGGTTGCAGATGCTGGAATAACCAACCCTTGGAGGCCAATTTGTTCAACGCCATCTTTGTACCATTGAATTTGCGTTCCAGACTCAGAATCATTGTCTGCATCCAAATAGGAGTAACTGAGAGTCAGTGGCGATGTCGTTGTTGCTCCAATTGGACCTAACATCACATCCGAAACATTTGGCGCGGTATTTGGAATACCGCCTGCTTCTGAAACTTGATAGGATGCTATGGACCATCGGTCACCTGAGTTCGCATTGTTACTGTCTGCAGTCAAACCTGCAATGGAAAGGGTGACGTCACCAGAACCTATTGGTGGCGCAGTCCAATCAACAGTCCAAGACCGTTGGGCGTTTCCTGAACTTGTATGCGTTGCGCTGTTTTGGGCGCTATTCACCTGAACCCCTAAACCAGTGCCTATGGAAAGAGAGCCTTTGTCGACTTCGAGGCTAAACCCACCGCTTGTGCCACTGATGCCGTTACTCACTGTGACGGTTAGAGTTGAAGATGCCCCTGCGGTGTATTGGCTCGGTTGCCCGGTTAAAGTCACGGTGGCAGCCGGTGTACCGGATTGTGAGTGGCAGGTACATCCGGCACTTTGATTGTATTTTCCAGCAAATTTACCCTCAGTCAAAGGTGTAGTGCCAAGTAAGACAAGAAGAATCAAAATCATGGCAAGTGACTTTCGATTCATGCTTCAACCACTGCACAGGTAGTTATCAAAGGGTTGGTGGTGTGAAAGTATAATCTTCAATTTAAGAGAATATATTCATGGGTTTCGAAAGACAACAATGCGATTCGTATTTGTCCCCTTTGACTTGTTATCGACTCCCCATGCGTTTGCTGTTTTGGTGAATTCTTGGGCGTTGATGAGAATGATGAGTGGTTCCAAACCTGCTCGAACGCCGCATCGCAGGACATTTTCTTCAAGCAAGACTGTGCCATTTCGTACTTCTCCAACTTCAAAAGCAATGAATCCACCTGGTTTCACGATTCGGTGAAGATCTTTGAGTACGGACGTCATCGTTTTCTCCCAATCTTCAATATTTTTCAATTGGCTGATTTTTATTTCGGAAGAATCAATGCCGATGAACCAACACCGCAGCCAATTGTCTGCTTGATAGTCCACGACATCGAGGAACGGGGGGGATGTGACGGCAAGTTGTACTGAAGAGGTTGTAATTTCTGAAACGTTTTGAGCATCTTGATTAGCCATTACTGCCGAAAGGTCGTGGGTGAAATCATTATTTGTAGCCCTGTTCCAATCCTTGAGTAAACTCTTCGATTTCTTGAGAATCCGAGAACGGATTTCCTTATATTCTGGTGCCTGATTGCGTGTTTCGTTGATTTTCAATTGGCGCTTTACGCTCACTGCTTGATTCGGAGGAAGAGTGTATACTGAAAAGAAACCAGGTGAATGTCCGGATAATCGGTTAATTGCAACCATTCGAATCCATGCATCGGTGTTATCGAGATTTCCTTGTAGTTCACGTTCAATGAAATATTCTTTCAATGCAATGATTTCTTTCAATGTATCTGCATGATAAAAGGCGAGCAAATCGCTGTTGTTTTCTTTTGATTTACTCAAATCTATTTGCTTTAATCGCTGTTCAATATCTTCAATTCGTGGTGGTGAAAGGCGCGGTGCGAGAAGTACTTTACTCAACGGATTGATGTCGTTTCCAAGGGGTTTTCTTCCGAGAAGAAAGGCTTCCATTTGGGTTGTTCCACGTCCCATGAAAGGGTCATATACGGCATCACCGGGTTTCGACAAACGTTCGATGAAAAATCGTGGAAGTTGTGGTTTGTAACATGCTCTATATGAGATCTCATGCAAAGAATGGGCTTGACGTTGGCGGCTTGTCCAATATTCATTGGTTGCTTTCATAGTGGTGGCTTTTTTCCCATCGACTTCCCACTCAAATGGTTCGAGATGGGTCTTCGTACCAAATTCTGAAAATTCAAGGACCTCGTCGATGAATTGTTG
>Ga0209709_10004180_pt1 | contig 11725 bp, 7 predicted proteins | sample ArcticOcean_MG_C_2_FD_187435 | JGI IMG/M metagenome (GOLD analysis project Ga0209709, IMG submission 187435) | Marine microbial communities from western Arctic Ocean - ArcticOcean_MG_CB4_136 (SPAdes) (version 2) | ecosystem: Environmental > Aquatic > Marine > Oceanic | place: Arctic Ocean... | reverse complement strand
CGCCCCATTTCATTCACAGCAGACCCCTCCCCCCCGACGTCTATTCACACCGTACACCCTTCGGACATTGTTCGGACAACCTTCGGACAACGTTCGGACAACCTTCGGACAACCTGCCACCGTCTTAACGCAGCGAAAAACGCAGCCCCCCGTGCGCCGCCGTAGACAGCACTTGGCCGTCACCGGTCGACAGCAGCACGCTCTGTGCTCGCGAGAAGATCGAGGTGATGGCAATTTCCGTATCGACACACATCAGGGCGACCATCGGTTTCTGCCCAGAGCGTGAGCTTCGAAGGCGCATCGGATTGCCGTAACGCTCCGAGATTTGGTAGAATGCAACCGTACAGAAGGCTAAAACGCCCCCGATCCACAAACTATTCCATCTGTTATTGGGCACCAAGTCTGTGGCCGCGAGTAGAAAGAGGTAAAGAATGTACAAAATTGTAAGCAACCATTTCATAACATAGGGTTGATTGTAACCAGCAGTGCCACCGATAGCTCCCTCGGCTTGCGTGACAGCATTGAGCTGGCCGAACAGCACTGCGTATTCACTGGCTTTTTCGTTCAACGAATACTCGTCGAGCAGTTCACCCACGAGCAAAATGCACGCGGAGAAAGGCGACATTCCGGGTGAGCCGTTGGCGGGTGAGATGAGTGCATTGTAAGACTTGAGAAGGCGCGCGTCTTGCCCCAATGGCAGTCCTTCGGGAATGATTCGGGTTCCCCGGCCAACATACTTGACCACAAAGATTATCGAAGAACACACCAGACCTACGCGGGTTGTTTGAAAAAATCCGCCGGTGCCGTCGGCCAGCGTCAGGAATTCGACTGTTTTCCCCGAAGAAATTTGCGATTTGAGAAAGAGCGATATGTTAATCAGGGAGCCTGAAAGGTTGCCAAATTCGCCGACGATTTTGGCGTTGTTGGCCAAATTGGCACTCTGCTTGGAGACGAGTAGGAAAGAAGCAAATGTCGAGATTGCGGCGATCGCCACTGGAGCATTGAACAGTGCAAACGTCGTGTCTGCACCGTCGACGTTGTCGTACAGTGCCGTCATCACTGCGCACAGAGCGACCATGCCGATTACCCACGGCCCTGCCCCGAGCAGGAGGTCGAGGGCCACGCCGCCAACCCAGTTGTTCGTTATCTTGTTCAGTCGCGAGACTCGGAGTGCGGCGGCCCGCGTGGCGGTATCTTCTGTCACAGCGACGCTCGAATACATCATGTTCTCGCCAGTGGCGCAAAAGCGCAATCCTGATTTCCCCGCTAAGAATCGAGTGCTGGGGGCATATGGCCTCTCTTGTTAACAGCATCAGCGGCAGCTATGACGGAGAGTGAACTCGACCGGGTCGCCGATGGACTGGCTCGTTACATCGACAAGATCGTTTGTCAACAGCAAATGAAGTGCAGGGTTGTGTCGCCGGTTTGGATTAAAAAAAGTACCAGGGCGCTCATGAGTGCTGGGCTTGCGGCGATAAATTTGGCCGTGCCGTGTGACGGCTCCGAACCGGTATTTGAAAAAGCGCAGTCGGCGGTTGCGGTGATACTGGCGGCGTTTCTGGCCCGGCGTGGCTACAGCGACACGTTGAAAAGCAAATTCGGTGATGTGATCGATTGTTTGCAACTCGCCGGGCGCAAAAAACGCGTCGACGGCGACGACGACGACGACGACGGCGGCGGTGATCGTTTAGAACTTGCCGAAAAGCTCGTTTGTGTGTGCGAAGAAAACGACTTTGACAATTTGACCAAAAATATTTCCGAGCACCTTTTTAGGTGCATAGACGTGTGCACGATAATCGACGTCGATTTGCCCTCGCATCGGTGCAGCGACGACGACGACGCGTGCAGCGACGACGACGACGCGTGCAGCGACGACGACGACGTGTGCAGCGACGACGACGACGACGGCGACGGTCGCAGCGAAATCGACGACAGTTGTGACGACGCGGGGGCGGAGGACGACGACGATGCGGAGGAGGAGGACGACGCGGAGGACGCGGATGAGGACGACGACGATGGGGAGGACGACGCGGGGGAGGAGGAGGAGGACGACGTTGGTGTGAAAAGGAAGCGCGACGACAGCGACGGCAGCGACGACGACGACGACGGTGAAGATTGTACTGAACTGTTGACGGCGGCGGCGGCCGCTTGTAACAGACATCATAACTGCCATTAGCAGAGCGCCATAGTGTGTGTGGGGGGTGAAATGGACCGCATCGCGTATGACAGTGCTGACCTGTTACTTTCTGATTTGCTGCGTTCGCTGGAAGTGTTCCCATTAGTAGATAATGCAGCAGCAGCAACACGGGAAAAATTCAGGGGTTACGCCGCGGCACTTGAAGTCGCGGCTGAAGCATTTACAGGTATCGTATTAGGCGTTCGGGACAGTTATGTCGACAATTACGACTTTCAACTAGCTGTAGACTACAGTTTCAGAACGCCAAATTCGCTCGACGTACAAGCTGTTCATAGACTCAGCGCGGATCTTCAAGGCACCAGTGCACAGGCTCTTGCTGAGGTGACGGGCCGTCACAGGAAATTGTATGTCGACAATGTCCTGAAAAAGTTGGTTCCTGACGTTTTGAGTGAACTTAGAAACGAGAAATTGGCGGGGATAAAAGCGACAATTGCAGCCTTTTTCAACGACGAGCACGTCAAGTTGTCAGCAAAGAGTCCGTGGCAGTGCCTGTTTGTGAACACCGCCCGCCGCACCGGCACCGAGGACGAACTGGTGGCGCCCGTGTTGTTGGAGTTGCTGGAACGCCGTGTTTGCTGGAAAGACTCGCGAGACAGGAGAGGTTTGTTTGACATTAGCGACGCGAAGACGATGTTTATGCTGCTGGACTTGGCGAGGCTGGGTTTTTCGAACGTTTTCGTGCGAGACGTCCCAAATACAGCAGCCGCTAAGAAATATTCGATGGTGCAACTTTTGAAGCAGAGCCCCGACCCCGACCCTTGTGGTACTTTGAACAAAGAGCTAAAATTACCCGCTTGGGACACTTTTTGTGATCGCGATCGCGCTCGAACGGAGGCACTGAAGATCATCACGTGCGACGACGTCCGAGAGAAGGTGAAAACGAAAATCGAACGCGACCTCGACACGAAGCAAGGAAGTGGTAGCTGTGTCGACGACCCGGGCGTGTGGCAAATACGACCTGGTTTCATAGACCGTTACGGCTACGGCGTACAAACCGGCGAGGAAGCCGCGGGCGTTTTTGAGGATGCGGCGACTGTTTCAATTTGTTACAGCGTTCTTACAAAGTTGTGCGACGACAGACTGGAAGACGTGGACATGGGCCTCCAAATGCTCTTCCGTCTGTGTGGCAATGACACGATGTCGTTTACGACCGAAATGTGTTTGAATACGCTGTCTTTGCCTATGCGCGTGCACGCCGAGTCGAAGCAAGTCGTCTTTTTTAACCACGCAGCTCGTTTGGATGAAGTCATTGTCGCATATATTGCAGCGATACACGAATGTTCAATCGCCAACGTCCAAACGCAATTGCACGCAGCCATCGAAATGTCGGAATACAGTATTCACACTAAGCTTGTTGGACACCTTCCCAGCCGCACGGTGGTTGACTTGGACGGCTACGACGACAAATTATTGCGCGGTAACCGCGTGGTGTCGACTCATCTCACGGAGCACTACTTTCGAGAGTTTGCGGACTCGATGTGGCTTCATGGCACCTACGAATTCCTATATGAAGACCCTGTTTTAGAAGATACGAATGGTGGTCGTCGAGTGCCGGAAAGGGGCAGTGACGACTATTCGACCCGGATGCAGGCGGACGCTCTCGCTGTTGCAAGTGAAGTGGAAAAATTTGTTAAAAGAAGAGTTGCGAATGTGGGCACGAACATTAACGTGGACTGGAAACTTCACGGGGCGGAAACCGACATAAACGCACCGCGGTACGAGATCCATTCGCAGTACCCCAAAAGCAGATCACGCATCATCGTACCAATCAGCGTTGAGGTCGTCGGCGTGAGCGACGTTGCGCGAACGTTCGCCACGAACGTCATGAGAGCGCTTTACCCACATTCATTGGACCATTTCGAGTACCTTCCACCCCAAAGCAACTTTGCGCCTCCAGAAAGTACAGACGGCAGCGAACGAGGAGGAGGAGACGGAGGAGACGAAGAAGGAGAAGACGAAGAAGGAGAAGGAATGCTAAAAGGTAAAAATCGATACGATCCGGAAACCGTCGACTCCAGTTATTCGGACGCCGAGGACGATACACGTGACACGAAGGAAAAATTGGACGATGCTCAAAAGGCAATTCGGGAGAAAAGAAAAGCGGATAAGCGGGCTTCCAACCCTGTCAAGAAGAAGAAGATAGTCGAGGTTTTAGTGTTTCCTCTGGGCGTTCGAAAGTGGCGTGTGAAATGGTGGGCTGGCGACGCAAGCCTTGCGGGGCACGGCGGCACGCCACTGCCGTCGAGAATGAGCAATAAGCAAATTCACACCTACGTGGGGTCGCTGATAGATAGGCCGGTGGGTGACGACACGGCCACGTTCAATTCGTTCAACGACTGTGCGATGCCCTTGATCGACCGAATGGGCGATATTGTACGTACGTACAGAGCAACCATCGAAGGACCCCGTCTTTCTAAACAAGTCGCTGCCGAAGGCTACGAAACACTGGGCGCTAGGGTCGACAGTTCAAATCGTGCCTTCAAAAATCTGATGGCCCCGCAGGGTACAGAATATGAGATCCCGCCAGTTCAAGGCGGTCAAGTGCAGCAGCAGCCGGGGAAATCAAATATTTATGACATGTTTGGTAGGAGGAGCTACAGCACTATGCGCAGTCACTACATTCACAGGGACTTGACGAAGCGGCTTACGTCAGGCACTTTGCAATCCGAAAACGTCCACGGTTTAACCCTCCAGCGTCTTGTGAATTCTCGCAGGCAGTCTCTGGCAATAAACGCTTCGAAGGCGTTTACCGAACAATGCAATGAAATAATAAACGACCTCTACAGAATGGGCGTGATTTTCAACGTCGACCGCGGTACGCGGGCACTCCAGAAAAGTTCAGACGCGCCGTTTCTTCCCCACCTGAGAGCAATCGACCAGAACGAACCCGTAAAACGAAGGTCGCAAACTTACATGTCGAACGTCGTTCATTGTGTAAACGTTTTGAAACAAGATGAAAGTGACGAAGGTGTCGTTATCGATGCTTTTGATGACCACTTGATGCCGGATCCAGGGGGGAGTGACAACACTCTTCCTGGTGGTCTGTACGACCTGTTCGACGCACTCGAGACGTCCGCAGAGTTCCTGAGTTACTCGTTGCGATTCTTGAATACCATACAACTCGCCAGTGTCAAAATAGACAAACGAAAGAACGAAAAGGGCGGCGGAAAGGATCAGAAGCTTCAAATGCCGGAAGAGGCAAATACAGTTTTGAAGATATTGACCAAATACTTTTTAGAGCTGAGCGACGAGTTCCAACTTGGGATTTCGCGCTTGCTGCCGGCTTGTAGGTCCAGGTCGGCCTGGTTCGACGCCGGCTTCTGCGGCAAAGACCATTACCTGTCGACGTGCGCACGAGCAATCGAAATCCTTCAGATGTTCAAGACGCGATGGAACGTGGGGAAACTCGGTGTCTTCGTGGCCATGGTAGGCAAGTTCAAACGGGAATTCAGGCGGAAAAACCACAGCACTGCACGCATCGAAGATGCCGCCAAGTGGATAAAGCTTTTGATCCAGCGCGTTGTGGATATCGACCTGGGCGACCTGAATGAAAAACTGAAAGATGAAAAGTTGGCAGATTGGCTTGATGTGTCTGAAAATGGGTACTTCAAGGCAGCCGCTGCTCTTCACACGAGTGCGATGATGGCAATGGCAACTCGCTTTGCCGGAGTAGTAGCCGCGACGCCGCGGGTCGGTCCCGGTTTCAACGCGGTGTTCGACACCATCCGAAGCTACGATGAAATCGAGGGTTCTTACAAGCTCCATTGGAAGACAAAATTGGACTCGGCGACAGGAAGACGCGTCGGATATGGTTCGGTGCCAGATGGTTCCAACGCCGACGATGACGCCGATGGCCCCTACGGCGGCGAGTTGGGCGGTGAGGAGGCCGGCGACGATGAAGGACCCGGCGAGGGCGAGGGCGAGAGTAACGTTGACGGCGATCCCCTCGAGATGTAGGGGTGCCAGCGCTATGTGTGTGTATGTGTATGTGCACCTGCATGCTTGCACAAGCACAGTTCCAAAGCGTGCGTTGTCGAACGCATGGCAGCTGCCTGTGTGTCGCCGACGCCGGTTGACCGCACCGTAAAGGTGGTTTTACGAGACGTTGTATTTTCACGAAACGTGACAAATTTAAAAAGTAATCAACAGTATTCAAAACAAACACAACCATCATCATCGACCCCATCGTCTCCATCAGCGTCGTCTTACTCATCATCAATCCCATCAAAAATCTCATCAACAAGATCACCGTCAACGACCTCGTCGTCTTACCATTCATGCGACGACGGAATTTTCCCGTCGATTGCCGATAGAATCAAGGCATTGTCGTTTAGAATCGAAGAGCTCCAAATGCGCGTCTTGATTGCGTCGCAAAGGCTCGAAGGTTGCGATCTCGTCACAACGTCGATGCTCTTTGCCGCTTCGACGGCCGCGGCACGTATCTCGTCGAGTGCCGAGTGGGCGGGGAAAAGCTAAACGTGTGGGCGGCAGCTCCGTTCCACGAAAACCCCGTGTGCTTCAACGCAAAGCTGCCATTGTCAGTGAACGTTGCGAAGAAGACGTTTTTGGAGCGTTTTGTTGAGACGGGGCCGGCGGCGGCATCGTCAGAGTCAACAGCGCCACCCTCTTCAAAATCGCCGTCGTCGTCGAGCACTTCGTCGTGACACTCAAAACGGTGCCCGTCGTTCGTCTGGGAGTCTGCTGCTGCTGCCGAACTGGCCGCATTTGCCGCGTTTTCGATGTCGACCATCAACTGTTCGGATGAGTAGTCTACGTAGGATTCGAGCAGCAGTGCGTCGAACGCTCGTTCGTCGTCGTCGCACGACGACGGCTCCTTTTGCGCCACGGCGGTCGACATCGGGAGGCCAGGCGGAAAACGAACGCCGTCGCCGCCGCAGGCGTCGTCAAAGCACGGCAACTCGACAAAATCGACCAGGTCGTTTGGACGCATGCACGACAGCACCACCGAAAAGTTCACGGCGGCGAGCTCCGACGAGAACGTCGCGTACTCGTTGCGTCCATACGCCTCGTCCAGCGCAACCCGCCACGAATCACAACCCACCTGCTTTTCGAGTGCCTTGTACCCCTCCAATGCTCTGAACGTTGGCACCGCCGCCGCCGCCGGAAGCGAACGAGGGCGCCTCGTCGGCGTGGTCGCGTTGCTATAGGAGTGCACCGTTCCTTCTTCATCTTGTGCAACGTCAAGAACGAACCGGCGCTTTTTAGTCGGCCGCGGCGGTTGCGTCTTCGGGGAGGAAACGACCGCTGCGGCCGCATCGCCGCCACGGCAAATCGACGTTTGCGTGTTGGACCTTTTTGCTTTCATATAACGATCGAGCATTCCACCGACCTTGACAACCTGACGCGTTCTTGCAGACACGCTGGCAGACACACGCTCTCCTCCACAACTGTGCAAATTATTGTAATCCATAACACCACCACAAAACTCCATTTCCGTGCCACCACAAAAACGCGTCGCTGTGTACATGTACACGCGCAGGCGGCGATCGCGTCGCTTTAGCGACCGCTTCCGTGCACGCAAATACAGGCAATTCGGTTCATGCCCAAAGAACCGACCTAATCGTCATCCTAGGACCGCTTACTTGTCTGAATACCGGGCACGAATCAAACTCGTCCGATTCGAATCCACAAGTGTCGACCTTCCCGACGGCCGTCGCCGAAGGTCGTTTTCGCGACGCCGAGGACGTCGCCGCACGCGAGCGCGAGCGCGAATTTGTCGTTTGCGAAGTGTCCGACTCCGAACGGCTCCGTTTAAGCGAAGACCCAGGGGCAGCAGCGGCAGCGTTGCCGCAACCACGCGCCGCGCCGCCGACAGCCGCGTGTCTCGACGACGACGACGACGTGCCACTGCTGCAGCTTGCGGCGTAGGACAGCGACACTGCGGGCGACAAACCAACATCTTCGTAGCTGCACAATGCACTTGATAGCGTTTTTGCTTGCTTTCGCGAAGCGGCCATCCGCACCTGCCGGCGCGCCTGGAGCTCTTGAAGACTGAAGTGCGCCGTCGGCAGCACCACGACGTCGATCTGCTCCATAGTTCTTCAAACTCCGTCTGCCCCAGCTCGCCCAACCCCAATCCGCTTTGTGAAGTTTATTACTCGAGTAATCCGATTAAATAGCACCATTTCTAAGCAAACGCGATCCTCGATTGTGCTAGCGCGGGGTTGGCATGCACCCACGCAGACAGCACTCTATATTGTGCTTTAATTGTGCATGCATTTCCGACCCGCTAAAATGATTCAAGTCATCCGTACTCCAATTGCCGTCGACGGCGTGGGCCGATTCGATGCAAACGGCCCTCGACGTGGACGAGTGTCGGGGCGGGGAAGCGCTGGGCGACGACGTGCGACAACAACAACAACAACCGCCGCCGCCGCCGCCCGGCGAGGGCGGTCCGCTCGTTTCGGACGAACTGGCATCGATTTTCCAAAACCACGTCGTTTCGCTAAAACGCCGTCGCGACGAACGCAAGGCGCAGCTCACTCTGCGTGGCGTGGCACAGTCCGTCGACGGCGACGCCGACGGCAAGAACAATGCAACTTCGAATGAAATAAACAGCATTCTTGCGTCGGACGACGACACCTTCGAGGGCGACGGTGTCCTTCGAACGCTGCAAGCGTTGCTCTCGCGAATCGACGAACGGGGCTACGCGAGGTCCACGCAGCAAATGAGATTTCATGACGCTTTCATCAGAGCCTGTTCGCGCGTGCTTTACCGCAACGACTGGTCGACCAACCGACCCGCGATCATGAAAAAAAACGCGTGGGACTCGTCGCCTTCCGAGATACTAATCAGCACACCGCGGCGCTTTGGAAAAACCTTCTCGTGCGAGCGTGCCCGCCCCGCGCCGCCCCGCGCGACCCCGCGCGACCCCGCGCGACCACTGGAATGAGCACATGTGTCCACCGGCCGGGTGCACAGAATCGCCATCTTCGCGGCCGCCATCGCAATGTCGCAGGGTCTGGAAATCGTCATTTTCTCGCCGGCGCGCCGCGCGTCGCGCAAGCTGCTCGAAAGAATCACCGAATTCGTGCGCTTGCTCGGCTTCGATGACCGCATAATGGAGTTCAACCAAGAACAGCTACGCGTACGATCTCTTTCCGGCAAAACCTCGCTGATTCGATCGTTCCCTTCAAAGGTTTCGGTGAGTTCCAATATTTTCGTCGGTTACACGAACCCGCTTTCCCCACGAACCCCGTGTACACGTGAACACCCTCACATGGGGGGAAAAACACACCACGGGGTTTTGGGGGGGGGGCCAATAACACACACTGTCAGATAACCTGTTGTAGGAAGGATTAGGATTAGGATTAGCAAACGCGCCACATGTCGCTGCGTCGTCCCACCACGCGCGGCACCGACGGCGGCCGAGATGATGATGCGAGCGGGCGTCTCAACGCGGTGCTGGCGTGTGGGGCAGCCGCACCACGAGCGAAAACACCTGTCACACAGCAGCGGCAGCAGCTTAGTAACAAAGGGACGACGGACGTCGTGCTATTCGACCCTGCGTTGCTGCGGCCGGTCGTGCCCTCGGTCCCTGACATGCTGATGCCCGACGCCCGCCGTGATCCTCAATTGGGCCCCGGTGGCCGTAATCCGGCGAACAAAGCCATGTGGGACGAAGCAGAATGGCACCCACGGTCGGTGGACTCTATGGAGGCCAAACAAGAGTTCGCTTTTCGAGACGGCGTGTACTCAGGAGAAGCGGTCGGTGGTGTTCCGAGTGGATTCGGAACCCTCGTAGATACAATTGGCGTCCCCAACGTGCTTTCGGCTCGCCAGATCGCCGATGCATTGATTCGTAGCCAGGTTAAAGTGCTTGCAAACACGATGCAGGCAAAATCCGATTCCGAAGCACAGATCGAAGATCTTAAAATCCGCATGAAGCGCGAAGAAATCTCGCTTGGGAAGCTGACGAGGGAACGGAACCGCATCAGGGCTGAAGCCGACGAAGATGTTGAAGCTGCAATCGTGCTGTTGAAGACTGCACGCGCGGGGCGCGAGGCACTCAAAGATGTGAAGGAAGAGCAGATCGACGAGATGTGGGAGTCCCTTTCAACTTGGGCCGCCCGGCGGAAGAGTGGCGTGTTGGACCAAAATGCCTTCACGACATGGCTTCTGAAACGCCGCGATCTTTGGTCTTACTTCAATGCACCTTCCAACGACGAGTTGACTGTAAACGAGTTCCGCGGTCGCTACCTCCTCCCGGCCTTCTTAGAGATAGATACGGGGATTTCCATGACTTCGAAAATGTTTATACCTCCGGATGGAATTGTGACCAGGGAGGAGTTCACTGCATTCTTCAGGCGCCTGGCAAGCGGCGACGTCGACACACTGGACACTGCTGCACCTCCTCTGGAATCGGATACGAAGGCCGTTGCACGGCGCGAGTACGAAGGTATGTGGGTAGACGGCGAGTCGTTTGGCGTCGGCCGACTCACGGTCGAACAAGACTCTGTAGGCAAAACCGAGATGGCCGGCATCTTCTCCGAAGGGTATGCACCGTTGGACGTTGACATCAACGTCGATAATTTCCGGACGGGAAACAAATTCCGATTAGGAGGACTGCGCCCACGCGACGGAAGACTGGTTTCATACAACGACGCTTCCGGCGAGCTGGCCGGACGTCTGAAGTGGAAGTTGCTGAAAGGCCAAGTCAGGTTTGCGGGTAAGACAGAGTTAAACGATGGTGGTCTGCAAGAGCGCGCCGAGATCATCGGCATGGTCGAGGTGGTCGATTCCACGACCGGCTCGAAGATCGTTGGTAACATGAAAGGGAGTATGTTCATCGGCAAGGTAAAGGTGACGGCGAAGGACGGTACGATCACTGAAATGGTCATCGACGGGTACGACGAAGACGGCACTCCCATGACGAGCGACGTGGAGGGGCGCAAGCCGTCGCCGCCTCCAAAGTCGCCACGACGCAAGCCGTCGCCGTCGCCACAGTCGCCACGACGCAAGCCATCGCCGTCGCCACAGTCGCCACCCTTCCCTTCGTCGCCCAAGGAACCACCGCCGCAACCTCCCAATGAACCGCCAATGCCACCTCCACAGGAACCGCCATCACCGCAGTCTGCTTCAAGTGCAGTACATGAAGAAATGTTATTTATTGGACTGGGATTCGTGATGCTGTCGGCGGCGGAGATAGTGAAGCAATTGATCGATAAAAGAAACGAACGGATGCGCCTCGACGCGGAGAGACTCGAAAACGAACGGCTCGACGCGGAGAGACTCGAAAACGAACGGTGGGTCGAACGGCGACGGCTCGAACGGCAACGGCTACAAGCGGAGAGACTCGAACGGCAACGGCTCGAAGCGGCGAGACTCGAAAACGAACGGCGGCTCGAAGCGGAGAGACTCGAAAACGAACGGCTCGAAGCGGAGGCACTCGAAGCGGAGAGACTCGAACGGCAACGGCTCGAAGCGGAGAGACTCGAAAACGAACGGCGGCTCGAAGAAGCGGAGAGACTCGAAAACGAACGGCGGCTCGAAGAAGCGGAGAGACTC
>Ga0209709_10004179_pt1 | contig 11725 bp, 11 predicted proteins | sample ArcticOcean_MG_C_2_FD_187435 | JGI IMG/M metagenome (GOLD analysis project Ga0209709, IMG submission 187435) | Marine microbial communities from western Arctic Ocean - ArcticOcean_MG_CB4_136 (SPAdes) (version 2) | ecosystem: Environmental > Aquatic > Marine > Oceanic | place: Arctic Ocean... | reverse complement strand
ATGGGGTCTTCCCATGATGAAGAATGAAAAAACTGGACGCTATCTAAGAGAAGGTAAGTGGCAAATAATGATTCATGGAGAAAGCTACAAACCAATTGTTGCTGAAGCAGCAAAAAAATCTGCTGACAAAATATATAATAGAATTATGATAACTCATTTACTAATGGATGAGACCAACGAAAATAGAGTAGGTGGAGCAGTCGGTTTTAATATGCGTACTGGAGATTATTATGTCTTTCGTGCCAAAACAGTAATTGTTGCAGCTGGTGGAGCATCCCATATTTTCAAACCAAGAGCAGTAGGTGAAGGAATGGGAAGAACGTGGTATGCACCCTGGAGTAATGGTTCTGCATACGCTTTACCAATAGCTGTTGGAGCTAAAATGACTCAAATGGAAAATAGAATTGTTTTATGTAGATTTAAAGATGGTTATGGACCAGTTGGTGCTTACTTTTTACATTTAAAAACTTATACCCAAAACGCAAATGGAGAAAATTACGAAAAAAAATGGTATGACCAAACAAAAGAACTGGTGGGCGATTATATAGATCATCATCCTACACCAACATGTTTACGTAACCATGCATTTATTCAAGAAACGATTGCTGGCAGAGGACCAATTCAAATGGTTACAACTGAAGCATTTCAAGACCCACATCTAGAGACAGTTGGATGGGAAAATTTTCTTGGTATGACTGTTGGACAAGCTGTTGTTTGGGCTTCTCAAAACATCGATCCAAAATATACAAACCCTGAACTTACCACATCTGAACCATATGTTATGGGCTCGCATGCCACTTGTTCTGGAGCGTGGGTAAGTGGACCAGAAGATCTTTCTCCACCAGAATATTTTTGGGGATACAATAGAATGTTAACTGTTGAAGGACTTTTTGGAGCGGGAGATACCGTTGGTGGTAGTGCTCATAAATTTTCATCTGGATCTTTTACCGAAGGTCGTTTAGCTGCGAAAGCTGCTGTTAAATATATTCAAGATCAAAAAGGGGAAAATATTAATGTTTCTGACAAGCAGTGTGAAGATTTTAAAAAAACTATTTACAAACCCTTAGAAAATTACACAGTAGGCCGTAACGAAATTACTGGTGGAACAGTTTCCCCTAGTTACATTTCCCCGATACAAGGTTTACAGCGCCTACAAAGGATTATGGATGAATACGTTGGTGGTATTGCTACTAATTACATGACAAACGAAAATATGCTTAATAGAGCCTTAGAGTTATTGAAGTGGCTAGAGGAAGATTTGGAAAATGTTGGAGCTGAAGATTACCACCAACTTATGCGTGCTTGGGAACTAAAACATCGGGCATTAACCTCACAATGTGTAACAGAACATACGTTGTTCCGTAAAGAAACTCGTTGGCCAGGATACTATTACAGAGGCGATCATATGAAATTAGATGATGAAAATTGGCATTGTTTAACTGTATCAAGGCGTGATCCTAAAACTGGAAAATTTACTTTAGAAAAAGTCCCTGTTTATCATATTGTCGATGAAAAAGAAGAAAAGAAAGCTTCATAAAGTACCAAATAGAAATTAAATGGATCTTCTCAAGAAAACTGATGAAGAAATTATAGAAATAGCTAACCCTATTTGGGATAATTTAGTAAAATCTTCTAATATTAAAAACTATGGCGGTTTCACAAAAAACTTTGCATCACAGATGTTATTTGGTGCAAATGAGGTAGAGCTTGGTAAACAGTGGGCAAATAATAAATTGTTAACCAGTTTATCAGAAAAAAAAGAAGTTTTAGGCTGTTTAAGAAGAAATCTTCATGTAACTGTTCTTTACAAACAGACTAGCAAGACTATTTCTGGTGATTTTTTGGGTCGGTTAGTCCTTGGTATTGAAGATGATGAAGTTAAGGTCTTTGGAGCAACTATTTATTAAAATATCTATTCATTGACATTATTATATTTCAAGAATATTTATTAATTAAAACATATGGAAGTTTATTTACCCATAGCTGAAGTTCAAATAAATATAATTTTAATACTTTTTGTAAGTTATATAATAGGTTTTTTGTCTGGATTATTTGGGGTAGGAGGAGGTTTTTTAATGACACCTTTATTAATTTTTATGGGGATACCTCCAATTTATGCAGTAGCAAATGAAGCAAATAATATTTTAGCTTCTTCTTCTTCTGGTGCTCTTACTCATTGGTTTAAAAAAACACTAGATATTAAAATAGGATGGTTAATAATTGGCGGAGGTTTGGTAGGAACTTTTTTAGGAATTATGACATTCAGTTATTTTAAAGGAATTGGAAAAATAGATTTAATAATTGCTCTAGCCTATATGTATGTTCTTGCCATTATAGGAAGTTTTATGCTTAGAGATGGCGTCATGGAAATAAATAGATTTAAAAAAAAATTAATAATTAAAAAAAAATTGCATACTCATTATTGGATACATGGACTACCTTTTAGAATGAGATTTAAAACATCTCAAGTGTATGAAAGTGCTTTAGTTCCAATTATACTCGGTATTATTGTTGGTTTTGTTGCTGCAATTATGGGTGTAGGAGGAGCATTTTTAATGGTTCCAGCAATGATATATTTAATTGGAATGCCAACAAAACTAGTTCCTGGCACATCTTTATTTGTTACAATTTTTGTTACAGGATTTGTTACTATTTCTCACGCCTTCACTTATCATACAATAGATTTACTCTTAGTTTTGATATTAATAGCTGGATCAATAGCTGGAGTTCACACAGGCCAAAAAATTGGACAGAAACTTGAAGGTTCTGAACTTAAAGCTTTACTTGCCTTGCTTATGCTTTCGGTGGGAGTTCTTATGGCCTATGAAACTTTTTTTAAAAACAAAGAGGATGGAATAGCAAGTTTAAAAATTCCAACAAATAAAATTGCTGAAATAAGTGACTTTGGAAATACAATTTATAATTTATCTAATCAATACCCAATTGTTTATGGAATCTCTTCAATCTTTATAGCTTTACTTGCAGGTGTTTTTGTTGCTTATATTAGAAGACAAATAAGCAAAAGAATTAACGCACCTAAAGCAATATAATTTTATTAAATGAAAAAAATATTTTTAATTTTAATAATTTTTTTTTTTAATTTCAAAGTTCTTTCAAATGATAAAATGCTAGTAGGTGCTGATATTTTTAATAATAAAGCCATGTGTGGAAGCTGTCACGCTTTACAAGCTACTGGATCAGAAAGTAATATTGGACCAAATCTAGATATGCTAAAACCTCAAATAGATCAGATTGTTTACACAGTTACAAATGGAATTGGAGTAATGCCAGCATGGGGTGATGTATTGACTATTGATGAGATCGAAGCTGTTGCATATTACGTATTTACTAGTACAAGCAAATAGATATGAAATTATATAAAATAAAAAAATCAAATATCGATAACAAAGGTCTTTATGCTGCAAAAAGTATAAAATCTGGAAAAATAATTATTAATTACAAAGGCAAGCTTGTTACCAAAAAAGAAGTAGAGAAAAATCCAAAGTTTGATAACGATAAAGCAATTTATTTATTTAATATAAACAATCGATACGATTTGGATGGCGACTTTAAGTACAATGATGCACGGTTAATAAATCACTCTTGTAATCCTAATTGTGAAGTAGATGGTAAAGGCTTAAAGCTATGGATATTTGCGATTAAAGACATTAAAGAAGGTGAAGAGCTTTCGTATGACTATGGCTTCGGATACGATGAAGACTATAAACAATTTGTTTGCAAATGCGGCGCAAAAAATTGTGTAGGTTATATAGTTAGAGAAGGATCAAGATGGAGAATTAAGAAAGCTAGATCTGCTTTAGTTTCGAGATAGCATTTATATGAGAAGGTTTTGTTTCACAGCAACCTCCTATTATTGTTGCTCCATTTTTTATAAATTTTTTTGCATATTCGTAAAATTTAGATTCATTTAAATCAGTATTTTTTCCTAAAACTGTAATAGGATTTCCTGAATCTCCCCATTGATCTTTAGAGGCAACAGTATAGCCATCTGGTATTTTTTTAAACGCATTTAACTTAAAACCATGTGGCACATCTATTTCTTTTAAATCATTGGAAGCGGCCTCATATGCTTCAGGTGAAATACAGGCCATAATAATACCAAGCCAACTTTCATTTTTATATTTTTTGACTATATCTGAAACTTTTTCACCAGAAGGAAGTTTACCATTATCTTTAAGATGCACACCAACCAGAACAGGTAAATCAAATGATTCAACTGCTTTAAGCGCAATTTTACACTCCAATCCACTGCTCATCACATCGAGATAAAAAAAATCAATTCCTCTTTTAAGCACTTTAGCTTGATCGTAAAAATTTTTTTCTATTAAATCTAAGTCGTTTCCTAAATTAGCACTATAGGTTTGTTTTTGGTTTGGCAAACCACCTGCTATTAATACTTCTTTTTTTGAAATATCTCGAGCTTTTGAAGCCAATTCAACAGCTTTGATATTTATTTTTTCAAAATATTCTTCACTATCATTTTGAATTAATCTAAGTCTTCGAGCAGTAAATGTTGAAGTAACAATTACTTCAGCGCCAGCATTTATATAATCTACATGCGTATCAATAATCATTTGGTGACAATTTTCATCAATTAAAGCATGAGCCGACCACAATGTTCCTTTTGGTTTCAAACCTCTGTTAAGTAATTCTTGACCCATTCCTCCATCTAAAATTCTTACTTTTGAAAAGTAATCTATATTCATTTTATATATTTTTGCTTAGAGGGTATTACTCCTCTAACTCCACCTCTAGGATTGTCCATATCTCCTTTTCTTCTTGGAATTAAATGAATATGACAATGCATAATTGATTGACCTGCATCAACGCCGACATTAACCCCCACATTAAAACCAGTAATTTCTTTATCAAAATTTACTAATAATTTTCTTTGTTTTTTTAGCACTTCAGCTAAATCATTAAGTTCATTATTATTTAAATCAAAAAAATCAGAAACATGTCTATGGGTTGCAATTAATGTATGGTGTTTGGTAACAGGAAATTTATTATCCCTAATAACAAACACAAACTTACTTGAATAAATAGATTCGTTTTTTGCTCTACTGCAAAAAAAACATTCACTTTCAGATTTTGTCATTACGCACTTCTATAAAGTTTAGTCATTACAAACTCTTTATGTCCTAAAGCTTCTGCACATGTTAACCTGCCGTTAGCTACTCTTATTGTGATTTTAATTAATTCATCACCAGCCTGAGACATATTCATCTCTCGTGTAAGTATTTTTGAAACATCACAATCAATATGCTCACCCATACCTTTAACGGTTAAAGGATTAGCTGTTAATTTAATAACAGGTTCAATTGGATTTCCTACAATGTTACCTTGTCCTGTTGGGAATAAATGAATGTTAAAACCAGCAGCTGCTTGTAGTGTTACACATTCCGCTGCAGCAGAAGATGTATCCATAAAATATAAACCTTTTCCTTTAGTAGGTTCTTCAGCTGGTTCTAATACGTCTATAAATTTGCATGATCCAATTTTTTGAAAATTTCCAAATGCTTTTTCTTCAATGGTAGTAAGACCTCCCGCAATATTTCCTGCAGTTGGTTGGCTCTCTGAAAGATCGTCGGTTGCTTCTTTAAGTATAAAATCATTATATGAATTCCATGTTTTCATAAATTTTTCAGAAGCTTCAGGTGTAGCACCTCTCTTAGCGCAAACAGTTTCAGCCCCAGTAAGTTCTGAAGTTTCTCCAAAACATAAATGAACTCCTAACGGCTCTAGTTTATCCATTAAATTTCCAACCGTTGGGTTTGCAGCTAATCCAGAAGTTGTGTCAGATTCTCCACACTTAACTGATATCCATAAATCGCTTAAAGGACATTCTTCTCTTCGTTTTTCAGATGCCCACATTACAAATTCTTGAGCTTTTTTTGAAGCTTTCATAACAGTACCAATGTCACCAGTGCGCTCAATATGAAAACCCTCAACAGGCTTACCAGTTTTTGCAATTCCATCTACTATTTTTTTTGTCCATTTTGGTTCAATACCAATAACTATTACTGCCGCAACATTTGGATTACTTCCAGTTCCAATCATTGTTCTAAAGTGTAATTCCAAATCAGCACCAAATTGAAGTCTTCCATAAGAGTGAGGTAATGCAACGGTGCCTTTAATATTGTTTGCAACAGCTTCAGCGCATGCATTTGAGATATCATCTACCGGAAGTATGATTACATGATTTCTAGTACCAGTTCTGCCATTTTCTCTTTTATAACCTAAAAAACTTTTTGGAATTTCCATATTTTACCACTTCTTAGTTTTAACATTGTGAACATGAACATGATCACCTTTTTTTATTGATTTAACAACTTTACCAATGTCGTGCCCGTACTTTAATATAGTGTCGCCTTCTTTTAGATCTTGTAGAGCCATTTTATGACCTAATGGAATTTCATTAATTGATTTAATTTTAATAGTTTTATCGTTTTCCATAATCCAGCCATTACATTCTTGATTTTTTGAGGTTTTATCAATAACAACCACTGCTACATTGTCTTTTTCATCATGAATTATTAAATCTGTTTGAGACATTTTTTCTTACTGGATATAAACCTAAATTTGATATAATTAAAGTAGGTTTTTTAACATTAGTAAAAAAAACACCAATATTAAGTAAAATTTATTTAAAAAGAGATTTTTATGACAAAAATGACAACAGAAGAAGCTTTTGTAAAAGTTCTACAAATGCACGGCATAGAACATGCTTTTGGAATTATTGGATCAGCATTTATGCCTATTTCAGATATTTTTCCAAAAGCAGGCATTACTTTTTGGGACGTAGCTCACGAAACAAATGGTGGTTTAATAGCTGATGGTTATACAAGATCTACTGGAAAAATGTCAATGGTGATAGCTCAAAATGGACCAGGAATTACAGGTTTAGTTACTCCCATAAAAACAGCTTATTGGAATCACACTCCGTTACTTTTAGTAACCCCACAAGCGGCTAATAAAACAATTGGTCAAGGTGGATTTCAAGAAGTAGAGCAAATGAATTTATTTAAAGATATGGTTTGCTTCCAAGAAGAAGTTAGAGATCCGTCTAGAATGGCAGAAGTTTTAAATCGTGTAATTGAAAAAGCTATTAGAGGTTCAGCTCCAGCGCAAATTAATGTACCTAGAGATTATTGGACTCAAGTAATAGATATCGAGTTACCTCCAATTGTTAGATTAGAAAAACAAGCGGGTGGAGTAGATGCAATTAGCAAAGCTGCAAAATTATTATCAGAAGCTAAATTCCCAGTTATTTTATCAGGAGCGGGAGTAGTTATTGGAGGTGCAATAGAAGATTGTAAAAAGCTTGCAGAAAAATTAGACGCACCTGTTTGTTCTGGTTATCAACATAATGATAGTTTTCCAGGAAGCCATCCTTTGGCCGTTGGACCTTTAGGGTATAACGGATCCAAAGCAGCCATGGAACTAATATCTAATGCTGATGTAGTTTTAGCGCTTGGAACGAGATTGAATCCTTTTTCAACTTTACCAGGATATGGAATAGATTACTGGCCAAAAAATGCAAGCATCATTCAAGTTGATATGAATTCAGATAGAATTGGACTTACAAAGAAAGTAACAGTAGGCATATGTGGAGATGCAAAATTAGTTGCTCAACAATTGCTAACTAAATTATCTGCGAATGCTGGAGATACAGATAGACAAAAACGAAAAGATTTAATTCACCAAAAAAAATCTGCTTGGAAACAAAAATTATCAAGTTTAGATCATGAAGATGATGACAAAGGAACAGTTTGGAATAAAGAAGCGAGAGAAAGAGACAAAGATAGAATGTCACCACGACAAGCATGGAGAGCAATCCAAGATGCTATGCCCAAGGATGCTATTGTATCAAGTGATATAGGAAATAATTGCGCTATTGGAAATGCATACCCAACTTTTGAAGAAGGAAGAAAATATTTGGCCCCAGGTTTGTTTGGTCCGTGTGGTTATGGTTTTCCATCTATCCTAGGTGCTAAAATCGGATGTCCAAATATTCCCGTAATTGGTTTTGCCGGCGATGGAGCGTTTGGAATCAGTATGAATGAAATGAGTTCTTGTGCTAGAAAAGAATGGCCTGCTATTACGATGGTAATTTTTAGAAATTATCAGTGGGGAGCAGAAAAAAGAAATTCTATTCTATGGTTTGATGATAATTTTGTAGGAACCGAATTAGATCCAGAATTAAGTTATGCTAAAGTAGCTGATGCCTGTGGGTTAAAAGGTGTAACGGTCAAGACAATGGAAGAGACTACAAAAGCTATCAAACAATCATGTGAAGATCAAAAAAAAGGTATTACTACTTTTATTGAAATAATATTGAACCAAGAATTGGGTGAACCTTTTAGAAGAGATGCAATGAAAAAACCTGTACAAGTAGCTGGCATCAACCCCAAAGACATGAAGACTCAACAGGTATAAAAAAAATTTCTAAGGTTAAAATTATCAATTTAAAGTTGAGATATTTTTGTGTATTTTAAAAAACATCTAAAAACCTACATATAATTTGATTTTTAGACAAAAATAACACTTCTAATTAACTTTATAATAAGTAATGTCACTTAATAATTTAATTTATTTGATTAACCATCAACTACTTTAAATTGTTTAAATTTAAACAACAAAAACGAGGGAGAACCTTATGAAAAAGTTAAGATTATTTGCATTAACAGCTATTGCACTTTTTGGTGTAACTAGCGCAGCAAATGCAGCGACAGTTGTTTTAGCAACAGATGACTTTGTTGGAATTACTTTTTGGGTAGTTTCAATGGGTATGATCGCGTCTACTGTATTCTTTTTTGCTGAAAGAGGAACGGTAGCACAAGCGTGGAGACCATCAGTGTCAGTTGCTGGATTAGTTACTGGCGTAGCATTCGTTCATTACATGTACATGAGAGGTATATGGGTAGAAACTGGTGAAACGCCGACGGTATACAGATATATAGATTGGTTAATCACTGTACCTCTTCAAATAATAGAATTTTATTTAATTCTTTCTGCTGTTCGAAAAGTTCCAGCATCAATGTTTTGGAGACTGTTAACAGCATCTCTAATAATGTTAGTGTTTGGATATCTTGGAGAAGCTGGTTACATTTCAGCACTTTTAGGCTGGGTAATTGGAACAGCGGCGTGGATTTATATTCTATTTGAATTATTTTCAGGAGAAGCTGGTAAAGCAATGAAGTCTAGTGGAAACAAACCACTTAAAACTGCATTTACTGCAATGAGAATGATTGTAACAATTGGTTGGGCTATTTATCCTTTAGGATACCTGTTTGGTTATCTTTTAGGTGGAATAGACACTAATGCGTTAAACATAATATATAATTTAGCTGACTTTGTTAACAAGATCGCTTTTGGTCTAGTTATCTGGTCATGTGCTATGCAAAATACTTCTGTTTCGAAAAGATAATAAACAGAATATTTAAAAATAGTAATTTAATAGGGCGGATTTAGTTATCCGCCCTATTTTTTTTTGTACTTAATCTCTGTTACAATTAATAATGAAAACTAATCTAAAAAAAATTATTGTGATTGGCTCAGGCTTTGGTGGTATTGCAGCAGCTCTTAGACTTAAAGCAAAAAACTACAATGTGACTCTTGTCGAAAAACATAATGATTTAGGTGGAAGAGCTAGAGTTTTTAAAAAAAATGGATTTACTTTTGATGGCGGCCCAACCGTAATAACAGCACCATACTTAATTAACGAATTGTTTGAATTATTTAATAGAAATTCTAAAGATTATATTAATTTAGTTCCTTTGAAGACATGGTATAGATTTATTTTTGATGATGGTCTGAGTTTTGATTATTCAGGTGATGAAAATGAAATGAAGAATCAAATAGAAAAAATTAGCAAAAAAGATGTAAAAGGTTATCAAGATCTTTTAAAATTTACAAAAAAAATATTTGACAAAGGTTTTTCAGAACTTTCAGATGTTCCATTCAATAAACCTAGTTTTATGTTTAAACAATTGCCAGCTTTACTAAATCTCAAAAGCTATAAATCAGTTTACTCTTTAGTTTCATCTTATGTAAAAAACACAAATCTAAGACGGATGTTAAGCATGCACCCACTATTAGTTGGAGGAAATCCATTTACCACAACTTCAATTTATGGTTTAATTTTATACCTAGAAAAGAAATGGGGTATTCATTATTCAATGGGAGGAACTGGACACATTATAAAAGGCTTAGAAAAGTTAATGCTAGAACAAGAGATTGAGATAATAAAAGGCCATGAAGTTGAAAATATACTTTGTAATAATAATAAAGTTCAAGGTGTTAAACTTGATAATAATAAAGAAATAAAAGCTGATTATGTTGTATGTAATGCTGATCCTCCGGCTGTTTATGACAAATTATTAAATCAAGCAAAAAATAATAAGATATTTAATTGGAAAAGAAAGCGCATGGAATATTCTATGGGTCTTTTTGTTTATTACTTTGGCACCAAAAAAGTTTATGAAAAAGTTGAACATCATACAATTAAATTTGGCGATAAATATAAAGAGCATTTAGATGACATTTTTAATAAAAAGAAATTAAACAATGATATTAGCTATTATCTTCATAGACCTACCGCAACAGATAAATCAATGGCACCAGAGGGACATGATTGTTTCTATGTGTTAGTACCTGTGCCAAATAATCAATCTACTATTGATTGGTCAAGAGAAGGAGATAAATTTAAAGATTTGGTTATAGAAAAAATGGAAAAGACTTTACTACCTAATCTTAGAGAAAATATTGTTGAAGATTTTTATTTAACACCAGACTATTTTGAAAAAGATTTAAACACAAAGCATGGATCGGGATTTTCTATTCAACCTAAATTTAGTCAATCAGCTTATTTTAGATTTCATAATAAGTCAGAAGTATGTGATGGTCTTTATTTTGTAGGAGCAGGGACTCATCCAGGAGCAGGTGTGCCAGGCGTATTATCGTCAGCAAAAGTTTTAGATAAAATTTTATAATGAAAAAAAACTATTTATCAATTTATGCCAAATCTTTTAACTGGGCAGGTTTTTTTCTACCTAAAAAAATATATCAAAAATGTTCGTCACTTTATGATTTTTGTAGAACAATTGATGATCTTGCTGATCAAGAACTAAGTTTAGAAATTAAAATACAAAAGTTTAAGGAGTTTAAAGATAAATTCATAAACAAAGATTTCAATAACTTAATTATAAAAAATATGCATGAACTAATCAACGAAACAGGAATATCAAAAAAAATAGTATATGATTTATTTGATGGCGTTGAATCAGATTTAAAGGAAGAAGTAATAATAAATTCAAAAAAAGATCTATTAGTTTACTCTTATAGAGTTGCCGGAACCGTAGGCTTAATGATGGCAAAAATTCTTAATGTTAAAAAACAAAATGCACTTAAAGCAGCAATAAATTTAGGTATAGGTATGCAGTTAACAAATATTGCTAGAGATATAGTGGAAGATAGTAAAAAAAATAGAACGTATATAGAAGCAAATTTTGAATCTATAAAAAGCACTTTAATTTTAGCTAATAGTTTTTATAAAAGTTCTTTCTTATCAATAGCCGATATCCCAATTGGTTGTAGATTTGCAATTTTAGTAGCAAGAAGAGTTTATCGGCAAATTGGAAATAATATTTTAAATAAAGGAAATATTGAAAACTACAATGAATCAGGAAAAATTTATGTATCT
>Ga0209709_10004178_pt1 | contig 11726 bp, 12 predicted proteins | sample ArcticOcean_MG_C_2_FD_187435 | JGI IMG/M metagenome (GOLD analysis project Ga0209709, IMG submission 187435) | Marine microbial communities from western Arctic Ocean - ArcticOcean_MG_CB4_136 (SPAdes) (version 2) | ecosystem: Environmental > Aquatic > Marine > Oceanic | place: Arctic Ocean... | reverse complement strand
TTTTAACTGAAAATAAATTTGATTTAGGAGATTTATTAATAAAAGATTTTTTTGTAACCAATCAAAGCTTGTATATTTACGATTCTGAACATTTTATTAAATATCAAATTCAAAAAAATTAAATTATGCATATAGCAATTGCGGGAAATATAGGCGCTGGAAAAACTACTTTAACTAATTCACTTGCCAAACACTATAATTATGAAGTTCAACTGGAAGATGTTATAGATAATCCTTATTTAGATGATTTCTATAATGAAATGGAAAGATGGAGTTTTAACTTACAAGTTTATTTTTTAAATAGCAGATTTAGACAATTAATTGAAATAATTAAAAGCTCTAAAGATGTAATTCAAGACAGAACTATTTATGAAGATGCAAATATATTTGCTCCGAACTTACATGCAATGGGCCTGATGGCTAATCGAGATTACGAAAACTATAAATCTTTATTTGAATTAATGGAATCAAAAGTTAAGTCTCCTGATTTATTGATTTACTTAAGAAGTTCTATTCCAAATTTAGTGTCTCATATCCATAAAAGAGGAAGGGATTATGAAAATTCAATTAGTATTGATTATTTAAGTAGGTTAAACGAAAGGTATGAAGCTTGGATTCAAAACTATGATAAAGGAAACTTATTAATAATTGATATTGATAATTTAGATTTTGTCGACAAAAAAGAAGACTTAGAGAAAATAATATCTTTAGTTGACGAAAAACTCAATTTAAATAAATAATTATTATATATAAATAAAGCCTCATAAATATGAGGTCTTTGAATAGACACAACGTTTTGTCTTTCTCTATCAACTTAGACTTCAAGATTGTAATATTTTCTTGGTAAGGAAAAGAGTAAAGATAGCAAGAGGAATTATTAGCCATCCAAAAAAGAAAAGATTCATTAAAGTCATACCAGCAGGAGACAATATCATCATTATTGGACTTTCAAGAAACTGGTTTAAAGTTTCTTTATTAACTATGGAATCAAAACCAAAAGCAGTTAACCAACAAATATAAGGACTTACAAATCCAATTGTAAAACCACTGATTATTAATCTTGAGAAATTATAATTATTAGGTTTCACTATGAGCCAGCTGGATATAAGGTAGCCACCAATAAAACCGCCTAATCCAGAGTAGATATATAAATATTCAAAGTTTGTGTCTTCTTGTCCACCGAAAATAAATCCAGCAAATGCTGAAATTATGCCAAAAAAAGAACTAAACGTAAACGAAAAACCAGGTTTCATTCTCCTAATCATTCTTAGATAGGCTTTATTTTGTATTATAATCTATACAATTAATTTTCTTTAGCTTCCGCTACTAGATCTTTAACCGTTTGTTTTACTTCAGATTCAGTACCATTAATTGTAGTGCTTACTTCAGTTTCAACACCGTCTTTAGTTGTAACTATATTAATTTCTGCTGTCATATTATCATCATCACTTGAAGTTGCATTAACCTCCACTTTTACCTCATGACTAACAGGGTCCATTGATGAATGAGACTCTGAATTAGCGTGACCCCCTAATATTGGAGCAATCACTAAACCTATAAGACAAGTCAGTTTAATTAAAATATTCATTGAAGGTCCAGATGTGTCTTTAAAAGGATCTCCAACAGTATCTCCAGTTACAGCTGCCTTATGCGCTTCAGAACCTTTATAAGTCATTACTCCGTTTATTTCTACTCCAGCCTCGAAAGATTTCTTTGCATTGTCCCAAGCGCCACCAGCATTGTTTTGGAAAATAGCCCAAAGCACTCCACTAACGGTAACACCAGCCATATAACCACCTAGCATTTCAGCAACCAACATATTGTTATCTTGGTAAACTAATTTACCTACTAACACTACAAGTATTGGAAAGCCTATAGTTAAGAGCCCTGGTAACATCATTTCCTTTAAAGAAGCTTTAGTAGAAATATCCACACATTTATCGTATTCTGGTTTTCCAGTTCCTTCCATGATTCCTGGAATTTCTTTGAACTGTCTAACCACTTCATTTACCATTTCCATTGCAGCTTTACCAACAGCATTCATTGCTAAGGCAGAGAACACAACAGGGATCATAGCTCCAACAAATAGCATTGCTAGTACGGGAGCTTTAAAAATATTAATACCATCAATTCCTGTAAATGTTACATAAGCAGCAAATAGTGCTAAGGAAGTTAACGCAGCAGATGCAATGGCAAAACCTTTACCAGTTGCAGCGGTTGTGTTTCCAACAGCATCTAAAATATCTGTTCTTTCTCTTACAATAGGATCTTGCTCACTCATTTCTGCAATACCTCCTGCGTTATCGGCAATTGGTCCAAAAGCATCAATGGCTAATTGCATAGCTGTTGTTGCCATCATTGCTGAAGCTGCCAAAGCAACACCATAAAATCCTGCTAAAGCATATGATGACCATATAGCTGCTGCAAATAATAATACAGATGAGAACGTAGAGATCATACCCGTTGCTAAACCAGCAATAATGTTTGTTCCTGCTCCAGTACTTGATTGTTGTACAATTTTTAAAATTGGTTTTGAACCTAAACCAGTGTAGTATTCAGTAAATGCTGAGATACCAGCTCCTACCACTAAACCAACTAAACAAGCGTAAAATACTCGTATTGAAGAAATATCCTTAAGACCTTCTCCAAAGAAATCCATTTGCATAGTTTCTGGTAACATCCATGTAACTAATCCATAACATGCTATAGCAACCATTCCTATAGATGCCCAGTTTCCTATATTTAAAGCTTTTTGAACGTCAACTTCTTTTGCATCATTGGAGGAAATTTTAACTAATAAAGTTCCTATTAAAGAAATGATTATTCCAACTCCTGCGATAGACATTGGTAATAGTATTGGTCCAATTCCACCAAATTCATCTTGAATTACACCTCCCATATCCTTAATAACATAGTTACCTAAAACCATGGCAGCTAAGACAGTAGCAACGTAAGAACCAAATAAATCAGCTCCCATTCCTGCAACATCACCAACATTATCACCAACATTATCAGCAATAGTCGCTGGATTTCTTGGATCATCTTCAGGAATATCAGCTTGTACTTTACCAGCTAAATCAGCTCCAACATCAGCAGCTTTTGTGTAAATACCTCCACCTACTCTTGCAAATAAAGCTATAGATTCAGCTCCTAAAGAAAAGCCGGCTAATGCTTCTAATACAACAGTCATCTGATCAGTATTAGTCCATTGACCACCCATAAACATTTGATAAAATATAATAAAGAACATGGTCAAACCTAAAACAGCTAAACCAGCAACTCCAAGTCCCATAACAGTACCACCACCAAAAGAAACTTTTAATGCATTTGGTAAACTAGTTTTTGCAGCTTGAGTAGTTCTAACGTTTGTTTTGGTTGCAATTTTCATTCCCATGTTTCCTGCAAATGCAGAAAATATTGCACCAATAATAAATGCAACTACAATTGAGTATGTGCTACCCATGTAAAAAGCAATTCCAGCTAAAACAACACTTGCTCCAGCAACAAAAATTGCTAATAATCTATATTCAGCTTTTAAAAATGCTAAAGCACCTTCGTAAATATGATCTGAAATCTCTTTCATTTTCCCGTCTCCTGCATCTTGTTTCATTACCCAAGATTTTTTTACGAGCATGTAAGCTAGTCCTAATAATGCCATTACAATTGGCATCCAAATCATCATTGATTCCATATATTATTTTTTTAGTATTTTTTTATTTAGCTGGCAAAAGTAATAAAATCAGTTTTAATTAAAAAACTTAATAGATTTATACCATAACCAAAATTTTTATTTTCTGTAGAGAACTTTTTTTACAGCCTTAATAACATCATTGCTATTAGGTAACCACTCTGCAAATAAAGCAGGTGAATATGGTGCTGGAGTGTCCGCCGTATTTATTTTTTCAATTGGAGCGTCTAAATAATCAAAAGCTTTGGATTGAACTTGAAAAGTAATTTCAGTAGAAACATTTCCAAATGGCCATGCCTCTTCTAAAATAACAAGTCTATTTGTTTTTTTTACTGATTTTAACACAGCATCAATATCCAAAGGTCTGACTGTTCTTAAGTCAATAATTTCACAAGATATATTTTCTTCTTGCAATACATCTGCGGCCTTGTATGCTTCTTTAATTATTTTCCCAAAGGAAACTATTGTAACATCTGTACCTTCTCTTTTTATATCTGCAACTCCAATAGGTAATGTGTATTCACCTTCTGGAATTTCTCCCTTATCACCATACATTTGCTCACTTTCCATAAATATAACAGGGTCATCATCCCTAATAGCTGACTTTAATAATCCTTTTGCATCGTAGGGGTTAGATGGCACAATAACTTTTAATCCTGGAGTATTTGCAAACCAACTTTCAAATGCTTGAGAGTGAGTAGCAGCTAATTGACCTGCAGAAGCTGTAGGTCCTCTAAATACTATAGGGCACTTAAACTGACCACCAGACATTTGTCTAATCTTCGCCGCATTATTAATTATCTGATCAATCCCAACAAGTGAAAAATTAAAGGTCATGTATTCAACAATTGGACGGTTTCCTGTCATTGTAGATCCAATTGCAATTCCTGCAAAACCTAATTCAGATATTGGAGTATCAATAACTCTTTTTTCACCGAACTCATCTAACATACCTTTAGAGGCTTTATACGCTCCGTTGTATTCAGCAACTTCTTCCCCCATAAGATAGATACTTTCATCTCTTCTCATTTCTTCCGACATTGCCTCACAAATAGCTTCTCTAAATTGGATTGTTCTCATATATTAAAAAATTTATTGCAAAAATAGTAAAGGATTTAATATTAGTGATAAAAAAAAAAAAAAAATTACTATGCATGCATAGTAGTTTGTCTATAATTAATTATATTTGATCCTCATAATATAATAATGATATGAAAATAATAGTTTGTATTAGTCATGTCCCTGACACTACTTCAAAAATTAACTTTACAGAAGAAGACACAAAGTTTGACAGAAATGGAGTCCAGTTTGTAATCAATCCAAATGATGAATTTGGACTTACAAGAGCGATGTGGTTTAAAGAAAAACAAGGTGCCACTGTTGATGTTATAAATGTTGGCTTATCTGACACGGAGTCTACACTAAGAAAAGCGCTCGCAATAGGTGCAGACAAAGCAATTAGAATTGATATGAGTCCACAAGATGGATATAGCGTAGCAACTCAACTAGCCAGTTATATAAAAAAAGAAAATTATGATTTAGTAATTGCAGGAAGAGAATCTATTGATTACAATGGTGGAATGGTTCCTGGAATGATTGCTGGGTTAAATGATGCTAATTTTATAAACAATTGTATAAGTCTTGAAATAGATGGTGCAAACGCTATAGCTGTAAGAGAAATTGATGGTGGTAGAGAAACTATTGAATCATGTCTTCCTATTGTAATTGGAGGGCAAAAAGGTTTAGTCGAAGAAAGTGATTTAAGAATCCCTAACATGAGAGGCATAATGATGGCTAGAAAAAAACAGCTTGAAGTTATAGCTCCAATAGATTCTTCAAATCAAACAACTTCAATGAAATTTGAAAAACCAATACCAAAAGGAGAAGTAACACTAGTTTCTCCTGATAATTTAGATGAATTAATCAATTTACTTCATAATGAAGCTAAAGTAATTTAAGTATGGCAATATTAGTATACACAGAATCTGAACAAGGAAAATTCAAAAAGATAGCTTTTGAAGTAGCTTCATATGCAAGAGCAATTGCAAATGAAAATAATACTACAGTTACAGCTGTATGTATAAATGCTGAAAATCCAACCGAATTAGAAAACTACGGAGTAGATAAAATTCTAAACATATCAAATGAAGGTTTAAAAACATTCAATGCGCTTTCTTATTCTCAAACTATTTTTGAAGCAGCTGAAAATGAAAAATCTAATATAATTATAATTAGCTCAAGTGCAGATTCTAAATATTTAGCTCCTTTATTGGCAGTAAAACTTAAAGCAGGATATATTTCTAACGCATCAGAACTACCCTCAAACTACAGTCCTTTAACAGTAAAAAGAAGTGCCTTTACTAATAAAGCTTTTGAAAGCACACAAGTAAATACTGAAAACGTATTAATTAGTTTAGCTAAAAATAGTTTCATTATTAATGAAATTAAAAGTAACGCAACAATTGAGGACTTTTCAGTAAATGTGGTAGAAAACAGTACAAAAGTAAAATCAGTTGATAAAGCTACAGACAAAGTTACTATCGCTGATGCGGAAACAGTAGTATCTGCAGGAAGAGGATTAAAGGGGCCAGAAAACTGGGGAATGATAGAGGAATTAGCGGAGGTTTTAGGCGCAGCTACAGCATGTTCAAAACCTGTTTCTGATTTAGGATGGAGACCTCATGGCGAGCATGTCGGTCAAACTGGAAAGCCCGTTGCTACTAATCTATATATAGCTATTGGAATCTCTGGAGCAATACAACACTTAGCAGGAATAAATTCCTCGAAAATAAAAGTCGTAATTAATACTGATCCTGATGCACCATTTTTTAAAGCTGCAGATTATGGGGTAGTTGGCGATGCTTTTGTGGTAGTGCCTGAATTAATAAATAAGCTTAAAACTTTTAAGGCTCAAAACTCATAACTTTTTGTGTATAACATAAAAAGGTTAAATTTGGTTATTAATATTATAAATCAAACATGAGCTTAGTACGCCTGATAATAAAAGGAATTTCCTACAGTCAAACTCAAAATGGGGCATATGCTCTGATTCTTAGTGAATTAAAGGGCGAAAGAAAACTTCCAATAGTCATAGGAGCATTTGAAGCACAGTCTATTGCTATAGCTTTAGAAAAAGAAATCAAACCTCCCAGACCTTTAACTCACGATTTATTTAAAAATTTCTCAATTAGATTTGACATAATTATTAAACAAATAATAATTCACAAACTTGTTGATGGCGTTTTTTATTCAAGCATAATTTGCGAGAGAGATAGAATAGAAGAAATAATTGATTCAAGAACTAGTGACGCAATAGCACTTGCACTAAGATTCAATGCGCCTATTTTTACTTATGAAAATATTCTTACAAAAGCAGGCGTTATTCTTAAGGTTGATGAAGTTAATGAGGACAGTGAGTCTATTATAAAAGAAATTATTCATGAAGAGGCAACTGACTCTAACGATGATTATAAAAATAAAAACACAGAAGAACTTCAGAAATTATTGAAAATTGCAGTTTTAAAAGAAAATTATGAAAATGCAGCTTTGATAAGAGATGAAATATCTAAAAGACAATAACTATGTTAAAAAAACTTTCGATTCTATTATTTATTTTTTCAATTGGATCTATATTCTCTCAATCTGTTGAAGGGAAATGGCTTTTTGAAAACATCCAAGACTCAAAGGGAAATGAACTTTTTGAAATACAGAATACTGATATATTAAATATTACTGAGAACAATTTTAACTATAGTTTACAAGCAAAAGATAACCTATATGCTGAAGGTAGTTACAGCTTAGAAGATGATAAAATATCTTTTAAATATAATTTACCAACAGACACTCTGAGAGTTTACGATATTTCATTATTATCTAATAATAATTTAGAATTTACAGAAAGTGGAGTCACTTATAAATTTACTAAAGTGGAAGCGCTAATTCCTAGTCAAGGGTTTTCTATAGCTGGAATGATAAAAGGAATTACAGGAATGCTTGCTTTAATTTTTATAGCATTTTTGTTTAGTAAAAATAGAAAAGCAATAAACTGGAAGACAGTAACAATTGGACTAGCAGTTCAATTATTGTTAGCCATAGGGGTCTTGAAAGTTGATTTTATTCAAGAAATATTTGAATTTTTTGGAAAAATATTTGTAAAAACATTAGACTTTACCATGGAAGGGAGTAAATTCTTATTGGGTGATATGATGAATATAGAAAGCTTTGGTTATGTGTTTCTATTTCAAGTATTACCAACAGTAATATTCTTTTCTGCACTAACTTCAGTTCTTTTTTATCTTGGAATAATTCAAAAATTTGTGAGAGCATTAGCATGGGCTCTGACCAAATTATTAAACATTTCTGGCGCAGAGAGTTTAAGTGTTGCTGGAAATATTTTCTTAGGACAAACAGAAGCACCACTACTGATAAAAGCTTACTTAGAAAAAATGTCTAAATCTGAGATCTTATTGGTTATGGTTGGTGGTATGGCAACAGTTGCAGGTGGAGTACTAGCAGCATACATAGGCTTTTTAGGAGGTGAAGACGAAGTAGTGAGACTCTTTTATGCTAAACATTTATTGACAGCTTCCGTTATGGCAGCTCCTGGTGCTATAGTAATTTCAAAAATATTATATCCTCAGACGGAAGAAATAAATACTGAGGTTCATGTCTCACAAGAAAAGATTGGGTCAAATTTACTAGATGCAATTGCTAATGGAACTACTGAAGGACTAAAGTTAGCTGCAAATGTTGGAGCTATGCTATTAGTGTTTGTAGCATTTATTGCAATGATTAATTTTGGTTTTGAAAAAATAGGCGCAATTGGACAAATGAATGGTTGGATTAGTTCAAACACTCCTTATGAGCAACTTTCCTTAGAATTTATACTTGGATATACCTTCTCTCCATTAATGTGGTTAATTGGGGTTGCAAAAGAAGATATGGCCTTAATGGGTCAACTATTAGGAATAAAGTTAGCAGTAAGCGAATTTATTGGATACATGCAATTGGCAGAACTAAAAGACATCACGAATTTAGTTCATTTTAAATATGAAAAGTCAATACTTATGGCAACATATATGCTATGTGGTTTTGCTAATTTTGCTTCTATTGGAATACAAATTGGTGGAATTGGATCACTAGCACCAGGACAGAGAAAAAACTTATCAAAATTTGGATTCCTAGCCCTTATTGGAGGAACCCTAGCTTCTTTATTATCTGCAACTTTTGCAGGAATGATTATTGGTTAAAAAGTTAATAACTTTACTATTTTTATTATTTGACTTTCTATCTATTTATCTATTTTTATTTTTTAAATATTCATAATGAAACAATACTTAGATTTAGTTAAAGAGGTTTTAGAAAACGGAAATCAAAAAGGGGATAGAACTGGTACCGGTACGAAAAGTATTTTTGGGCACCAGCTAAGATTTGATTTAAGCAAAGGTTTTCCGATGGTTACCACAAAAAAACTTCATCTAAAATCTATAATTTACGAACTATTATGGTTTATAAATGGAGACACAAACATTAATTATTTAAATGAAAATGGAGTTAAGATATGGAATAGTTGGGCTAATGAAGATGGAGATTTAGGACCAGTATATGGATACCAGTGGAGAAATTGGAATGGAGATGAGATTGATCAAATTAAAGATCTAATTACTACCTTAAAAGATAACCCAAATAGTCGAAGAATGCTTGTTTCAGCATGGAACCCTTCAGTGCTTCCAGATACCACTAAATCTTTTGAAGAAAATGTAGCAAATGGAAAAGCAGCACTTCCACCTTGCCATGCTTTTTTTCAATTTTATGTAAATGATGGTAAACTATCTTGCCAGTTATACCAAAGAAGTGCAGATGTATTTCTTGGTGTGCCATTTAATATTGCTTCTTATGCACTATTTACAATGATGGTTGCACAGGTTTGTGGATATAAGGTTGGAGATTTTGTGCATACATTTGGAGATGCACACATCTACAACAATCATATCGATCAAGTAAACTTACAATTAAGCAGAGAGATTAGGTCGTTGCCTAAAATGGAGATAAATCCAGATGTTAAAAGCATATTTGACTTTAAATTTGAAGATTTTAAATTAGTTGATTATAACCCACACCCACATATTAAAGGGTCAGTAGCAATATAAAATAATGACTAGAACTAATTTAACTATAATAGTTGCTGCAGGCACAAACAATACAATCGGTAAAGACAATAAATTAATTTGGCATTTGCCAAATGATTTAAAAAGGTTTAAAAGATTAACTTCTGGACATTGTATTATCATGGGTAGGAAGACATTTGATAGTTTTCCAGGGTTATTACCTAAAAGAAAGCACATTATAATTACTAGAAAAAAAGAAAATAAAAATATAGAAAATGTTATTTATGTGAACTCAATGGAAGAAGCGATTAGAGTAAGTGCAGAAGACCCAAATCCATTTGTAATTGGAGGGGGAGAAATTTACAAAATAGCAATGGATTGTTCTTCTAGAATAGAATTAACTAGAGTTAATCACCAATTTGATGGAGACACCTATTTTCCGGAAATAAATAGTGAGAATTGGAATAAAATATCCGATGAGTTTAATGACAAAGACGAAAAGCATAAATTCTCATTTAATTATGAGACTTACGAAATAAAAAATATATGAAAGCGTACGTATTTCCTGGGCAAGGAGCTCAATTTTCAGGAATGGGTTTAGACCTTTATAATGAAAATGATATTGCAAAAGAATTGTTTAATTCTGCTAATACTATTTTAGGGTTTAAAATCACTGAGATAATGTTTCGGGGATCTGCTGAGGATCTAAAACAGACTAAAGTAACACAGCCTGCTATCTTTCTTCACTCTGTAATTTTAGCAAAGTTAATGAGAAATAGTTTTAATCCCGATATGGTTGCTGGACATTCTTTAGGTGAATTTTCTGCGCTTGTAAGTAGCGGTGTAATTACTTTTGAAGATGGACTGAAACTAGTTTCTAAACGCGCAATAGCTATGCAAAAAGCGTGCGATCTTCAAGAGAGTACTATGGCCGCAGTATTAGGACTGGAAGATTCTATTGTAGAGAAAATATGTGAGGAAATTAATGGTGTTGTTGTTGCTGCTAATTACAACTGCCCTGGTCAATTGGTAATATCAGGCGAGGTAAGTGCAATTAACAAGGCCTGTGAAAAATTAAAAGAAAATGGAGCTAGAAGAGCTTTAGTACTGCCTGTAGGAGGAGCTTTTCACTCCCCACTGATGAACCCTGCAAAAGAAGAATTAGAAAAAGCGATAAATAATACGGTTTTCAAAAAACCAACTTGTCCGATATATCAAAACGTAACAGCTAGCGCTGTAGTTGACGAAAGTGAAATAAAAAACAATCTTATATCTCAGCTTACTTCACCCGTTAGGTGGACGCATACGGTACAACAAATGATTGAAGATGGAGCAAAAGAATTTATTGAAGTTGGCCCTGGTAAAGTACTACAAGGTTTGGTTAAAAAAATTAATAGAGAGTCTGAAGTTTCTTCAGCTACAATAGTCTAAATACAAATGAAAAAAAATAGAAATTTATATATTATTTTTCTAGTGATTTTAAATATCATTTTAGATCAATTATCAAAATTTTGGATAAGAGGAAATGTAACCCCTTACAGGGATATCAGCGTGATTTCTGATTACTTTATTATTACTAATGTAGAGAATAGTGGCGCTTTTTTAGGTCTTGGAAGTGAATTCCCTCCTATTATAAAAAACATATTACTATTGGCCTTACCTGTGGTAGTATTGATCTCCGTACTTGTATATGTGTTTAAAGACAAGTCTCTTGACAAATTAAGTCTAGTTGGATTTAGCCTAATCATAGGTGGTGGGATAGGAAATATCTACGACAGATTCCTTTATGGCTCAGTAACAGATTTTTTATTCATTGATCTAGGAAGCATCTTTAAAACAGGTATATTTAATATAGCTGATCTATCCGTTACAACTGGGATGATACTGATCTTATGGGCCAGTTTTAAAAATAAAAAACAAGAATAGTTTTA
>Ga0209709_10004177_pt1 | contig 11726 bp, 6 predicted proteins | sample ArcticOcean_MG_C_2_FD_187435 | JGI IMG/M metagenome (GOLD analysis project Ga0209709, IMG submission 187435) | Marine microbial communities from western Arctic Ocean - ArcticOcean_MG_CB4_136 (SPAdes) (version 2) | ecosystem: Environmental > Aquatic > Marine > Oceanic | place: Arctic Ocean... | reverse complement strand
GAGGAAACTATCTATAATCAGACCTTTTTTAATATAACTTTGATTATTCCAGAAATTAAAAATTGTGATATAGAAATTCTTCCGCAAAATGGAATGATAGTTTTCAGTGACAATGAAGAATGGGGGCATTATTATAACAATTGGTCTCAAGAAATTTCGATTACAAATACTGGAAATGTTGACGATTTAGGAGAATTTTACATTGAATCTTCAGATGAATATTTTAATGATGTAGATTTGATTGATAACTTTAGCGATATTTCCTTTGAAGTAGGAGTTTCAATTTCAATTAATTTTTCAATCGACCTATCGAGTCCAATAGGAACATCTGACTGGAATCGGACTAATGTACACATTGACTTTGTAATAGGCTTTAGGTCATTCAATCTACCTTTAACTAAATATTGTGAAGTATTTCACGAACTCACTATAAATACAGATTCTGATGGTGATGGTATTTTAGATAATTTTGATATTTTCCCAGATAAATACTCTGAATGGTCGGATTATGACGAAGATGGCATAGGAGATAATGCAGATACAGATGATGATAATGATGGTATTCGGGATGAAGAAGATTCTTTTCCATTAGACCCCCATGAAACTATAGATACTGACAACGATGGAATAGGAGATAATGCAGATACGGATGATGATAATGACGGTTGGTCTGATGAAGACGAGAACTCATGTAATTCTTCTTCAATTAATTTAACTTCAATACCATTAGATACAGATGGAGATAGTATTTGTGACATTTTGGACGCCGATGATGATAACGATCTCACGAATGATGAAGATGATGCTTTTCCACTAGATAATAAAGAAAGTATCGATACAGATGGAGATGAAGTTGGCAATAATGAAGATGCCGACGACGATGGAGATTTAGTTACTGATGTAAACGATTTTTGCCCTCAAGGTGAAATCGGTTGGACTAGTGGGGCGGCAATTGGTACTGATTTAGATGGAGACGGTTGTCGTGATGCTGGAGAAGATTTGGATGACGATGGAGATGGAGTTAGTGATACTCAAGATTCTTGTCCACTAGGACAAACGGGATGGATCTCTAATTCAGTAAATGATAATGACGGAGATGGTTGCCAGGATAATGGAGAAGATTTGGATGACGATGGAGATGGAATAAATGACAATGAAGACGATTACCCTAACGACCCAAATAAATGGTCTGATATCGAAACAGAAGGAAATGGAGATGATTCAAATGGAGGAGGAATTATTGATACTATTGATGAATCTGGAGATTCCGGATTACCTGGTTTTGGATTAATTTTAACTCTAATATCCATGATTTCTGCCACATTAGTAATTTCAAAAAGACGAAGATAAGATCGGTTAACCCTAATTGTGTAGATATTTACATCTTCATAAAATAGTACCGTTAGTAGAAACCCATTATTATAAAGATCGGTTTTAGTAAGAAATCCAAGTTTATAGGTACGTAATATAGAACGGTTGTAGTGCTTAGTATCAAGTTCCCTAGGGAATTTTACGTATACGTAAAGAGGGGAAGATATTTATAAAAGACTTGAAATAACCTTTACTAACTATCAGAGGAAAGATGTTATGAGTGACGAAGATAAAGGTCAGTCTGAGATTAATTCACTGAATGATGAAATGATTAAAATTGATATCAAAAATAAATCTTATGAGAAAAAAATCCAAATAATACTGGTGGTTATCTTCCTTGGGGTAGTCTTGTCCAGTAATCAATTTGTAAATACAGACTTAGAAGATTATTATTTTGGTGTTTGTTTCCTTTCACCATTTATTTTATATTTTATATCATTCTTTTTCATTTACATACCAATTGATAGAAGAAATCTAAGATATCTTGAATATTCGCCAAATTATGTAGATAATGAAATAGCAAAAATTCAGCAAAAAATTCTATTATTAGAATATAAAATTGATATTCCAGATGCAAATATTACTTTTGAGGAATATAAATCTGAAAAATGGGAAAATGAAAAGATGGAGGCGCTGTATGATTTTTGTGAACATGGCGATACAGAATATTTTAGCATAATTAGTAGTTTTGGGCTTAAAAGTGGTTACTCGGGACAAGGGCATAATGACAAGAAGAATAAAGTCGGCCATATGGAAGATGGCGCGTGGTTAGAATTTATGGAAAATCCAAAGTATATGAGATTAAAGAATTGCTTTTTTTCAGAGAAGGAAGAATTATTCCCGTTAATACTTGGTGATGATGGACATTATTGGCAAAAAATTTACTCAAGGTACATCCCAGGATATGCTGAAAAACTGTCAGATATACAAGAAATAGCCGCGAGGTATTTTCCTACATGTTATAAAAATAATAATTTGTCAGACTACGAAGAAGGTCGTGAATATGATGTTATTCTTTGTAAATTGAATAATGGCATGGTATCTTCACTTTATAAAGCTGGAAAAAGACCTGATGAACGCAGTACTTTTACGATGGAAGTCTATGATAGGTTGAAATTTGATTGGGAAGACTTCAGCTCAAGAAATAAGGCTTCCAGGGAGAATGTGTCAATAACAATTTCAAACCCAATGGGGAAGACATACGAACAAATAGAAGATGAAATGATACTTGCAATAGAATGGGAAAAAGAGAATAAAGAAAAACCAGCATCAGATGGCATATCGTCACTTCGCGCGGCTGATGATTTAATGAAAGGAAATAATTCAGGATCTTTATTAACAAATTTATTAGATGCTGCGACAGTATCCTATTGCACACATTGTGGCTCTAAGATGGAGGGTGGCCCGGGTGGAATAAGAAGATGGTACTGCAGCTCTTGTGGGCAATATTTCAATGAATATGGAGATGCTGTAGGTTAATTATTAGATGTCTCTGTAGAAAATATAATTAACATTCCAATTGATAAAAAAACCTTCATGAATGATTTATTACATATCATAACAATTCAAAGAATTTTGTTTTTTTAAGCATGTCTGGAATATATTTAAAGAAAAATTACTATCCCACAAGGATGTATGTCAGTCTAAATTGCATATCTTTTTCCGATCGGTTAAAGGAGAAAGAAATGACAATAGAAGAAGAAGAAAGGAAAAAAATAGAAATAAATGTACATAGGATATACAACAAAAAGATAGATGAAATAACTGCAGAAATGCTAAATTTCTTTGCAATGAGAGATACATTCATTGAAATTATGTCGCTTTCTGGAGACGCATTTGCAGATTTGAATCGCATAGCAGGAGATTTAGAAAATAAAATATATGATTTTCAGGACTTTGTTTATGCAGAAGAAGTAAAAACTTCTGATGTTGTAGTTCGAGATTTTAAATTTGAGCGTGATAATATGTAACTTCATATTCCTCATTTTTATCATCATTAAATTCTAAGATGTAAGAGTATAATTTTCAAAGAAAATATAATTAACATTCTCTATTATCTTAGAATCGTGGCCACTTTAGTACAATGGTATATTTCTGAGCAGAATGCTCTAAGTGGCTATTGGAAGCTAGTCTTTGCAGGAGTAATTGACAATCAGTTATTTACTCTTGAAGATTCAATCAAAGAAATCGGAGGCAGATGGCAAATAGATGCTTCTTTCTGAAACCCTACTTGTATAGATATTTACACTATCATAAAATAGCGTTTGTACTGAGAACCCATTATTACAAAAATGGGTTACACTAACAACCTGAACTTTATGGATATGTAATATAGAACCGTTGTAGTGCTTAGTATCAAGTTCCCTAGGGATTATGATGAATAGCAGTTATTCTATTTCAATCGCAGTAGGTGTTAATCGAAATGTATCAGTTCCATCTCCAAGTTGGCCATCGCCATTGTTTCCCCAACAACTTACAGTTCCATCATTTAGTATTGCACATGTGTGTTCTTCTCCTGCAGATATTGCAACTGCAGTTCGCCCAGTTCCTAAACTAGATGTTTGAGTAGGTGTATATCTATCAGTAGTAGTCCCATCTCCAAGTTGACCATAGTAGTTATTCAATCCCCAACAACTTACAGACCCATCATCAAGAATTGCACATGTGTGATAATCTCCTCCAGTTATTGCAACTGCAGTTCGCCCTTCTCCTAAACTAGATGTTTGAGTAGGTGTATCTCTATCAGTACTAGTTCCATCTCCAAGTTGACCTTTGCTATTGTATCCCCAACAACTTACAGATCCATCATCAAGAATTGCACATGTGTGCCTTGTTGCTGCAGTTATTGCAACTGCAGTTCTATCAGTTCCTAAAGTAGATGTTTGAGTAGGTGTATTTCTATTAGTAGTAGTTCCATCTCCAAGTTGGCCATAGCCATTGTATCCCCAACAACTTACAGATCCATCATCAAGAATTGCACATGTGTGAAATTTTCCTGCAGTTATTGCAACTGCAGTTCTATCTGTTCCTAAACTAGATGTTTGAGTAGGTGTATCTCTATCAGTACTAGTTCCATCTCCAAGTTGACCTGCCCAATTGCGTCCCCAACAACTCACAGACCCATCATCAAGAATAGCACATGTGTGGTATCCTCCAGCATTAATTGCAACTGCAGTTCTATCTGTTCCTAGACTAGATGTTTGAGTAGTTGTGTTTCGAGCAGTAGTAGTTCCATCTCCAAGTTGACCATACTCATTGTATCCCCAACAACTTACAGATCCATCATCAAGAATTACACAGGTGTGATATTCTCCTGCAGTTAATGCAACTGCAGTTCGCCCTTCTCCAAAACTAGATATTTGAGTAGGTGTATTTCTATCAGTATTAGTTCCATCTCCAAGTTGGCCATCCCAATTGCCTCCCCAACAACTTACAGAACCATTATCCATAATTGCACATGTGTGATATGCTCCTGCAGTAATTGTAACTTCAAAAAAAACGCACGAACCGTCATCATCAGTAGCCCCTGAATTGTAGTTATTTGCTGTAGAATCCATACATCCCAGAATCTCATCTGAATCTAATACTCCATCATCATCTAAATCATAATCACAAGACCCGTCTTCATCAGTAGCCTCTAAATTGTAGTTATTAGCTGTAGAATCCATACATCCTTGAATCTCATCGACATCCGTGATGCCATCATCATCCAAATCATAATCACAAGATCCGTCTTCATCAGTAGCCTCTGAATTGTAGTTATTTGCAATTAAATCTCTGCAGCCAAGTACTTCATCGGCATCCAATACTCCATCATCATCCAAATCATAATCACAAGAATCATCTGCATCAGTAGCTTCTAAATCAAGATTATTAGCATTAGAATCCATACATCCTAGAATCTCATCTGCATCTAATACTCCATCATCATCCAAATCATAATCACAAGAATCGTTTTCATCAGTTGCTTCTGAATTGTAGTTATTTGCTGTAGAATCGGTACATCCTAGAATCTCATCGGCATCCAATACTCCATCATCATCCAAATCATAATCACAAGACCCGTCTTCATCTGTAGCATCTAAATTGTAGTTATTAGCTGTTGAATCCATACATCCTAGAATCTCATCTACATCCAATACTCCATCATCATCTAAATCAAAATCACAAGATCCATCATCTTTAGTAACATTTTCATTGTAGTTATTAGCATCTGTATTTGTACATCCAAGAACATCAACTGGACCATCATCTCCAGTACATCCTGCCAAAGGAACTGTTAGCATCATCAAAGTAAATATCATTGCATTAACTTTCTTCATCATATGCTGGTGTCAACTATTGTTTATAGAGAATACTCCTATTGATGAATCTATAATAATCTGAGCGTTACACTATTATGTACCAACTTTACTACCCTAGCTTAGTAGATATTTACAAGTGCATAAACTAGCACCATTAGTAGAAACCCATTATTATAAAGATGGGTCATAGTGACGACCCGAACTTTATAGATACGTAATATAGAACCGTTGTAGTGCTTAGTATCAAGTTCCCTAGGGATATTGACAGCCCTGTGTTTAACGGTTTCACTGCTATAAACTTGTAAATTATCACTTACGACGTCTAGGAGGGAGCAGGTCCAGATTTCGGGCATCGTCTTCTAACTCGTCTCTAGGCTCGTCATCAGCTTCCACGTAGATATCCTCTATGATCTTCGACCAACGCAGGGCCCTTCGCAACCAGCCAACTAGGCTCCCGGTTACTCCCAGGCTGAGAGATTCTCTATCGATTTTCGTGATGTTCTCGCGATCGACTAGGACGTACACTTGGCCTTTGTCACTCACTACAACATGCTCATCCGGTGACATCCAACCCCAGGCCCATCGAGTGGAAAGCGGACCTCTTTGGTCAAGCCTTTCCCAGTCTGGATCAGGCGCTGGAGGTCCGTGCCTGCCCATCAGCCCCACCCCCAGTCCGAGTCTGATTTGGAGCGGTTGCACTTCATGCACCCTAGGCAGATATTATCTGGATTGTCCGAAGCCCCACCTTTCGAGTAGGCGAGTCTGTGATCAAGCTCAAGCTTCCTAGTGTCAGTTTCACCGCAATATACGCACCTCCCTCCATCGCGCAGGGTCACTGATATTCTGACCCACTGCGGCACATACCTGCTTGTTCTGTCACTGATCTTGCCCGCAAATCTTCCGGCTTGGGTTCTCTTGAACTCCCTCCACACCGGATCCCGAGAGAGAGATCGCATCTTTGTTGACACTGTTGCAGAAGCCACATCCGTAATTCCTACAGAGAACCCGCACGACCACAGATGCCCTTTCGACAGCCATACCATTCGCACAACACCACCTTCGGTGATCATGCCGAGCATGGAAGGGAGCACAGTAGAATGCGTCATCCTCGAGGTCCACTCGTCCAGAGTACAAACTCTCATCACTGACCCGTCGACTGTGGTGGTGACTGACCCATCTGAAACAGTTCTACAGATGCGCCTAGATGCTATCTTGCGAACGATATCGCTCATCATTCATCCCTCCCGATATGGGCGACCAGGCGCAAAAGTTCGTCCACTTCGCTTGACCTGCCTGAGGTTAGGGCTGTTCTAGCCGCCTTGCCGAGCGCGCTGAGGTATGCAGTCATCAGACCTGCAGGAGACGTGGGTTCGAATCCTGCACGGCCCGCCAGATTCACTCCGTTATACCGACTGTATGTAAGCCACCAGATACTGATAAGACTGCACCAACATCTCTCCTTTGGCCAATCCGAAATCTATCAATGCAAATCTAGTATCTAAATTATTCATGATATTATGTGGTTTTATATCTCTTTAATGATATAGGCGGATATAATTAGCCATATGTTCTAACTGCTCATAAGTCTCTAGAATTATTTTAGTAATTTCATTTAATGAACTTATATTTATAAAGAGGTTTATGAGCAATACGACTCTCGAAACTTTGGGGAGTATGAATTAAATAGGTTATTTCCCCTTTAATTAATTGTTTTTAGAACTCTCAGTAAAGGAAGGATATTATGAAAGAAAAGAGTATTTACATGAAGTCCTTTATTAGTAAAAAATTAATTTCATTATTTTTAGTTGTTTTATTCATAGGAATTCCAGTATTAGGATTAATAACTTCAGATTTAAATGAATCTCCTCAAGAATTATCTGAATCTCAGATACCAAAAAATACCTATGAATCAACCTTGGGAGCAGTCGACAATCTGGGTGAATCTTATCTTAATATAGCCGGATTCCAAGAAGGCTCGGTCTTTACTTATTCCACCCTAGGCACTAGATTCACACACACATGTGCAATTCTTGATGATGGATCTGTAAGTTGTTGGGGAGATAATGACTATGGTCAACTTGGAGATGGAACTACTACTGATAGAAATACACCTACTCAAACATCTAGTCTTGGAACTGATAGAACTGCAGTTGCAATAACTGCAGGAAATCGTCACACATGTGCAATTCTTGATGATGGATCTGTAAGTTGTTGGGGAGATAATGACTATGGTCAACTTGGAGATGGAACTACTACTGATAGAAATACACCTACTCAAACATCTAGTCTTGGAACTGATAGAACTGCAGTTGCAATAACTGCAGGAAATCGTCACACATGTGCAATTCTTGATGATGGATCTGTAAGTTGTTGGGGAGATAATGACTATGGTCAACTTGGAGATGGAACTACTACTGATAGAAATACACCTACTCAAACATCTAGTCTTGGAACTGATAGAACTGCAGTTGCAATAACTGCAGGAACTTATCACACATGTGCAATTCTTGATGATGGGTCTGTAAGTTGTTGGGGATGGAATAGCCATGGTCATCTTGGTGATGGAACTGCTACCAATAGAAATACACCTACTCAAACATCTAGTCTAGGAGCGGATAGAACTGCAGTTGCAATAACTGGAGGAGATGCTCACACATGTGCAATTCTTGATGATGGATCTGTAAGTTGTTGGGGATTCAATTACTATGGTGGACTTGGAGATGGAACTACTACTAGTAGAAATACACCTACTCAAACATCTAGTTTAGGAACAGATAGAACTGCAGTTGCAATATCTGGAGGAGGAGAACACACATGTGCAATTCTTGATGATGGGTCTGTAAGTTGTTGGGGACGCAATAACTATGGTCAACTTGGAGATGGAACTAATACTGATAGAAATACACCTACACAAACATCTAGTTTAGGAACAGATAGAACTGCAGTTGCAATATCTGCAGGAAGATATCATACATGTGCAATTCTTGATGATGGATCTGTAAGCTGTTGGGGATACAATGGCAATGGTCAACTTGGAGATGGAACTAATACTGATAGAAATACACCTACTCAAACATCTAGTTTAGGAACAGATAGAACTGCAGTTGCAATAACTGCAGGAAAAGAACACACATGTGCAGTAATCGTTACCGAAGGAGACACAGGAGAGTATTATGGTGCAGAGGTAAAATGCTGGGGAGAAAATGGCGATGGCCAACTTGGAGATGGAACTAACACTGATAGAAATATACCTACTCAAACATCTAGTTTTGGAACAGACGTTCATCAAGGCGCAATATCTGCAGGATATTATCATACATGTGCAATTCTTGATGATGGGTCTGTAAGTTGTTGGGGAACCAATGGCTATGGTCAACTTGGAGATGGAACTACTACTGCTCGAAACACACCTACTCAAACATCTAGTCTAGGAACAGATAGAACTGCAGTTGCAATAACTGGAGGAGATTATCACACATGTGCAATTCTTGATGATGGATCTGTAAGTTGTTGGGGATACAATTACTATGGTGGACTTGGAGATGGAACTAATACTCAAAGAACTACACCTACTCAAACATCTAGTCTAGGAACAGATAGAACTGCAGTTGCAATTACTGCAGGAAAATATCATACATGTGCAATTCTTGATGATGGGTCTGTAAGTTGTTGGGGATGGAATCAATATGGCCAACTTGGAGATGGAACGACTACTGATAGAAATACACCTACTCCAACATCTAGTTTAGGAACGGATAGGACTGCAGTTGCAATAACTGCAGGAGATCTTTACACATGTGCACTTCTTGATGATGGGTCTGTAAGTTGTTGGGGAAACAATGGCTATGGTGGACTTGGAGATGGAACTACTACTAGTAGAAATACACCTACTCAAACATCTAGTTTAGGAACTGATAGAACTGCAGTAGCAATTACTGCAGGAAGATATCATACATGTGCAATTCTTGATGATGGGTCTGTAAGTTGTTGGGGAAGGAATGCCTATGGTCGACTTGGAGATGGAACTACTACTGATCGACTCACACCTACTCAAACATCTAGTTTAGGAACTGATAGAACTGCAGTAGCAATTACTGCAGGACATGCTCACACATGTGCAATTCTTGATGATGGATCTGTAAGTTGTTGGGGAAACAATGACGATAGTCAACTTGGAGATGGAACGACTACTGATAGAAATACACCTACTCCAACATCTAGTTTAGGAGAAGGTCGAACTGCAGTTGCAATATCTGGAGGGGCAAACCACATATGTGCAATTCTTGATGATGGATCTGTAAGTTGTTGGGGATGGAATCAATATGGCCAACTTGGAGATGGAACGACTACTGATAGAAATACACCTACTCAAACATCTAGTTTAGGAACAGATAGAACTGCTTGGAGAAATATCAAATCTATACAAGTTTCAGAGAGAGATTATGATAATGATGGAATCTTAAATATTTTCGATCAGTCTTACCTGACATGTTCCATAGGGACTTATTCAAGTGTTCTTAAGTTAGGAGTTTGTACTGATGCTTCAGCAGGATATTATGTACCAGATAGTAGAAATCATAATCCCAATAAAATTGCTGCAGGAACTTATCACACATGTGCAATTCTTGATGATGGATCTGTAAGTTGTTGGGGACGCAATACTAATGGCCGACTTGGAGATGGAACTACTACTAATCGATTAACACCTACTCAAACATCTAGTTTAGGAACCGATAGAACTGCAGTTGCAATAACTGCAGGAGATTATCACACATGTGCAATTCTTGATGACGGGTCTGTAAGTTGTTGGGGAAAGAATAACTATGGTCAACTTGGAGATGGAACTACTACTGAACGAAATACACCTACTCAAACATCTAGTTTAGGAGTGGGGCGAACTGCAGTTGCAATAACTGCAGGATTCTATCATACATGTGCAATTCTTGATGATGGATCTGTAAGTTGTTGGGGGGCTAATAGCAAAGGACAAGTTGGAGATGGAACTACTACTAATAGAAATACACCTACTCAAACATCTAGTTTAGGAGCGGATAGAACTGCAGTTGCAATAACTGCAGGAAGATATCATACATGTGCAATTCTTGATGATGGATCTGTAAGTTGTTGGGGATACAATAACTATGATCAACTTGGAGATGGAACTACTACTAATAGAAATACACCTACTCAGACATCTAGTTTAGGAACAGATAGAACTGCTGTTGCAATAACTGCAGGATATGAGCACACATGTGCAATTCTTGATGATGGATCTGTAAGTTGTTGGGGAAACAATGAATATGGCCAACTTGGAGATGGAACTGATACTGGTAGAAATACACCTACTCAAACATCTAGTTTAGGAACAGATAGAACTGCAGTTGCAATAACTGCAGGAAGATATCACACATGTGCAATTCTTGATGATGGGTCTGTAAGTTGTTGGGGATATAATAATAATGGCCAACTTGGAGATGGAACGACTACTGATAGAAATACACCTACTCAAACATCTAGTTTAGGAACAGATAGAACTGCAATTGCAATAACTGCAGGATATTATCATACATGTGCAATTCTTGATGATGGGTCTGTAAGTTGTTCGGGAGATAATGGCTATGGTCAACTTGGAGATGGAACTACTACTGATAGAAGTACACCTACTCAAACATCTAGTTTAGGAACAGATAGAACTGCCGCACTTGATTCAAACTATCTTCCAGGTGGTGGTGGAACTTCTCAAACAGCATGTGGAGCAGGAACTTACAATGCTAACACCGGTTCTACAACTTCTAGTGATTGTTTAGATGCTTCAGCAGGATATTATGTTGGATCTACCGGGCAATCTTCTCAAACAGCATGTGCAGCAGGAACATATCAATCTGCAACAGGTCAATCATCTTGTATTGATGCAGAAGCAGGAAATTATGTTGGATCTACCGGGCAATCTTCTCAAACAGCATGTGCAGCAGGAACTTACCAAGCATCTACTGGACAATCTTCTTGTATTGATGCAGATGCAGGAAATTATGTTGGATCTATCGGGCAATC
>Ga0209709_10004175_pt1 | contig 11729 bp, 11 predicted proteins | sample ArcticOcean_MG_C_2_FD_187435 | JGI IMG/M metagenome (GOLD analysis project Ga0209709, IMG submission 187435) | Marine microbial communities from western Arctic Ocean - ArcticOcean_MG_CB4_136 (SPAdes) (version 2) | ecosystem: Environmental > Aquatic > Marine > Oceanic | place: Arctic Ocean... | reverse complement strand
ATTAAAAGCAGCTGAAAAAGAAGGTAGAGGAACTATAATATTCAATTGGACACCAAACTTTACAGATGGTGCTGGTTTTACATTTATAGACTTCCCTCCATATTCTGCTGGTTGTCGACCAGAAGATGGTGGTGATGGAAAATGTGGTTCGCCAGATGGTTATTTGAAAAAGGCTGTAAATGCAGACTTTCCAAAAACTCATCCAGCAGCAGCAGCAGCGTTTAAGAAAATGGCATTTTCGACAAGTCATATTGGAGCAATGGCAGCTTTAGTTGATCTTGAAAAAATGACTCACGAAGACGCAGCCAAAACATGGTTAAAGAAAAACAAAAAAGTTTGGAAAGCTTTTACTAAATAAGGGTAAAAGTTAATAAATTAAGGTCTCTCCCAACAAATGTTGGGGGAGATTTTTTTAAAGGTGGTGCCCTCACATATATTTAAACTACAGACCCATTAATGTAATGATAAAATATTTTTTGTATATATCTCTCAGCTTATTAACTTTTACTTTATCTTTTGCAAAAAATATAAATATAGAAGAAGATATTAAACTTGATTTCGTGTGCAAGTTAAAAAAAAAAATACTTAAAAATTCAGAACATAATTATAAAACTTTTTTAGCAAAAGATTTAGATAATAAAAATTTAGATAAATTTGAAATTAATTCCAAAAAACCAGAGACACTTTTAATTAATGGATTATCATTGTTCCTCTCAAAAACTGAGAAATTCGCTGTCAAAGTTATAAATAAAGACGTAGTTTTATTCAAAGCTTTTGATAAAGAAAAAAATTATTCAGAGTCTGGTATAATTAATAGAAAATCAGGTGAGCTAGTTCATGAAATTACAACAGGCATAAAAAGTGATAACTTTGAAAAGGATATTTCTTTTTATTCATGTGGCTAAATACAAAAATGAAAAAATATCTCTTTTATATAACTTTAAGTTTTTTAATTATGACCTCAGTGTCAGCTCGAAAAACAGGTTGTGAGGGGAATTGTGAAAATGGTTTTGGTAAATGGACATATACAGACAATACAGTTTATGAAGGAAATTGGGTTGAAACACAAAAACATGGACAAGGAATAGAAACTTGGCCAAATGGATATATTTACAAAGGTCAATTTAAAAATAGTAAGTGGAGTGGAAAAGGAATTTTAACTTTTCCAGATGGCTCAAATTATGAAGGTGAATGGGCCAATGGTTTCATGAACGGCGAAGGAAAGTTTACTTGGTCTGATGGAAAAGAAATAAATGGAACTTGGAAAAATGGAAAATTACAAGAATAATTAAAATGATGCCACAAAATAAATATTTAAATAAATTAAAAATGTTATCCGAACCAGTTAGACAATTTAGTGGTCTTGTTATTGTAACAGCTATCGTAATTTTATCTTTTGCTATTCTAAATATTTTTTTTGGTCAAGGTGATGAATTGGTTGCAAAAATGAAAAAAGAAGAAGAAAGAATTGCAGAAGCAAACAAGTTAAGTGAACTTATTTCAACTCTTCCATCAGGTCTTCTAGTATTTTATGAGGGAACGGATCATTATAAATTGTCTGAAGAATTGTATGAAACAGTCTGCAAAGTAACAAAACTAATTCCTCAACGTGCTGTTATGGGTGCAAATTTAACAAATTTTAAAGCCAAACAAATATACACTAATAACGGCAATCTAATTGATGAAACATTTGTTAAATGGGATAAAGAAAATAATAAATGTGTTGCTGGTTTTGTTTTAAGCGGAAGTCTTGATAGTGGAGAAAATGAAAAAATTACTGTTAGTGGCGACGTTTTAAATTTTTTAAGCACTGGAATTGATACAAGAGTTTATTTTATTAAAAATTTTTAAGGAGGAAAGCAAAAAGTATAAATAATATAAAAAGTGTTTTTTATTTTTATTTCGTATAACTTGTTAAAAGATTATGAATGATACCGTAATTAAATGCAATTCTGTATATAAAATTTTTGGTACAAATGCTGAAAAGATGCTCCAAGAAGCCAATGGAAATGTTGATGCAAAAACATTCCAAGACAATGGATGTATAGTAGGTGTGAATAACGCTTCTTTTGAAGTATCAAGAGGAGAAATGTTAGTTGTGATGGGATTATCAGGTTCAGGCAAATCAACATTGTTAAGATGTATTTCTAGACTAACTGATGCAACTGCTGGAAAGATTTATATAGAAGGTCAAGATTTACTCTCATTAAACAATAAAGAATTAATTGAACTTAGAAGAAATAAAATGGGAATGGTATTTCAAAGTTTTGCTTTACTTCCACATAAAACAGTTTTGGAAAATATTGCTTTCCCACTTCAAATTAAAGGAGTTAAAAATCAAGAATGTATTAACAAGGCTATGGACATGGTTAAACTTGTTGGCCTCGATGGAAGGGAAAATTATTTTCCAAGAGAGCTTTCTGGTGGACAACAACAAAGAGTAGGTATTGCTCGATCATTAGCTGTAGAACCTGATATTTGGTTTTTAGATGAACCTTTTTCTGCACTAGATCCATTAATTAGAAAAGAAATGCAAGATGAGTTTTTGAGACTTCAAGAAAAATTACAAAAAACAATTATGTTTATAACGCACGATTTTGATGAAGCATTAAAACTTGCAGATCGTATAGCTATTATGAAAGATGGAATAATTGAACAGTTAGATACACCAGCAAATATTGTATTAAATCCTGCAACAGATTATGTAAAAAAATTTACTGAAGAAGTTCCAAGGGAAAAAGTTTTAAAAATAGAAGATGTAATGGAAAAACCAAATAATGAAAATTTAAGTGATTTAAAAGTTTCAAAAAATGAAATAATTGAAAATGTAGCTGAAAAAATTTTAACTCAAGAAAAATCAGTAGCTGTAATTGATGAAAATAATCAAATTGTTGGTACTCTTCATCCCTCAAAGATAATTCATACTGTTTTTGGAGGAAAAAAAAACAAAGGTTAAATTATGGAATTATTAAAAAGATATCCAAAATTACTTCAGTGGTTATTTTTGTTGGTTGTATTTTTTACTTTATGTTTTGCGATCGACGTTCCAGAAACCTACAAATTTATTAGAGGTCAAGCTGAATTTATTAAAGACCCAAATCAAAGTACTTACACACTATTTGGTATTGAAGTAAGGTATTATGCATTTGATACTCTTTGGCGATTACCTCCTCTACTTGGTTGGTTACCTATTTGGATAAATGATTCCTTATTTTTCTTATTAAATGATTGGATGCCAATTGAAATTTGGAATGAAGATATTCAAGAATATAGAACTCGACCGTTAGTTTTACAAGTAACAAGAACTTTAACTTCATCTATGACATTTCTGATTGAATTAATTAGAGAAATTTTATTAGGTGGTGTGGAGACAGTTGTTGCATTTACTAGTTGGGACTGGATAAGTGAAAATCCATGGGCAAAACTACCAGGTTTACCTTGGACAGTTGTTGCGGCAGGTGCAGCAATACTAGGTTACAAGCTGAGTGGTAAGAGTCTTGCTATATTTGCTGGCATAGTCATGATTTATATTTCTATATTCGGTCAATGGAAACCTTCAATGCAAACACTCTCTTTTATATTAGTGGCAGCACCACTTTCTTTCATTTTTGGTTTAAGTTTAGGTATCATGGCATTCAAAAGTAAACGTATTGAGAAAATCCTGCATCCGATACTTCTAGTTATGCAGACCATGCCTCAATATGCAGTATTAGTTCCTGCAATTGTTCTTTTTGGCGTTGGTGATCATGCTGCAGTTATTATAACAATGGTTGTTGCCGTACCACCAATGATACTTTTAACCTTACTGGGTCTTAGAGGGGTGTCGCCTGAAGTTATTGAAGCTGGCAGAATGAGTGGATGTAATAATTTTCAACTTATGTCTAAAGTATTAATCCCAACTGCAAGAAGAGACATTTTAATTGGAGTGAATCAGGTTATCATGGTGTGTTTTTCTATGGCAGTTATTTCAGCTTTTATAGGTGCCAAAGGATTAGGATTTAATTTACTGCTAGCTTTAAACCAATTGAATATTGGATTGGCATTAGAAGCGGGTTTATGTATTAGTTTGATTGCAATATTACTAGATAAAATGTCTTTAGCTTGGGCAAATAAACAAACAGATTATTTTGGTAACTTAACTTTTTTTCAGCATTATAAAAATACATTATTTTTTGCTGGAGCAGTATTGATTGCAGTAATATTTGCCTATGCTGGATCTTTTTATTTTAAAGAAGGTTTTAATTATTTATATGAAGTTCCGCATAACAAAGGAATATCAACTGCAGATTTTTGGAATAAGGGTGTTGATTGGATTTGGGATACTTTTTTTTATACTTTAAAAATTTTTAATACATGGCTGATAGTAGATGTATTACAGCCTATGAGAGCTGCCTATTTACGCATGCCTATTGTTGCAACATTTGTTTTAGTCATGGGAGCTGGCTATATAATTGGTGGAATACGTTCAGCTTTAGTAGTTGGAGGATTAACAATGTTTATAGCACTAAGTCCATGGTGGGACAGGGCATTAGTCACAACGTATATGGCAACATTTGGAGTTATTATTTCTTGTACAATTGGAGTAACTGTTGGAACTTTATGTTCACAAAATAAATATACTAAAAATTTTATGTTAGCAGTTTGTGATATTTTTCAAACATTTCCTTCGTTTGTATATTTAATTCCGGTAATGATGCTTTTTGGTGTAACGGATACATCTGTTTTGATTGCAGTAATTGTTTACGCAACTATTCCTGCAACAAGGTACACTATTGAGGGATTAAGAAGTGTTCCAGCTGCTTTGCATGATGCGGGATCAATGTCGGGTGTAACAAAATTACAAAGATTATTAAATATTGAATTTCCAATAGCATTTCCTCATATGATGCTTGGTTTAAATCAAACAATAGTATTTGCACTGTTTATGGTAATTATTGGTGCATTTATTGGAACAGAGGATTTAGGACAATATATTTTAAAAGCTTTATCTGACAGAAAAGGTGCAGGCATAGGATTGACACTAGGTATTTGTGTTGCTTTCATAGGTTTGATATTTGATAATTTAATTCGAACTTGGGTAGAAAAAAGAAAAAAACACCTTGGTATAGATTAGTTAATATATTCAACCTCAGAAAAACGATCTGTTGGAAAAATCCAATAAAATTCTAAGGTTTCTTTTCCAACATTTTTTAGAGCATGTTTTGCATTTCCTTCAATATAAACCACATCACCTTTCTTAATCTCCTCAAGTTCACCAGATTTATTTAATATTCCTTTACCACTAGTAACCACATATATTTCTGCAGGCGAATGGTAATGGAGTGTCAAGTCACCCCCTGGAGCAATCTCAGCAAAACCAAGTGAAAGTCCAGAACTTCCCATAAAATCTGCATCAATTAAAAATTTCCATCTAACACCTGGGTATTTTTCTGTTGTTGACCACTCTTGATCGGAAACAGACTTAAGATTTTTTACAAATATCATGCAAAATCAAAATTTATGGATTATCCTTTAGGTTGATCTAAAAAGGTTTTTAAAGAATCATCCATTGCAGTTTCCCAATCGGTATGATGCTTTGGACCAACTGATCCAGTTACAGGTGAAGAAAAAGACTTATTTCTATATGTCATAATATTTTCTACTTTATGGTGCTCCCATTCTTTAAAAGTTTTTCTAATTAATTCAAAATCAATTTTTGGGTAATCAGATAAAGTATGAAGTTCTTTTGTATACTCAGTTTGAAAATCTATCATTTGATCAGCATTTTCTAATTTTTTCTCCATGGATACCCATTTATTTATATCTTTTTCTATTTCTGAACTATCCGGAACTTTAATCTTTCCCATTATAACATCTCTTGCAAACCAAGCCTGACAATCAAACATGTTAAAAGTATGAAATTGATCTTGCATGCCTAGGTAGATTAATTTGTGATTATTTTGCCAAACCACACCTTTATACAACTTTGGTGGATACAATCTATTTCCTGTTTTTAATTTCAGGTCTTCAGATAAAAAAGGAAAATGATGAAGATAACCTGTACATAAAATTACAGCATCTGTTTCCTGTATATGTCCATCTTTAAAAATCGCTTTATTGCCTTCAAGTCTATCTAGGTGAAAAACTTCTTTCATTCCTTTTGGCCATTTAAATCCCATTGGATTATGCCTATAAGCTATTGTTACACTTTTCGCTCCATACTTATGACATTGAAGAGCTACATCCTCTGCAGAATAACTACTTCCTAAAACAACTACATTTTTATCTCTAAATTCTTCTGCATCTCTAAAATCATGAGAATGCATTATTCTTCCAGGAAAAGCTTTCATACCAGGATATTCTGGAATGAATGGAACTGAAAAATGACCATTAGCTACAACGATATAATCAAAAATATCTGTTGAAGATGTAGCTTTTTTTTTATCACGATAAGTAACTTCAAAATTACTACCGTTATAAACAACATTAGTAACAGTAGTGCTAAATTTTACTTTATTTTTTGAATTTCCTTTTTTAACTCTACCTAAAATATAATCATACAAAACTTCTCTTGGTGGAAATGATGGAATAGGTTTGCCAAAATGTTCATCAAAAGAATAATCAGCAAACTCTAAACATTCTTTAGGACCATTTGACCAAAGATATCTATACATACTATTGGGTACAGGGTCGCCGTATTGATCGGATCCTGTTCTCCAACTATAGTTCCATAATCCTCCCCAATCTTCCTGTTTATCAAAACAAACTATTTCAGGTATTTTTTCACCTTTTTTCTCAGCTTGTTCAAAGGATCTCAAAGTGGATAATCCACACGGTCCAGCTCCAATAATTGCTACTTTTGTCATCTAAATACCCCTCTCTATAATAGATTTATAAGTTTACTTTACTAACAAAATGCTAAAAATTGAAATAAAATAATAATGTATTATGAAAAAAATTGTAATTATAGGTGCTGGTGCTATGGGCTCTGCTTTTTCAGTGCCATGTCTTGAAAACCACAATGATGTAACACTTATTGGCACTCACCTTGAGGATGATCTAATAAATAGTATTAAATCAAATAATAATTTTCACCCAGCTTTAGAAATGGAGTTACCTTCAGCTTTAAAAGTAGAGAGATTTGATAAATTAAATTCAATTCTCCTTGGTGATGTTGATATAATTGTAGCTGGAGTTAGTTCTATAGGAATTAAATGGTTTGTTGATCAAATATCTAAAAATTATAGAAAAAATCTGCCAATTATTTTGTTAACCAAAGGTTTGGCGATTGAAGAGAATAAATTAATAACACTTTCAGACAAGATTAAAAAACTTTTAGGAGAAAAAGGGCATGCTGAAATAAATATTTCAGCAATTAAAGGCCCTTGTTTAGCAGCAGGTCTCGCAAATAAGATGAGAACAGGGACGGTTATTGCGAATCCAAATATCAAAGAAACTGAATTATTAAAAAAAATGATATCAACCAATTATTATTCAACCGAAATATCAGATGATTTAACAGGTATAGAGTTATCAGGTGCAATTAAAAATATTTATTCAATGTTAATTGGAGCATCTGAAGGATTAAGTAATTCTAAAGCACCTAAGGAAATTCAATCTAAATATTATTTAAATACATCTGCCTCATTAATCCACAGATCAATCTCTGAAATGGTTGAATTCGTCTCTCATTATGGTGGTAAAGCAGAAACGGTTTATGGTTTGGCTGGGTTAGGAGATTTATATGTGAGTGCTATAGGTGGTAGAAATAGTATGATGGGTAAATACCTTGGGGAAGGATATCTCTATAAAGATGCTAAAGAAAAGTTTATGAAAAATATTACTGTCGAGGGTGCACAACTTGCTTTAGAAATTGGACCAAAAATTTTACAAGACCTTAATCCAAAGCACTTCCCACTAATGTTTAGTATGTTAAATACCATATGTGAAAATAAAAAATTAAAAATTGATTGGTAAATTAAGATGAAGTCAAATTGGAATTACCCAACAACTGTTTGGATTGGAGAAAATAGATCAGCTGATCTTCCAGAAGCTTGCCAAGTTGCAAAAATTAAAAATCCTTTATTTGTTACAGATAAAGATTTGGTTACTTTGCCAATGACAATTAAAACAATCAACTATCTTAAAAAAGTTTTTAAAGATATGAGTGTTTTCTCTAACTTTTCAGGAAATCCTTTTGGAAAAAATATTATAGAGGGTGTTGAATTATATAATAAACAAAAATGTGACGGCGTTATTGCCTTTGGTGGAGGAAGTGCAATGGATGTTGGAAAAGGAATTGGTTTTATGTGTGGTCAAACCAGACCATTATGGGATTTTGAGGATATTGGAGATTACTGGAAAAGAGCAAATGAAAGTAAAATTTCTCCAATTATTGCAATACCCACAACTGCAGGGACTGGGTCTGAAACAGGTAGAGCTTCAGCAATAGTTAATGAAGAGACAGGTGTGAAAAAGATAATCTTTCACCCAAAATTTATGCCTACTATAGTTATTTTAGATCCAATATTAACAGTTGATTTACCACCCAGAATTACTGCTGCAACAGGTATGGATGCTTTAGCACATAACTTAGAAGCATTTTGTGCGCCAGGATTTCATCCAATGGCAGACGGAATTGCTTTAGAGGGTATGAGGCTAATAAAAAATTCTCTATCATTAGCAGTTAAGGATGGTCAAAACATCAAAGCAAGATCTGAAATGTTAGCAGCAGCAAGTATGGGGTCTACAGCTTTCCAAAAAGGGCTGGGTGCGATTCATTCTTTAAGTCATCCTGTGAACGCCCAATTTAATGTGCATCATGGTTTATCGAATGCTATTTTTATGCCTTATGTTTTAACATTTAATAGAAAAGAAATATCAGAAAGAATAATTTCAATATGTGATTATTTAGGTTTAGAAAAATCCTTTGATAGCTTCATGAAATGGATAATGAATCTTAGAAAAGAATTTAACATACCACATAAACTTTCAGATGTGATTGATGAAGAAAAAATAGATTTAGATAAACTTTCAGAAATGGCTTTTGATGATCCATCTACAGGCGGTAACCCAAAAAAATTAACTAAAGAAGATATGAAAACTATGTATCAACATAGCATATCTGGGAAATTATTTTAAATGAAAAATTTAAATATTTTAATTTGTGAAGGAAACACCCCAGAGGAGGGAAGAATTTTTCAAGACGTTGGTATACCCACTCACACAGAAAGTTTAAAAGAAAGTCTTGCTTATTATAATCAAAATTTGAAAATAGATGTATTGAATCCTTGTTTGGAACTAGATCTAAATGAAATTGTTCCTAATTTAAATAAATATGATGGATTAATTTGGGGTGGAAGTAGTTTGAATATTTATAATGATACACCTGAGATAAGAAGACAAATATCTTTCATGAAGGAATGCTTTAAAAATGTAAATAAAATATTAGCAATCTGTTGGGGTATGCAGGTTGCTGTAACAGCAGCAGGAGGAGAGGTTAAAAGGGGAACCAAAGGTTCTCATATAGGAATTGCAAATGATATTGAATTAACTAATAATGGTTTAAATAATTTACTTTATAAGGATAAAAAAAATAAGTTTAACACTCCAGCTTTCAATTTTGATGAAGTTGTTACAACACCTAAGGGTACAATACATCTTGCATCAAATAAAATTAATAAAATACAAGGTCTTAATTTTAAAACGGGTGTTAGTGAAATTTGGGGTTTACAATATCATCCAGAGATTACTTATAAAAAGATGGTTGATATTATTAAATTCAGAAAAAATGTATTAATTGAAAAAAGAAATATATTCAAAAATGAAGAAGAGGTTAATAATCATATAAACTTCATTGAAGAAGAGATCAAAATGTCAGAAAAAGATTCTAGAATGCTTGAAATAAGAAATTGGTTAAATTTGATTAACTAACTTTTAAAATAAACCTTCTATTTCACCATCTTTATTTAACTTAATTGAGTCTGCTGCTGGAACTCTTGGTAGTCCCGGCATGGTCATGACCGCTCCACAGACAACTACTATAAATTCTGCACCAGAAGAAAGTCTAATCTCTCTTATGGGTAAAGCATGTCCCGTAGGAGCGCCCTTTAAGCTCGGATCTGTTGAAAAACTGTACTGAGTTTTTGCGATGCAAATAGGAAAATCTCCATATCCTTCGTTTTCAAAGCTTTTTAACTGATCTCGAATTTTTGTATCAGCAATTACTTCATCTGCTCTATAAATTTCTTTTGCAATTGTTTCTATTTTCTTAAATAGAGGAGTTTTACTTTCATATAAGAATTTGAATTTATCATCATTCTTTTCACATAATTCAGCTACATGGCTTGCCAGCTCTTTTGTTCCCTCTCCACCATTTGCCCAGTGTGTACAAAGACTTGCTTTAACTCCAATACTATCACAAAATTCAATTAAAGCTTTGACTTCATTATCTGTATCTTTAATAAAATGATTAACAGCAACTGCTACAGGCAAGTTAAACTTTTTAACATTTTCAATGTGCCTTTGAAGGTTAACTAACCCTTTTTTTAAAGCTTCGACGTTTTCTGTTTTAAGCTCATCTTTAGCTACACCACCATGCATTTTTAATGCTCTTATAGTTGCAACAATTACAACACAGCTTGGTTTCAAATCAGATTTTCTACATTTTATATCAAGAAATTTTTCAGCACCCAGGTCAGCACCAAAGCCAGCCTCTGTTACAACATAGTCAGCAAGTTTTAATCCGGTTTTTGTTGCAATCACAGAATTACATCCATGTGCAATATTTGCAAAAGGACCGCCATGAATAATGGCAGGATTATTTTCTAAAGTTTGAGTTACATTAGGTCTGATCGCATCTTTCAACAATACAGTCATTGGACCGTGAGCTTTTAAGTCTTTAGCATAAACAGGTTTTTTACCTCTAGTGTAGGCAATTGTAATATTTCCTATTCTTTTTTCTAAATCTTCTAAATCATTAGATAGGCAAAAAATTGCCATGATTTCTGAAGCAACAGTTATATCAAAACCATCTTCTCTAGGAAAACCATTTGCTATACCACCAAGGTTTATATTTATTGATCTTAATGAACGATCATTCATATCCATTACTCTTTTCCAAACAATTCTTCTAACATCTATATCTAATTTATTTCCCCAATAGATATGATTATCAATTAAAGCAGATAATAAATTATGTGCAGAGGTTATTGCGTGGAAATCTCCAGTAAAGTGTAAATTAATTTGTTCCATTGGAACAACTTGAGCATAACCACCACCAGCAGCCCCACCTTTCATTCCAAAAGAGGGTCCAAGACTAGGTTCTCTCAAGCAAACGATAGATTTTTTTCCAATTTTATTTAGTCCATCACTCAAACCAACAGAAGTTGTAGTTTTACCTTCACCAGCAGGTGTAGGAGTGATTGCAGTTACTAAAATTAGTTTTCCATTTGGTTTATCTTTTAAGGTATCTAAATATTCTAAGTTGATTTTTGCGATATGTCTGCCCATTGGGCTATAAGCGGTACTTTCATCAGGTACATTTATCTTTGCTAAAATATCATTTATAGGTTGCATTTTAGCTTCCCTAGCTATTTGTATGTCTGACTTAACTTCACTCATTTAAAACTCCTATAAATTAAAATTTCTTTGAGGAATTAGTATCTTCTTTTATGAATTTTTGAAACTTATAAAAATTATATATAAAAATAATAATAACTATTTATATTCTTTTAGATAAAATTAATTAA
>Ga0209709_10004173_pt1 | contig 11731 bp, 11 predicted proteins | sample ArcticOcean_MG_C_2_FD_187435 | JGI IMG/M metagenome (GOLD analysis project Ga0209709, IMG submission 187435) | Marine microbial communities from western Arctic Ocean - ArcticOcean_MG_CB4_136 (SPAdes) (version 2) | ecosystem: Environmental > Aquatic > Marine > Oceanic | place: Arctic Ocean... | reverse complement strand
TAGTTGCGGTAAAAGGATCAGAACTCCAACCCTTTGAAACAGGAACAACATCAGTGTGGCCTGATAGAATAATTGGCTTTTTATTATTTGAATTTTTAGCTTTTAATGTAGCAAATAAATTTACTCTTTTTTTTTCATCATCATAAGTTCTAAAAGAAGTAGCACCTAATTTTTTTAAGATATCATCACAATAATCAATTAAGGAGCTGTTATCTTCTCCTGAAATAGTTTTAAAAGCTATTAAGTCCGTTAAAATTTGAACTGAATTATTATACAATAGCTCTGAATTATTTTCTGTACTCATATTTATCAGCCATTATATATTAAATATATGAAAGAACAAATCACCTATGATGACTTTGATAAAATAGATATTAGAGTTGGAACTGTAATATCTGTAAAAAAAAATGAAAAAGCACGTAAACTCTCTTTAGTTATTGAAGTAGATTTTGGTAAAGAAATTGGAATTAAACAGTCTTCAGCACAAATTACTCATTATTATAATGAAGAAAATTTAAAAGGAAAACAAGTTGTGGGTATTTGTAATTTTCCTGAAAAAAATATTGCAGGAATAGTTTCACAAGTTCTTATTTTAGGTTCAATTGATAAAGAGGGAAAAGTTATATTACTTCATCCATCTCAAGAATCTAAAAATGGTCTTTCAATAGCTTAATTTTTAATGCATCCAGAGTTATTATTATTAATAGGAATTTCTTTATCGTTGGGTTTTACACCTGGACCAAATAATGCTGTTGCAGCATACTCAGGTTTTAATTTTGGTATTAGAAAAACCTTACCATTGATTTTAGGAGTTGGTTTTGGTTACACAACATTGATTATATTAATTAATTTTGTTTTAATATCAGCTTTCAAAAATTACCCAATCATTCAAGAAATTATCAGAGTTCTTGGAACATTTTTTTTAATTTATCTTGCTTATAAGATTTCATTTTCAAAAATCTCTGCAGATGGAAAAACAGAAAATCCAGTAAAGTTTTTTGATAAATTCATATTTCAGTTTATAAACCCAAAAGGAGTAATGGCTGGAGTGACATTAAGCTCAAATTTTGTTGAACAAGGGGACAACTATTTGAATCACTCTATTTGGGTGATTGTAGTTTGTAGTGTAACAGCATTTTTAAGCATCACTTCATGGACATTTTTAGGCAAGTTTTTAAGGAGATTTGCTACAAATAATAATTTTATTAAACGATTTAATTATGCTATGTCATTGCTACTTGTCGTTTGTATAATAGGGTTCTACATCTAAAACTAAATGAAACCAGGAAATAAAAATTCATATAATTCTTTAAAGTCTATTAATATTAATAATAGGGAATATAAATATTACTCTTTATTAGAAGCTGAAAAAAATGGTTTAGATGGAATTTCAAAACTTCCAAAATCACTTAAAGTTTTATTAGAAAATTTATTAAGGTACGAAGATGAGTTGTCTGTTACTAAAAACCAAATAGAAGCAATTAAGGAATGGTTAAAAACAAAAAAATCATCAACAGAAATAGCCTACAGACCTGCTAGAGTTTTATTACAAGATTATACGGGAATACCAGCAGTTGCTGATCTTGCGGCTATGAGAGAAGCTGTTAAAGAAAAGAACAAAGATCCAAATACAATTAACCCACTTTCAGCTGTCGATCTTGTTATTGACCACTCAGTCCAAGTAGATAAGTCTGCAAATGCAAGTTCATTTGAAAAAAATGTGGATATTGAGTTTCAAAGAAATGGTGAACGATATTCTTTTTTAAAATGGGGACAACAAGCATTCAACAATTTTAGAATAGTTCCTCCTGGAACTGGAATTTGCCATCAAGTTAATTTAGAATATTTATCAAAAGTGGTTTGGTCAGAAAAGTTTAAAGATAAAGACTATCTATTTCCCGATACATTAGTTGGCACTGACAGTCATACTACTATGGTTAATGGTTTATCTGTTCTTGGTTGGGGTGTTGGTGGAATAGAAGCAGAAGCTGGAATGTTAGGTCAACCAATTTCAATGCTAATTCCAGAAGTAATTGGTTTTGAAGTAACCAATAAAATGCCAGAAGGTACAACTGCAACAGACTTAGTATTAACAGTAGTAAAAATGTTAAGAGACAAAAATGTTGTCGGAAAATTTGTTGAGTTTTATGGAGAAGGTTTAAAAAATTTAACACTTGCGGACAGAGCAACCATTGCAAATATGGCACCAGAATATGGAGCAACTTGTGGTTTCTTTCCAATTGATGATGAGACATTAAAATATTTAAGGTTTTCAGGAAGAGATGAAGAAACTGTTACCATTGTTGAAAAATATGCAAAAGAGCAAGGGTTATGGGTTAGTGATGAAATTGAATTTACTGACACACTATCATTAGATATGTCTACAATTGTTCCAACAATATCAGGACCAAAAAGACCTCAAGATAAAGTTTTATTAACAGATGCCTCTAAAGGTTTTAAAAAAGTACTTGAAGATGCGACCAAAAGAAAAGAAAAAAGTATTTCAAAAGTTTCAGATACAGATTATGAAATTAAAGATGGATCTATATTAATTGCAGCAATTACTTCATGTACCAATACGTCAAATCCAAATGTTCTAATTGGAGCTGGGTTGTTAGCAAAAAAAGCTGTAGAGCTTGGCTTAGAAACTAAACCATGGGTAAAAACTTCATTAGCTCCAGGGTCGCAAGTGGTAACTGATTATTTAGCAAAAGCTGGATTAAATGTGTTTTTAGATAAATTAGGTTTTAACTTAGTAGGATATGGCTGCACAACTTGTATTGGAAATTCAGGCCCTTTGCCTGAAGAAATTGTAAAAGCTATTGAAAAAGAAAATATATATGCTGTATCGGTACTATCTGGTAATCGAAATTTTGAAGGAAGAATATCCCCTCATATTAAAGCAAACTATTTAGCATCGCCCCCTCTTGTTGTTGCATATGCTCTTGCAGGACACATGGAATTTGATTTATACAATGAACCATTAGGACAAAGCAAAGAAGGTAAAGACATTTTCTTAAAAGATATTTGGCCATCTAATAAAGAGATAGAAGATACTTTAAGAGAGGCGTTAAATGCTGAAATGTTTATAAAAAGATATTCAAACGTCTCAGAAGGACCCAAACAATGGCAAGAAATTAAAACTGAAAATACAAGTATCTATAATTGGGATTCAGGATCAACTTATGTGAAGAAGCCACCTTTCTTTGAAAACTTATCTGATAAACCTGAAGGTTTTAAACCTATTAAAGATGCAAGACCTCTCCTAATTTTAGGTGATATGGTAACAACAGATCATATTTCACCGGCTGGAAATATTCAAAAAGAAAGTCCTACAGGAGAATATTTTATGGAACATCAGATACTTCCAAAAGATTATAATTCTTATGGCTCAAGAAGAGGAAACCATGAAGTTATGATGCGAGGAACATTTGCAAATATTAGAATAAAAAATGAAATGGCTCCGGGCACTGAAGGTGGTTTTACTAAATTATATCCAGAAGAAAAAGTAATGCCTATTTATAGTGCTGTGGAAGAATATAAAAAAAGAGGAACTGATTTAGCTGTAATTGGTGGAAAAGAATATGGCACAGGTTCGTCTAGAGATTGGGCAGCTAAAGGAACAAAACTACTAGGTGTAAAAGTTGTAATAGCTGAAAGTTTTGAGAGAATCCATAGATCAAATTTGATTGGTATGGGTGTACTGCCGCTTCAATTTACTGAAGGTAATACTAGAATAAATTTAAATTTAATTGGTTCAGAATTAATTACAGTTCTTAATATTCAAGAAGGTGTTAACCCTTCAGACTTCGTGCAAGTTGAGATTAAATATCTATCTGGGGATATTAAGAAAATTAAAACACTTTGTAGAATTGATACAAATAATGAATTAGAATATTATAAAAACGGAGGCATACTCCAATATGTATTAAGGAATATGATTTAGTTATGGAAGAAGATATAGCAATTATAAATACCAACACAAGAAATGAAAAAATAAAAAATTTTTTTATAAACAATAAGAATAAAATAATCTTAATATCATCAGCTATTACTTTAGTTGTTATAGGATTATTTGGTTATCAAGAATATGAAGCTAAAGTTAAAATTCAACTATCTAATAAATTTAATTTAGCTGTTATAGAATACTCGAAAGAAAACAAACAAGAAGCAGCAAACAAGCTATTAAATATCGTAAATAAAGCTGATGAAACCTATTCAATATTATCATTAAATTTTATAATTGATAACAGGCTTATTGAGGATCAAAATAAAATTAATAGTTTATTTAACATTTTAATTGAAAAAACATCCCTAGAAAAAGAAATAAAGAATCTTATTATATATAAAAAAGCTCTTTATAATGCAGATTCTATCGAAGAAAATGATTTATTATATATTTTGAATCCACTAATTAATTCAGAAAGTATATGGAAATCACATGCTTTATATTTGGTTGCTGAATTTTTTTACAACAAGAATGAAATGCAAAAATCAAAAGAGTTTTTTAGTCAAATTGTTATTTTAGATAATGCTAATATTGATATAAAACAAAAAGCTCAAAAAAGACTTAATAGAAAATTTAGTGAATAAAATATCAAAGATATTTTTCTTGTTATTAATAGCAGGATGTTCATTTAATGAAAATAATCATTTTTGGAGTAAAAAAGAAGGTTTAATAACTAGCCAATCAGAATTTGAAATATTATTTCAAAATAAAAATGAAATAGATAAAGAGTTTAATAAAAATTACCAAATCCAGATTGATCAGTTGAAAAATGAATCTAATAAATTTTCATATCTTAATAATAATAATGGATATATAAAATTTAACGGCAGCCTAGGGAAAGTTTCTAAATTTAATTTTTCAAAAATTAATGACTTTGAAAAAGTTGAACCTACTTTAATATTTGAAAATGATAATATTATTTTTTTTGATAATAAAGGATCTATATTTAATCTTGATAAAAATTCTAATTTAATTTGGAAAACTAATATCTACAAAAAGAGTGAAAAAAAAATACATCCACTGATAAGTCTTGATAAAAAAAAAGATTTACTAATAGCTGCTGATAATTTAGGAAAATATTATGCAATAAATTCAAAAACTGGTAAAGTTTTATGGCAGAAAGAAAATTCATCTCCATTTAATTCTCAAATTAAGATATATAAAAATTGTATTTTAATTGTTGATGCTAGCAATTCTTTGAAATGCTATTCCTTAAAAAATGGCAGTACAATATGGTCGCATAACACCGAAAAACCATTTATCAGTTCATCAAAAAAACTTTCTATAGCTATAAAAAATAATAATGTAATATTTAATAATTCAATTGGAGATATAACGTCAGTAAATATAAAAAAAGGTAATTTAAATTGGCAAATGTCATCTCGTAACTCACAGATATTTCAGGATATAATGAACCTTAAAAGTTCAAATTTAATTATAAATAATGAGTCTATATATTTTTCGAATAACAAAAATGAATTTTACTCACTTGACTTAAATTCAGGACTGATTAATTGGAAACAAAATATCAATTCCAACTTAAAACTAACCATAATAGATAATTTGATATTTACCATTACAATGAATGGTTATTTGTTTGTAATTGAAAAAAATTCAGGAAATATTATAAGAATTACAAATATTTTTAAAGGTATTAAACAAAAAAGAAAGAATCAATTATTGCCAACAGGTTTTGTTTTAAATAATAAGAATATATTTGTTTCTACAAATAAGGGCTTTTTGATAGTTATTGATATAAAGAATGGGGTAATAAATAAAACGTTTAAGTTTGATAACAATAAAATTTCAAGGCCATTTGCTCAAAATAAATATCTCTATATAGTAAAAGATAATTCTATTTTAAAACTTAATTAAAATGTTTCTTAAGATACTAGAGAAATTTGGTAAAAAAAAAATAGTATTAGATAGAGGTCCTTCACATCCAAGATATCATGAAGCTAAACCATGGATGAATAGATACTATGTTTTGTTTAGATATAGGCCAAAATGGTTTCCTTTTAATATTTTAATACATGAAATGTTGGCAGATGACCATGGTGAGGGGGTCCATACTCACTTATGTCCCTATATTACAATAATACTTAGAGGAGGATATTGGGAAACAACTAAAAAAGGCAAATTTTGGAGATCACCTGGATATATTGGTTTTAGATCGGCAAACAATCTTCATAGAGTCGACCTTGAGCCAGGCACAAAACCTATGACAATTTTTATACCAGGTCCTTTTGGTTTAAGAAAAGGATCAAGATCAAAATATGGTAAAGATTTTTAAAAAAGATGAACTTAAATAAATTATTTCTAAATTATTGTAAGAAAAATAATTTAGAAATTAGTCATAATCAGCTAGATATAATAGAAAAACTTAATAGTTTTTATAATTTAAACTTTAACAAATCATTTTTAAAAAAAATATTTTCCACAAAAAATTCTAAATCTGGTTTTTATTTACAGGGTGGTGTTGGGGTAGGTAAAACAATGATATTAAATTTTTTCTATAATAATTTTAACCTTTCAAAACAAAGATTACATTTTAATGAGTTTATGATCAGTTTTCATGATTTCGTTTTTAAAAATAAAGAAAATAAAAAAGAAAACATAACTGATAAATTTGTTAGTAGATTAAAAAAAAAATATGAATTAATTTACTTTGATGAATTTCAGGTAACTAATATTGTTGATGCAATGATTCTAGGTAATCTTTTTAAAAAAATATTTGATAAAAATATAAAAGTTTTATTTTCCTCAAATATTAAAATAAATGATCTGTATAAAGACGGGTTACAAAGAGATCAATTTCTACCCTTTATAAAGATTATAAAAAATAATTGCTTCCAGAAAAAACTATATATTGAGGAAGATTATAGGAAATCTAGATCTAATAAAAATGAGAGGTTTTTATTTCCTTTAAATGAAAAATCTAATTTTAAAGTTAATAAGTATTTTAGACAAATAACAAAAGACATAGATAATAATGAAAAAATTTTAATTATTAAAGGAAGAAAATTTAGTATTAAAAATTACTATAATGGTATTTCAAGATTTGATTTTAAAGACTTGTGTGCAAAAAATATTGGTGCAGAAGATTATATAAGAATTGCTGAAATATGTAATTTTATAATTATAGAAAATATCCCTAACTTTAATAGTGGTAATTCCAACCAACAACAAAGATTTGTCACATTAATAGACATCTTATATGAAAAAAATATACCAATTATGGTTACATCTACATTGCAATTAAATTTGATGAGTTCATCTAAAGTTTTAGAGAGTGTTTTTAAAAGAACTATAAGTCGACTATATGAGTTAACTTCAATAAAATATAATTAATGATGAGGCAAGAGTTTTTTAATTTAGAAATCACAACAAATGGTCAAAAGCTTTATGAGTTTACGGATAAAACAGATAATTGGATAAAAGAAAATAATTTTAATAATGGAATTATAAATTTAAGCATCTTACACACTAGTGCATCATTAATTATCCAAGAAAATGCAGATCCAGATGTACAAACTGATTTGTTAAAATATTTTGATAAATTGGTTCCTATGGAGAATAAGCTATATTTACATACTGCTGAAGGTAAAGATGATATGCCTTCCCACATAAAATCAGCACTTACTAACAATCAAATAACATTAAGTATTAAAAACAATTCTTTATTGCTTGGAACATGGCAGGGTATTTATCTTTTTGAGCACAAAATAGACAATCAAAACAGAAAGATAATTCATCATTTTGTTGGTAATTAAATTATTTTTTTAAGGTCTGAAAAGCTTCAAGAGCTTGAGCTCTTGCTTCCTCATGTATAACGATAGGTTTTGGGTAATCTTTACCAATTATAGTCTTAATAGCTTGCTGGTATTTTAATTCCATTTCCCAAGGTTTGTGAATTAGTTTGTTTGGAACTTTACTTATTTCAGGAACCCATTTTTTTACATAAAGACCCTCTTTATCAAATTTTTCCCCCTGAAGAATTGGGTTAAAAATTCTAAAATAAGGAGCAGCATCTGCGCCGCATCCAGCAACCCACTGCCACTGCGCAACATTATTAGCTTTATTAAAATCTAACAAACAGTTTCTGAAATGTTTTTCACCTTCAGTCCAATTAATTCTTAAATGTTTAACTAAAAAAGATCCAACAACCATTCGCACTCTATTATGCATCCATCCAGTTTCATATAATTCTCTCATTCCAGCGTCAACTATTGGATAGCCTGTTGTTCCAGTCTTCCAAGCTTTGAGATATTTGTCATTTTTAACCCAAGGGAATTTATCAAAGTCTTTTCTGTAATTTCCTTTTAAAAATTCTGGAAAATAATTTATTAAGCTATGAGAAAACTCTCTCCATCCGAGTTCATTTATATATTTTCTATAACCAGTACCTTTAGATTTAATTTCACTACATTTTTTCCAAATACTTGTTACATGAATTTGTCCATGCTTGATATAAGGAGAAAGTTTTGAAGTGCCCTCAACAGATGGGATATCCCTTGTTGTTCCGTAGTCTTTAATTTTATTTTCAATTAATTTATTTAATATTTTTTTAGAATTATTTTCAGAAATATCCCAGTATTTCTCAAATTTTTTGTACCAATTTTTTTTTGGTAAAATATTTTTAGGCTCAATACAGTTTTTAAAAAAAGTTTTTTTTTTAGTTTTTTTTTTAACAATATAGTTTTTTGTGGGAGGTAAGCTTAAATATTTTTGTTCTGCATTTCTCCAAAAGGGAGTGAATACCTTAAATGGGGTTCCATCATTTTTGGTTACTTCTTGAAACTCATTTAAAATATTGCCCTTAAAGTATTTAAAATAAATTTCATTTTTTATTAAGATATCTCTTATTTTTTTTCCTCTAGCAATTACATCTGGCTCATAAACTTTATTCCAATATATAGATAGATCATCTTTTTTTTTTATTTTAGAGAAAATATCCAACTCATCTCCTTTTACTATTTGAAGATTAATATTGTATTTAGATAAGTCAGTTTTAAAAATTTCTAAAGATTTTGAAACCCACCATTTTTGAGCTTCTGTTTGATTGTCAAAATTGTTATTGTTGTAGATAAATAACGCAATCACACTGTCATGATTTTGAGTTGCAAAAGATAATGCTGGATTATTATCTATTCTAAAATCGTCTCTTATCCAAAATAATCCTGTTTCTGACATATAATTAACTTTGATTAATTAATTTTTGGTACATTTCTTTGTCTGTGTCACCTTCACAGCCAATTACTAAAACACTCGAGTCTTGATCTAGTTTTAAATTTTGTTTTATATTTTGATCTTCACAACTAGCAATTAGGCTAATTATGCCAGGTGCTGAATTTTCCCCAGCTATAATCGGCTCATCACTAAAGGTTGAATTTCCTAAAAGCTTCATAGTATTTGCAATATCATCATCTGGTAAACTGATGCAATGTTTAACAGAATTCCTTAAGATCTCCCATGGGACCAATGACACTTCACCACAAGACATGCCACCCATTAAACTTTCTCTTTTAATATCAATTTTTTCTATTTTTCCAGTTTTAATACTTTCCAAAACACAAGCTGCACTATCTGGTTCAACTACCAAAGTAACAGGTGTGTTATCTAAATATCTTGCAATTCCTGCTACCATTGCTCCAGCCATACCTCCAACACCTGCTTGTAGTATCATGTGAGTAATTTTTTCATTGTTGATTTGACCTATAATTTCTTTCATCATTACCGTATAACCAGCCATAGTATAAGTAGGAATTTGCATGTAATCTTTCCAAGCGACGTCTTGAACTATCTGCCAATTATTTTCTGTAGATTGTTTAATACACTCAATTAATGATTTTTCATAATTACCTTTTACTTTAATTACATCTGCACCTAGATCTGCCATTGCTTGACCTCTGGCATCACTTACAAATTCACTAATAAAGATTTTACACTTTAAGCCTAATCTTCTGGCGCCCCATGCAACAGATCTTCCATGGTTTCCCGCTGTTGCAGTTGCAACTATAATATCTTTGTTCCCTTGAGTCACTTTTTCGACTGCATAAGCGCCACCTAGTGCTTTAAATGATTTTAAATTAAACCTTTGGCTTTCATCTTTATAAAATATTTTATTTAGATTTAATTCTTTAGATAACTTATTTAAAGATATTAAAGGAGTAGGGCTATATCCTTCCCATTTTGAAATACTAGAATAAGCATCATCAATCTCTTTTTCAGATAATGAATTTAAAATTTGTTGTTTATTAAAAGAGTAATTTTTATTATTTAAAAATTCTGAAAATTTCCATTGATGACCATTAGATAAAATTGTCATAATCTAACAGTCTAAAGTATTATCTTTTTCCCACTTTGTGACTGGTTTTTTCTTATTGAACGTAGATTTACTTTTAAAATCTTTAATCTCAGAATTTTTTAGTTTTATATAGCTTTCAATCACATCTTTTCCAAATGCCTCAGCAAGAGATTTACTTTTTTGTAGCATTAAAATTGCTTGATTAATGTCATTAGGTAATTTTTTTAAATTTGGATATTTTCTATAATCTTTATACATATTACAATTCAATGGTTTGCCAGGATTTATTTTTTTGTTAATTCCCTCAAGTCCAGCGGCAATTATACCTGCTTGAAGTAAGTAAGGGTTTGCAGCACCATCCATTAATCTTAATTCAAATCTTCCTTGATCAGGAATTCTAATCATATGTGTTCTATTATTTCCTGAGTAAGAAATGCTACTCGGAGACCAAGTTGCTCCAGATTTAGTTGGTGGAGCATTTATTCTCCGATAGCTATTGATTGTTGGATTAAAAAAAGCTGTCAGAGCTTGAGTATTATTTATTACACCACCTAAGAAATTATAGGCTAATTTACTTAAACCAAGTGTGTCTTTTTTGTCTAAAAATTTATTATTTTTTCCATTCCAAACGGACACATGTGCGTGACAACCATTTCCAGTTAAATTATGAAAAGGTTTTGGCATAAAGGTAGCCCTTAATCCATGTTTTTCAGCCAAGCTTTTTACCATGTATTTAAAGAATACGTGTCTATCAGCAGTTATTAAAGAGTCTTTATAATCCCAGTTCATCTCAAATTGACCGTTAGCATCCTCATGGTCATTTTGATAAGGCTTCCATCCCATTGTAATCATGCTGTCACAAATTTCTTTAATTAATTCATATCTTCTCATTAAAGCTGATTGATCATAACAAGGTTTCGATTGTATATCTCTTTTGTCAGCTATAGATGAACCGTCTTCTGAAATTAAAAAATATTCACATTCAACACCAGACTTCATTTGCAATTTTTTTTGAGACATTTTTTTAATTTGTTCTTTAAGCATTACTCTTGGAGAAGCTTTTACAGGTTTTCCATCCATGTATAAATCTGAGGCTAGCCAACCAATTTCTTTATTCCAAGGTAATTGAATTAAACTATCTGGATCTGGAACACCAAACATATCACTATCTGCAGGCGTCATATCCAGCCATGTAGCAAAGCCTGCAAACCCGGCACCATTTTTTTGCATTTCTCCTATTGCTTGAGCTGGAACTAATTTTGATCTTAAAACTCCAAACAAATCAACAAAACTTATTAGGAAATATTTTATTTTTTTTTGTTTAGCTATTTTTGATAAGTTTCTAGGCATATTTAATTTTCTAACTTACAATTCTTAATGTGTCTTCACAATATTATTTTTTATCCTTAATTCCA
>Ga0209709_10004172_pt1 | contig 11732 bp, 10 predicted proteins | sample ArcticOcean_MG_C_2_FD_187435 | JGI IMG/M metagenome (GOLD analysis project Ga0209709, IMG submission 187435) | Marine microbial communities from western Arctic Ocean - ArcticOcean_MG_CB4_136 (SPAdes) (version 2) | ecosystem: Environmental > Aquatic > Marine > Oceanic | place: Arctic Ocean... | reverse complement strand
GTTGGTCGGGTTGAGTGTATATAAAACTCTGCAATATTTCTATTTGATTTTAATTTCTCTCTCATATCACGATAGGGTGAAACCAAAGATACTAATACTAAATATCCTTTACCATCCATTACTTTTGCCATATCAATGGCAAACTGAATGTTCTTTCTACGACCCTGTTCTGAATAATCTTTATTATCCAATACTTCTCGTAAATCATCTCCATCAATCTGAATGATTTTACCTTTTAAATAAAAATGAGAATACAACACCTTTTTAGCAAACTCATTACTTAATGTAGTTTTACCTGAGCCGGGTTGACCTGTGAACCATATAACCATTTACTATAACCTTTGTATATATATATTAAATTAAATTACCAAAATCAAAATTAATATGCTCCGGTTGTTCCACCATTGGAAGGTGGGGGTGCACCATTTGAAGATGTATCGGTACTTTCGGGTGAAAACTTCAATCTACTTAATTTTTCCTGTATTTTTTCATGTTGTGTCAATACTTCTCCTTCATAAAATTCAAGTGGATTTAAAAAATTAATTATTCCCGTAAATTCTTTATCTGCTCTTACAAGTTCTATTATATTAGAATTTCTCACATTTTGTTTTTCACCTGAGATTGTCCATTGTAATATTACCTTTTCGTATAATGAAGTTGGAATATTAATAAGTTCTGGCTTGATTTCAAATATAGACTTGTGTGGATCAAGTACATATCTTGCAAAACCTCTACCAATAGTTCCATTGGCCCTATTAGAAGTAGTTATAATTGGTCTAAATGCCTTTAAGTATAACTCTCGTTGAAAATTTGAGTTGGCCATTTTGTATTTACCAAATAAAGTTTTCTTTTGTTTATCTCGTGTAAAAACAGGTACCTCGTTGACATCCACGAACACTTCAAGTTTATCTTGTTTAGTATAAACTGCCCAAATAGGTTTTCCCTCTCTAACTGGATAACCATCAGCATAAATAAATTCATGTTTCTTAGACTGTGCAGGTCCTATTACTCTTTCGTATATATTTCTCATTATTGTAGTATTAAAAAATGTCCCACCAGGCTTTTTCAACAGGTGCTGGTGCAACATATCCATTAACTCCATCTAATTTTTCTTTGAATAAATCTTTAACGCTTATAGTAGTTGACTTTAACTCTATATTGCTCATACCACGACTTACATCGAAATCACCTAACTTACCAATTTGGGTATATCCTTTATTATTATCATCGATGATTTGTAGTTCCAAGGCTAAAGCTTGTTTTTGCAAATCGGCTGTATTTGCATCTATGGCCGTGTTGGTTATATCAACACTATCTATTATCATTCCCTCGTCTGACTTGGGCACTCCTGAACCCAGTCCATCAGTTAGCACATTATCGGTATCAGGATTAAACGGTAATTCGTCTGGAATTGGAGTAACTCCTGCAAGGGGCATTTTTTCTGTTGTCTGTTGAGTTGAAGTAGATGTTGGTAAAACTGCGACTTCGGGCTCCACTACTTCTTTTGTCACTAATTTATTTCCAGCAACTCTCATTTGTCCTACTAAAGTGGTAGTCCATCCAGTTGAATCTATTTTATGTGAGGCACCTTTAACTTGAAAACACACTCTATTCATATATGAACTTGGTAAATATGAACTATGAAAAGCATTACCAGGAAATATACCTCCCGTTCCATCTATTTCAATCTCAAGTTCTATCGAAACAAGTGGATCACTTGTTTTTAATAATCCATTCTTATCACCCTTTAATATACTTTTCATTATACCTCTATATTCAGGTACAAGCTTAGGATATCTTTTGTATCTTGCGTTCTTTTGCATTCGTGGAATGTAAGCTGTACTACTTGAGGTCCAGTCATCATTATCCACCGTGTAAAGAACATTATATGCATCAGAATTACCACTTTGAGTTTTTGTAGTCCATAGATTAATTCTTTCTTGTAGAAGATCCTGGGACTCTGCAAGATTTTTTTCTGTTTCCTTTTCATAATTTTCTTGGGCCTCTTTTGCATCATCCTCATCCATTCCCGTAGTATCTAATTTTTCATATTGAGCTTTAAGTCTGGATTGAAATTCAGCTGTAAGTTGATCATTTAAAACTTCATTTATTCCTCTTCCCCAACCAAACCTGTCATTACTTGTATTTGTTTCCGTTTCACCAGTATTTGTGTTTTGGTCGGTATTATCCTCGTAAACTTTAGTTGTATTTGTGGAAGAACCATTTACCCATTGTAAATCTTCTTGGTCATTTGCATCTGCACTACCAAAAGTAAATTGCCCTCCTTCTTCAAAGGTTCGTGTTATTATGGTTTCTGTGGTTTTTGGTCCCACACCAAAGTATGTAGGGTTGACATATACATCCACATCTGTTGATGTTTCTGTACGTATATCTGGAGCTGACCTAAACGGATGTTCAATCGTACCATTTATAATATCCTCAAGGACGTTTTCTCTACCTTCCTTTATTTCATCTAAACTTTCTTCTTTCTGTTCCATTCGACCTAATGATATTGGTCCCCAATCATCATAACCTGATAATTCTTTACTATCTGCCTCTGGAGCATTATTTCCATACATTGCTGCTATTTGCATTCTGCTTGGTAGTTTTGCATTTAAATTTTGACTCTTTACTATTGAGGTTTTTTCCCAAATTGGAAATACAAATAATCCAGGGTTGCCTATTTCCCTCGTTGTTGCATCTATATAATTTTCTTTTGTGGATTTATTATCTATCATCGACCTAATTGTTCTTTCGGCATATCCCCTATCCTTAATAACAAGTCTACCTTCTTTATCATCAAAGTGAATTCCAAAATCATATATTCCACCATATGCTGCAGAAAACTTACTCCAAACCGATTCCACTCCTGTTGCAATAGAATCTGCCCCATTAGTAAAACAATCTGTTAAAAACTTATGTCCGAAATAAACATTTCTTAAAGTTCCTTTATCACCATCTTCATTTAAAAACTTTCTAAAGTATGCACCTTGATAAAACGAGTGGTTGGCTTCTACTTTTGCATTCTTATCTCCTAAAAATGTCTCTCTCCAATAATGTTCCCAATTTGTTCCTTGATTTGAATCTCCTGCCCATTTACCTGTACCAACTGCTCCATTTTGTACAAATGGAGGTCCAAACATCATCTTAAAATCACCCAACGTGTGTGAAATGGTAGCTACCAATTTGACTCTGGCCCAGAATCCAACATTGTTCAATCCTTGTTCGTGATCTGTATAAACCTTTACGTTGGGGATTAATTGAGAATTTTTTTCATTATCAGCTCCAGCTTCTGGATCATCTCCACCAAGAGCAAAAAACCAACCTTCGGGTGAGTAATCAACTGCCATTATATCGCGTGAAGCCTTTATCTGTATGGGTTTTTGACCTATCGAAAGTCCACTTACATCATATTCGGTTTCTATACTTCTAAATTCATTAACAATTTTTTTAGATTCTTTATTAACCTGACCTGCAAACCTACTCAATACATTATCCTCGAACCACCCCCAAGTACAATATGGTTCATCATTTCCTAATAAATATGCTATAGTGCCTTTGGAATGCTGTGCATTTAAATGTAAATGGCTTTCAAATGATTTCATATATGCCTCAAAATTATAATACGGATCTGGATTTTGAATACCTTTAATAATGTCTTTATCTTTCGAAAGTGGCCAAAAACCTGGATTTGGTTTTGCTATAGGGAGATTAGTTATACTTCCTTTCATACTTTCGGGTTCATTCATTTTATTGAACGTATTAACTCCTAATGAGACTAAATCAGTAGTACAATCAAATCCACCACTCTCATTTACACTAAATTCAAAATTTTGTATTGTTCCCAGTAATGCATCATAATGACCTTTTTGTGCTATAATATGATCGGGTATTAATTCTTGTAATGTTTTAGACTTTTTTTCTGGAGTTCCATCATCTGGTTTACCTGTAATTAAATCTCTGTTTAATTCACCATTTTCTTTTATAATGTCAAGAAATCGTGGAGCATCTGGTCCTTTAAATCCCCACCCAAATTCTATCAAAACAACCCTTCCGTGTTTTAGAAAAAACGGTTTAAATTTTTGTAATTCTTCCCAACTCCAACACGTCCAACTAATAGATGTTTTTCTCGAAGAACCTATTTTCATACCACCACCGGCATATTCCACACTAACATCTTTTATTCCTGCCATTGGTCGTAGATTTGGATTTTCTTCAGCTCTTCCACCACTTTTTGGTCCATATATATCCATACCTGATCTCAAAGTATTATCTAATAATTCTCCACCAGATAGTATAATAGGTTTGTTATTAAAAGTCAACATGGATACCATTCTTAACATCACACTTCGAGTATACATATAATTTTCTTGTGGGTCCTCACCTCCTGTGGTGGCGGGCTCATTTATGGGAACTGAATTACTGCTCTTATCGAGCATTCCCATCTTTTTGAACAATGTTTCTTGAATAGGTTTTAATATCGGAGTAAAAGAAATCATATTAGTAGGATAATTCTTGTAATTTATTTAAAATTGGCTCTATTTCGGTTGGTATTCTTATTTGTTTATCCACTTCAAGTCCTATATGTGCTTCATCTAAATTGTTTGCCTTTGCAATTACCCACCACAATGAAACATCTTTATAATATTTGTATGCAAGATTATCCAACCTATCACCAAACCTTGGATAGATGAATATATCACTATCTCGGATTGGTATTTTAGGATAGATGGTTGGTTTAAATACTCGCTTACCATCTCTATTTATTTTTATTGATGTGTATTTATATCTACTTGGCATCATTCATTCCTTATTATTTGGCTGCTGGATCCGCGGTAGGTCTTACTGTGTGGTCGGCTCCTAATGTTGAGAATAATTTATTCATATCGTCAGTTCTGGTTGGATGTAAATTATCACCCTCAAACGTTCCTTTGTATGGTGGTGTTCCCGCCCCATCACCTTTAGCTGCAACGCCCGATGTATATCCATTATCGGTTAACCAATCTAATTCATAATGTTTTCCAAGTGATGATGGTAAGTATTTACCAATATATGTGAATGAACATTGACAAGTAATATGTTTTGGAAATTGTAATTTTTCATCTATCTCCCAAGTGGTAGTATCATTAACCTCTACACTTAAACTATCAAGAAAACCAGGAGTATCCTTAAACATATCACCAAGTGTTAAATTTATAAATGGTGCTATCATTCTATTGTTTTCTGCATAAGATGGATAACACAACCCAACCAAGTAATTCAATTTTTCCAACAATACAGGAAATTCTTGTTTTGTCTTTGGATAGATATCAAATGTAAAACTTATCTTTCTTTCTGCTCCGCCATAAACATAAACTTTATCTGGACGACCTATATATTGTGTTCCACTCCATTCTGGACTAATACTATCTGATATTCCACTTAATAGTGCCCTAAATACAATAAATTTATTATTTACTAAATCTTTGAATTTAAATTTTATAAAATCATCTATTGGTAATGGTACATCTTTATTATCCATACCATAAGGTATCATATTTATCTTATCTGTTGCCGCTGTTAAATATCCAACCGTTGAATCCTTTAAACCACCTTTAATTTTACCGAGTACTTTATCAATAGATACGGGTGATTGATAACCACCATTATGTCCTGTATTATTACCTAATATGCCACCTAATCCATGTTGAACGGTTGTTAGTTTTAAAACTTGTTCTAATTTATCAGTATTTGTTCCAGCACTTTCATATGCCTCATAAATCTCATCTACTTGTTTACGAGTATCATCACTACCTTCCATTATTGAAGTGTCAAATGACTGAAGTGCTAATTCTTCTTCAGATTCAGCTTCGATATAATTCGTAGAAGCATTAAATATTGCCATTGGAGTCAATTTACTTGAGTTTTGATATCTATGTCCTAAATCATTATATTTAGTTGAAATCCATCCACGTCTACCTTGATCTGCACTTGAACCAGCAGTTCCATTCATTCCTTTATGAGCATCACCTCCACCAAATGCACCCTTTTGACTAAAAGTAATATTTGTTGGTATTTTTGGTGCCCTACCAAACGGAGCACTTGCAAATCTCATCTCTGTTAAATTTACAGAACCCAAGTCATTACCTCTAAATGATATTGATTGTATCTTATCGTCTTGAGGTTCTGATGCAATCATTCTTCCCATTAAAAATCTTAATCTACCACCCTTACCTTCTTTATTAAAATCGATATTACCGAGTGCAGTATCTAATGAGGAAAGTTTTGTACCCATACTTTTGAAAAAGTTACCTACCTGCTCCACTTTAGTTTCTGCAGATTTAAAAGGACCGGATAATTTTCCACTACTTAGTTTTCCAGCTATGATTGAACCAAGTGTAGGTCCACCACCGCCACCAGCTGGTGCATCATACGTAGGACCAAAATCTGCCTGACTCATATAAGTTCCACCACCAAGATGTCGTGTGGCGTGAATAAATGATGGAATAGAAGTTTTTATTGCACCTAAACTAAAATCTCTTGTTTCTTCTCGTGGATTTAGTGCCTGTAATATATTCTGTTTTGTAATCCACAAACTACCTTGTGATGTGTTCAACCAACCATCAACTCTATTAAAGTCATCGCCTGATTTATTAATCTTTAATGTTATCTCATCAGATGTACCAACCCTTTGACCTATTTCTTTCCTAATAAGTGGGTGAGTTCCTTGAAAATCAAGAACTTTATATGGCCAAACTCCTTCACTATCTACGTAATCAAGTAAAAATTTACCTTGTAAATAACTTGGTGCACTATAATCAGGAGTACCAATAAAAACATTATTGTTTCCACCTGTTGCCGCAATAGTATAATCGTCTAATTCTTGTCTACTTGTATAGGTTGAGATGGGTAAAGTATCAACTCCATATGCTCCTTCTGCCTGTGGTTCAAGATTGAGTGTTTTAACTCCAACTTGTCCATAGAATAGAGATGAATTAACCTGTGATATCGTATGTGATATCGGTGTGAGTGATATATTACCATCGATTTCAAGTTCGGATTTATATTGATCCACAGTAAATCCGAGTGGAGGTCCTCCTGGTGGAATAAATCCTCTACCTTGTTTAGTTCCATCCATATAATCTGCAACACCATAGGGTCCCCTCGTGAGTGTTGTTGTGTTGAGTGGACCAAATTTACTTTCCATTTGTTCTAATGATTTTGGATTAGGTCTTTCAAAATAAGGTGTTCCGTCTTGTTGTGGAGATTTACCAGTTCCAGCCTTGGAATAATCTGTCCAATTAAAATTTGATAAATCTTTTGTTAAATCAATTATACTCATATTTTATCTCTGTGAAAAAGAATTATTCATATCACGACCAAGTTTTTTATTTCCATCATTTCTATCTGTATTTGCCTGTTTTAATAAACCTGCTATTTCTTGTAATTCTGGACTTGAATTGGATTGTGGAGCAACTCTACCTTGTGAGTTATTTTGTCCAAATCCATTTACCAATCCAGGTGCTGCCATAAAATCGTCATTAGGTGATAAATTATATATTCCACCTTCTCTTGGTGAGATTTGAGTTTTTCCTTTTGATGGACTCATAACATCACCTGCTGCCATATTTTTTAAACCCCCAGCGGCAGCAAATATTCCGGCTCCTAACGCTCCACCTATTACAGCTCCTGTTGCCATTCCACCCAAAATACCTAAACCAACACCAGTAACGATTAATGCTCCTGCAATGGCTCCGAGAACACCAAGAATAATTCCACCCCACATTGCCCATTTACCAACACCATCTCCTTGTGCTTTATTGGAGGCGTCTTGTGTCTTTACAAATTCTGCTAAATTTGCACCACTCAATCCAATGGCATCTCCTAATGCCTGTCTTTGAACCACACTCATTTTTGCAAACTCTGCTTCACCACCAGCTTGATTCTTAACTTCTGTCATCATTTGTGCTAAATCACCACTATAAGCAAGACCTCTTGCCTTATCTAAGTTAATACTACGACCAAGTAACATACTTGCTTCTTGTTCTGCTGCTATTGATGATTCATAATCTAATAATTTTTCTGCTACTGAATTAGTAGAATCTAAACCTAATCCCATTTTGGCTGCCTGTTTAGCCGCTTCTTCCATGTTTTTACCACCATCTTTTGCAAAGTTTGCAAACATATCGGCGTTAGAGGCTAAATCACCCATTACTTTGGAGGCTGATAAACCTTCACTCTTAATATCTTTCATAAACTTGACTTGTTTATCTAAAGCCATTTCTTTTGTATCACCAGTAATTGATGTTTGTAACATAGCTATCTTTGCCATATCACTAGCCTGAACTCCACTAAAGAAAGAGGCCTTCTTCATTGTCCATAGTGATTCAGTACTTATATCATTAACACTTCCAAATTCATCTAATAATGCTTTAGTTTCACTTCTGAATAACATCATTCCTGGAGATATTTGTGTAAACCCAACTCCTAAATCTTTTGCAAAATTAAATGCCGATACTGCCATTGCTCCCATAGCTGCTGCACCTGCTAATGCATATGGTCCTACTTTTTTCAACATAGGATTTAGTTTACCTTGGGATTTTAATTGTTTCTTGGCATGTGCTTGAGCTTCTGTTGAAATAGTGTATTTACCATCTTTTCCTGTTGCTTGTCCACCTGCTTGAAGTTCAAGTTCGTTTTGTGCCGCGGCTGCTTCTTTTGCACTTTCAACAAATCCTTGAGCAAAATCTTCACCTTTACCTGTTATATTCATTCTTTTAGATAGTAAATCACCAAAGATTGGAATTTGTTTAATCATACCATCTACGGCCTCAAACGGCTTTTTAATTAAGTCTGTTTGAGTGTTAACTTCATCGTTTACTTTTTTCTGTATATCATATTCGGCCTTTAATTTTCTTAAATATAATTCTTCATCAACATTTTTTGCCCTAATGGCTTCTCGTATCTGTTTGTTAAAATCAAGACTTCTAAATTCTTCTGTTCCGATGGCCTGTTGATTGGAAAGATAATCTCCTGTAATATCAACTATTCCTGTTATGGATTTTAGTTTTTTCTTACTTAATGCATCACCCTTGAGGTCTAACTTGAGTGCCTTTGCACCCATGCTGAGTAATGTTGCCCGTCCTGATAAACTTGCCTTGGTATCACCTTGTGTATTTTTTATTATTTTGGCCTGCTCGGCAGCAAGATTACGAACTTCCTTTGCGGATTCTGATGCCTCTTTGGCATTTTTTGCCATCTTTTCACCAGTTTTTAAAGCTTGCTTTTCGTATGAAGTAAGATTGCTCCAAAGTTCTTTATTGAGTTGAATCCAATCTCGAACTTGTTTATTAGTTTTTGCCCAATCTTTTTCACTAAAGCCATATTCGTTTAATTTGGCCATTTAGTTTTCCTGTTTTGATTTATAAATCTTCAAGGTCTTTTGCCAATTTTTCATAATCTGGTTCGTCTTGACCTTGTAATCTTGCAACTAATTTATCTTGAAGTTTTTCTGCCTCACGGGATAGTTTTTGAAGTTCTTTATCTTTTGCAAATAAATTGGTTATGAATTTATTTCCTTTTCTCTTACCTGTATTTTTCCAAAAGGAATCCATAAATTCATATAGAACATTCTCGTTCTTTATTTTATACTTGGGCATGTTGTTTTTCTCCGAATGATTAAAACTGAATAATTCTTATCAGTTATAAATATCAAATTAAGTAAAAATTACTTTCTTCTTGGAGTGTTTGATTGAGATTTTTTCTGTGCCTTCTCTATGGCATCATTTTCGTCATTATATTGTTTTTGTAAACGTTTAAGGTAGTAAGTTCTTAAATATATTGGCATATTATAAACCTCAGTAAAGTTGAATCCACCTTTTGCATGATATACTAAGGTGAATATGGCGTCATGAATATGTGGTTTATCAGCTGGCTGAAGGCCAAAAAAATCGAGCGGTTACTGGAACCGATACCTCCTCGAAATCTCCGTTGTCGAATTCAACCGTAGTTGATAAATCAACATCGGGTGTTACAGATGTTAGAAATGTTCTGTAGGCAAATGAATCTAATGAAAGAAATTCATTATCTACAAAATTATTTACAATTTCTCTTTCATCACTACCATCTACTGATATTATAGAAGCCTTTAAACGGGTGGTTATTTCAGGATCGACTCCTGAATCCTTTGTAAATTTTCTCATTGCCTTTAATTCGGCATCTATATTCTTTTCTTCTCGTTGTGTTAAAATTTTAAACGTAATCTTTCGTTTAGAAGTAGGTAATTCAAATAGAAATTCATTTTTACCCTTAGTGTGTTTTTTAAAATCTATTTTTTTATGGTCTAATGTACTTAAATCTACGGTGTGAGTTCTCTTTTCATTATTACTTGGATCAGTATATTCAAATTCATAATCTTTACCATATCCTAACACTCTTGATGCTACCATTATTGCATTTTTATCACCAATGAGTACATCATCAAGATTTACTCCTTCTGAAACTACTAATGCTTCTAATAGTTTATCCAACACTATACCTTTTTGTATTAGATTGGCTGATGTTAGTATATCCTCTTCTTTAGCCGTCATATACTTGATTTCCACTTGACCACTCGATAACGGACTACCTTCTGGATAAAAATATCCTTTCGAGGGCAAATCTATTACTTCGGTGGGAAATTGGCGTTTTTCTTCTGCCATGTTATTCTCCTTTGTATTATTTTTCTATTGTATTGTATACAATATAACCGTTTTTATAAAACTATAGTGCTGGGTATCGTTTAAAATACCCAGCTTTTAAATTACTTACTTTACTTCGGGATTTGATTTCCCAACCGCGTCTCTGACGGAATATAAACCGAAAGATGCTAATACTGTCCAAACAACTTCAGGTACTGCTTCTACAACACCCGCTGCTTGTAAAATACCAACTGCAGTTGCTATCACCGATGTCCATACTGTCTTTGACTTCCACCAATCTTTATCTGCTATGACTGACATAATTGACTCCTTTTTTTATTAAAATTTTATTAGAATTGTAGTATTGCGTAATCGTATCTTAATGTAAGAGTAATGTCTGCAGGATCAGTAGTGTTTGACCAATCCAAGTCATTAAAATTAGCATTTACAATCCAAGTTCCCTTTAATGTCCACTCCTCTACCTTATCACCAACTGGTCCTAAAACATTGATAGTTACATCTTTCTTGTAAAAGTCTGTATAACCATCTCTACCTGTTACTGATTCATGTCCTAATCTAACCCATTCCATAACGGCTTGTGCCCCACTTGGAACAATCGGGTCATATAAAGTGATTTCTAATTCTTCCCATGCTCCCTTACCTTTAACATATCGTTTCACATTGATGTGATCAAGTTCGATAGTTTCAAAGGCAATTGAAGGTCGGTTAGCTGTTTTAATAAGATAAGCGGGTATTCCCTCAATATACATGATGTACCGATTTTTCGTTTTCGGTTCAAACGGTGTGAACATGATTTCCGAAGGATCTAATAGTTCTGGCATCTTTAATCTCCAATAATTTTTTTCTCAACTATAAATATCAAAATTATGAAAAATCATCACAATAGTTTTTCATAGTTTTATAGAAGTTTTACATCTCTGTCATATATAAATATACAAGGCAACAAAAAACCCCTCAAAAAAGAGGGGTTTTTGTTTATTTAATCTACTGATTAAACTTACTCAGGAAATGCTGCTCCTGTAGGTTGTACTACAAAGTCCAATACAATAAACT
>Ga0209709_10004169_pt1 | contig 11739 bp, 15 predicted proteins | sample ArcticOcean_MG_C_2_FD_187435 | JGI IMG/M metagenome (GOLD analysis project Ga0209709, IMG submission 187435) | Marine microbial communities from western Arctic Ocean - ArcticOcean_MG_CB4_136 (SPAdes) (version 2) | ecosystem: Environmental > Aquatic > Marine > Oceanic | place: Arctic Ocean... | reverse complement strand
GAACCTTTATCAGATAATAACTCAAAAAGAAGTGAGTGATTTTTTCTTCCATCAATAATTACCACTCCCTTAACCCCGTTACTTGCAACATCTAGACAGTTATTAATTTTAGGTATCATGCCACCAGATATAACCTCTTGATCAATCAATTCTTTAGCTTTTTGAGAATTAATTTCAGGTATTAGTTTTTTTTCATTATCTAATACGCCTTCTACATCGCTAATAATCATTAATCTTCTAGCTTTTAATTCTTTAGCCACTGAACCAGCAACTGTATCTGCATTGATATTGAAAGTTTGATTGTTTTCATCTAACCCTAGTGGTGCAATAACAGGTACTTCATTAACTTTAATAATTTCTTTTAAAACATCAGTTTTAATGTGAGTGGGAGTACCTACAAAACCTAATTTATCACTTTCAGGTTTTACAGTTATTATATTGTATTCTTTTGAAGTAATTCTTCTTGTTTCACAAGATTGATCTTTTAAAGCATTGACAATTTCCTTATTAAATTCAATTAATACATCTTCAACTATATTAATAGTGTTTTTATCTGTAACTCTTAGTCCATTAATAAAATTACTTTTAATGTTAAGTTCGCCTAACTTCTTATTTATTCTTTTCCCACCACCGTGAATAATTATAGGATTAAAGCCAAGCTTGTTCAAAACAACGACATCTTTAATAAAAATTTCAAATAATTTTGAATCAACTAAAACACTGCCACCACATTTAATGACAATAAATTCATCATTATACTTTTGTAAGTATTTTTTTACCTCTTTAACTGTTGGGCCATCTATAGGTAAAATGTTTATTAACTCTTCTTCTTTTAACGATGACATTTAAGTTGTTTTAATAGTCATTTTTCTTTGAACAATATATTGTTGTATCATTGTGAAGATATTGTTGAAGCTCCAGTAGATAACAAGACCTGCAGGAAACGGTGCGAGAATTACAGTTAAAAACACTGGAAAGAACATAAAAATTTTAGCCTGTATTGGGTCTGGTGGGGTTGGGTTAAGCTTTTGTTGTATGAACATAGTGATACCCATAATGATAGGCCACGCACCTATTAATAAGAAAGAAGGTGGATCCCAAGGAATTAAACCAAAAACATTAAATAAAGACGTTGGGTCTCTATCACTTAAGTCGTGTATCCATCCGTAAAAAGGCATGTGTCTCATTTCAATAGTTACAAATAAAACTTTATATAAAGCAAAGAAAACTGGAATCTGAACTAGGATAGGTAGACAACCACTCATAGGGTTAACTTTTTCTTTTTTATAAAGAGCCATCATTGCTTGTTGTAATTTCAATTTATCGTCTTTATGAATTTCTTTTAATCTAGCCATTTCTGGAGCTAATAACTTCATCTTACCCATCGACTTAAAGCTAAAGTTGGCAAGAGGAAAAAAAACTAATCTAATACAAATTGTAACCGCGATAATTGCTAAACCATAATTGCCGAGTAATTTAAAGAAGTAGTCCAATACAAAAAATAAAGGCTTAGTTATAAAATACATAAAGCCCCAATCAATCGCAAGATCAAATTTATTGATATTTAGACTTTCAGCATAACCATCAATGACATTCACTCTTTTAGCTGCAACTATGATTTGAATTTTTTCTTCAATAGAACTGTTTGCTTTAACCTCAATACCTTTTGTAGATATGTAGTTAGCTCTGAATTTATTTTTATAGTCAAAAGTTGTTTTAAACTCTTTACCTTTAGGAGGAATAACCGATGTAACCCAGAACTTATCCGAAATAGCAACAAATCCTTCTTGTGCAATTTGAGTAAACTTCTTTTCCTGAATATCATCGTAATCTTCTTCAATTAATTGATCATCAAGTACGGATAGAAATCCTTCATGTAAAATATAAAAACCAGATATTTCTGGCAATTTATTTCTAATTATTTGCCCGTATGAATAAAAATTATAAGATTTATCTGATGAATTAATTATTTTTTCTTTTACAGTAAATAAGAATTGATCATCTAAGCTTATATATTTTTCAAATGTAATGCCTTGAGAGTTACTCCATGTTAGTTTTACAGGACTATTATTAGTTAATTTTTTATTTCCAGAAACTTTCCAAACTGTAGAAGCATCAGGTATGTCTATATTTTTGTTAGTACTTACAAAACCACTTTCGATTAAGTAACCATCTTCAACATTTCTTGGGCTCAATAGAGTTATTTTATTATTTCCATTAAGTTCAACATTATATTCTTTGAAGGTTAAATCATCTATTGCTGCACCTTTTAAAGAAATAGATCCAACAACACTACTATTTTCAAATTGAATTCTATCATTTTCTTTTAAAGCATTTTTTCTTGAAAGTTTTACAAAGTTTTCATTTTTATCTAAGCTAGGAGTATCTGTATTATTTTCAATTTTTTTTTTTTCAGCTAAATTTTGCTTGATAACAGCAGGATCGGGCTGAAAAAAAAGAGAGTATAAAATAATAACTGCTGCTGATAGTGATATCGCTGCTATTACATTTCTAGTATCCATTATTTCTTAGCCTTTAATTCTTTATTTACTGGATCAAATCCTTCACCACCACCTAATATTTTGATAGGGTGACATGAAAAAATTCTTTTTAAACTTTTTGAGACCCCCTTAACAAGACTATATGTTTTTAAGCATTCAATAGTATACTCTGAACATGTTGGAAGATATCTACAAGAAGGAGTTAAGTAAGGACTAATAACCACTTTATAAAACTTGATCAGGCCAATTAAAATGTTTGATATAATATTCATTACTTAATTTTTTCTATGTCTTGAAATAAAGTATCTTTTATTATCGCATATTCATTGTTTAGCATAGTTATTTTCGCAATCACAAGGTACGAATAGTTAAAGTTTATTGATATATTTTTTACAGCTTCGTTTATAATGTTTCTTAATCTTCTTTTAACTTTATTTCTTTTTACAGCACCACGGATCACTTTTTTTTTAGCTACAAAGCTGATATTTAGTTTTTGATTATTCTTGCCCTCAAGAGGACCAAAAAACACAGTGATATATTTATTTGAGACTTTTTTCTTCTTAAGTAAATTTTTGAAATCTTCGTTTTTAGAAAGAGCAACAATTTTGCTTTTCATTTAGTCTAGCTTATTTACCTTTTGGCTTTTTTTGAGTAGATGACACTGTAAGATCCTTACGCCCCTTATCACGTCTTCTCTTAAGAAGTTTTTTTCCACCTTTAGTTGCCATCTTTGATCTGAAACCATGTTTTTTAAGACGCTTTCCAACTTTGGGCTGATATGTTCTTTTCATAGGATTTATTTAAATTTTTTTAAATTTCGCTCTTTATAGTAATTATATATATAAATAGCAAATAGAAGATTTTATAATACCTTAAGTAAATTATGGAAAAATCAAAAAAAGTTAAGATAACTTTGGGTTTATTTTATCTTATAGTCGTTTCATCATTTTTATACTTTTTTTTATCAAAATTTACTCTCGAAGATTTAACAAGTTATGAGTTTATTAAAAATAATAGATATTATTTCTTTGAGTTAAAACAAGCTAATTTGTTTTTGATATCGTTAATTTTTATACTTTCTACAATCGTTTGGGTTGTTATGGCTGGATTTGGTTTACCAGTTGCGCTGCTAGCTGGATTTATATTTGGTAAATGGCTTGGGATTTTTCTCTTAGTTATTGGGATGTCTATTGGTGCAACAATTTTATATATTTTTGGAAACTATTTCTTAAAGGAAATTATTAAAGATAAGTTTTTAATTAAATTTCAAAATTTAGAAATGAAATTTAAAAAATCAGAATTTATTTATCTTCTGATTTATAGATTTATAGGAGGAATACCTTTTGCACTCTCAAATGTGTTGCCTTGTATTTTTAATGTTAAAGCAAGTAATTTTTTTTTTGCAACTTTAATTGGAATTACGCCACAATTATTTTTAATAGTCTCAATAGGAAGTGGATTTGAAAAAATAATTGAACAAAATTTAGAAGCACCTAGTATGATAGACTTAATTTATTCTCCAGATATATATATTCCAATGCTAGCATTTGCTGGACTAGTTTTGACCACAATTATAGCTAGAAAAATATTTTATAAAAATGATAACTAATTTTTAATATTATTAAAATTTGGTTTGATATATTTTTGACTAATTATTTTAAAAGCTTTGTAGGGAATTCTATAGCCCGGAAAAGAGGCAACATCCCCAGTAATTACTGTCTTTGGATTCCACCCAAAACAATAAATTATAAAAATAAATATAAATAATCCTTTTTTATTTACAAAATAGCTTGCTCTTATATTTATTTTAGAAATATCTAGCTTAATGAATTTTTTTTTATATAGATTGAAGTAAAATAAAATAGAGAAAACATAACTAATATTTACCCATCGACCCCAATCATAGCCCATTGCAAATAATATTATCACAGGAGAGAGCATTATTAGCATAGGATAAAATAAATTTTTAAAATTTCTTAAAAATAATATATTTTTGGTAACTATAGTTGATGATTTTGCCAATAACATTAATGGTATAAAACCAATTATTAAAATTAAAGAATATCTGAACAGAACCTCAAAATTATATATACTAAAATTATATGCAAATTGTTTATAGATTGAAGCTTTGCTTAATAATAGACCACAAGACATATAGCAAATCTCTCCAAAATTTATTTTTAAATAATTAGCCATATTTGAATGGCTTTCTTCAGTAATAGGATTTATTGCTATATATAAAGCCAGTAATAAAGCAGGAATATAAAATATAAGTTTTTTTAAAAACAAATAGTTAATTTTTTTATTTTCTGAATTAAAGATATCTACTACTAGCCAAAAAGGTAAAAAAAATATCATTGGTTCCCAGATTAAAATACCAAGAGGTATTAATGTTAATTTATAAGCAATATCATTAACTGGATTTTTAATTTTTAAAAATAGTAGGTAAAGACAAAAAATGAATATTTCTTTCCTAGCTAAAACCTCTATTTCTGCAATTGGATACAATAAGAATATAGGAGAAAAAATAGCAAGTATAAAAAAATTATTTTTTTTAATATTCTTAAAAAATAAAAATATAGAAATGCTGTAGATAGTAAATATTGAAACTTGTAATATAAGAATTGATTTTCTTAATCCAATATCAAGAAAATTTGACATATATATCGATATTTGACCAATAATCCCTCGTTTAGTAAAGCCACCTGAATAATTAATTAACCACTCAGATATTGTGGAATCATTCCCTGTCATATGTTTTTCATATAAAAAAAATATACCAAAAACTAAAAGTATAGATGTATATAATGCAAATATATTGTTAATATTTTTTTTCATTTAAATAATGCTCAATTAATAGTTCGATAATTTTTTTTCCATAAATTTTGGGTTCTCTTTTTAGGTTATTACGTTTTAAGCACCTCAAGTAGTTTGATTTTTTTTGCAATATATCTTTTTTTCTTAAAAACTTTTTATTAATTAAAATATATTTTTTATAATCTAACTTAAAATAGCTAAATGCATATTTTAACATTTGAATAATTGTATAATTTTTCCCATTACTTAATATGAAGTCTTGAGGTTTTTTATTTAAGAACTTAAGAAGAAATTCTGACTGTTCAGAACACCAGTTCCATTCCCTGGTAACTTTGAGATTACCAAATTCTGTTACCACTTGGTTTTTTTTTGCATTTATTGCTGCTAAACAAATTTTTGGTATTAAATAATCTTTATCTCTTAAGTATGATTCTGTATTAAAAATTATAGCGTTATAACTTTTTAATTTATATTTTTCCCTATAAAACTTTGTTATTTTAAATGAAGCTAATTTTGCAACCCCATAAGGACTTACAGGCTTCATCGGTGAATCAAAATTAATTTTTCCTCTAATTTTTCCAAAAATTTCACATGAGGAAGCATTTAAAAATTTGCAATTAATCTTATTTTCCCAAATTACTTCAATAACATTTTTACACCCTATAAAATTACTTTTATATGTCTCATTCTTTTCATAAAAAGATTTTTGAGGAGAACTCTGTCCTGCAAAATAAAAAATCAAACTTGGTCTTGAATTTTTAATTAATTTATAGATTTTATTTTTGTTATAAATGTCAAGATACTTCAAACTTAAATTTTTATCTTTTTTTAATAAAAAACTATTTTTTTGAACATTTCTTGTAGTTATAATGACTTTAAATTTTTTTAATAAAAGATTTTTTGCTACGGTAACACCAAATTGACCACTGCCACCAATAATTATTGCAACTGACTTTTTCATTGCTATATTTATACTATGAGTATTTCAAAAAAAGTATTAATTTTTACAGCAACCTATAATGAGTCAGAAAATATTGAAGATTTGATATATTCTATTCAAAATCAAGGTTCTCCAACTGATATTTTGATAATAGATGATAACTCACCAGACAAAACTTATGAAAAAATAATTAAGCTTCAAAGCAAATTTAAAAATATTTATCTAAATAAACGAAATGGAAAATTGGGACTAGATAGTGCACATAAGGAAGCTTATCAGTTTGCACTTAATAATAATTATAATTATTTAATTTCAATGGATGCAGATTTCTCACACGACCCAAAAGAAATTGGTACCTTTATAAGTAACTTAGAGAAATATCCATTTGTTATTGGGTCCAGATATGTTGTGGGTGGAAAGTGCTTTATGAAAGGGAGGAGATTGTTTGTAAGTAAATATGGAAATAAGCTAATGAAACTTTTATTAAGAATAAATTGTAATGAATTTACCACTTCTTATAGGGGTTTTAATTTAGATATGTTAAATAATTTCCATTTGAATATGATTACCTCAAAGGGATATAGCTTTTTTATGGGAACGATACATGCAATTTCAAAGCTTGGATTTCCAATAAAAGAAATACCAATTACCTTTGCAGATAGAAAAAAGGGTTATTCAAAAATACCAAAATTTGAGATTTTTAGAGCTTTAAAAAATTTAATTATTCTTAGTATATTAAGGTAATATAATTGGTGCCCCCACCAAGAATCGAACTTGAAATTTATCCTTACCATGGACATGTTATGCCATTTAACTATAGGGGCTATTTTGTTGGTTATTAAAGCATTTCTATAATAAATCATTTTTTCCAAAATATTGCCTTAATTTTTTTCATATAATGATTTATATCTAGAGGAGGATAATTTTATGGGAATTCATTACGATTATAAATCTACTAAAGGCAATAAGCTGATGGAAAAGCAAGCTAAGAGAGAAAAGAAACTTGCAGAAAAAAGAGCAAAGCGTGAAGCTAAAGAAGGTCCAAAATCACAAGAAGAACCAGAAAAAGTTTTAGATGCATCAAAACCTATCACTTTAGATTTCTTAACTAACCCAGATAAATAATGAATGATAAAGAAAAAAATGAAAGGCTAAGTTTAGCGCTTAAAAAAAATCTTAAAAAAAGAAAAATTTTTCAAAAAAAAAATAAGAAAAAAGTTAAATAATGTCAGTACTTTCCGATAAATCTATTAGAAAACTTGCGCTTGAAGAGGCTATGATTTCTCCTTTTATTGATAAACAAGTAAGAGACGGTAAAATTTCCTATGGTCTAAGTTCATTTGGATATGATGCAAGAGTAGCAGATGAATTTAAGATATTTCATAATGTAAATTCCTCTGTTGTTGATCCCAAAAAATTTACTTCAGATAACTTTGTTACAAAGAAAAGCTCTGAATATATTATTATCCCCCCAAATTCCTTTGCTCTAGGAACTACAATAGAAGTTTTTAAAATCCCAAGAGACATTATGTGTATTGTTGTAGGTAAAAGCACATATGCGAGAACTGGAATTATAGTCAACGTAACACCAATTGAATCAGAATTTTTTGGCACCGTTACTCTAGAATTTTCAAATACTACTCCACTACCTGCAAAAATATATGCAAACGAAGGAGTTGCTCAATTTTTATTTCTAAAAGGAGATCAGGCTCCAGAAACTTCATACGCAGATCGTAAAGGGAAGTATATGGGGCAAACTGGAGTAACTTTACCAAAAGTATAATAATGAAAAAATTGGAAGTCTTTGGAATTACAAAGCTCAAGGGACAAATTAGAATTTCAGGCTCTAAAAATGCATCGCTCCCAATATTAGCTGCAACCTTATTGTCAAATACAAAAATATCTTTAACAAATCTGCCCAAGGTAAAAGATATTGAAACAATGATACTATTATTGAAGTCTTTGGGTTCAAATGTAGAAAATTATAAAAAAACACTAATTATTAAAAACAATAATCAAACTAAAACTTTTGCAGCTTATAGTTTGGTTAAAACTATGAGAGCAGGGATATTGGTTTTGGGACCATTACTCGCAAAGTTTGGTAAAGCAAAAGTATCTTTACCTGGTGGCTGTGCAATTGGAACAAGACCTGTTGATATTCATTTACAAGCTCTATCAAAACTTGGTGTAAAATATAAAATTATTCAAGGTTATGTTCATGCAAATGCTCCAAAAGGTTTAATCGGAGCAAATATTAAATTTCCAAAAATTTCAGTTGGTGCAACAGAAAATTTGATTATTGCATCATGCTTAGCTAAAGGAAAAACAACATTATCAAACTGCGCAATAGAACCTGAAATTAAAGACTTAGTTAATTTTTTAATTAAGATGGGCTGTAAAATTAAATGGATTACAAAAAGAACCATTAAGATTGAAGGTGTTAATGATCTTAGTAAAATAAATTACCAGGTAATGTCTGACAGAATAGAAGCTGGTACATACTTAATAGCAGCTGCTTTAACTGAGGGAAATTTAAAGCTTATAGGAATAGACCCAAAAATTATTCGCACAGAAATTAATATTTTAAAAAAAGTTGGTGCAAAAATTACCCAAAAGAAAAATGAAATACTAATTCAAGGAAATAAGAAAATTAGAGGCATAAACATTAAAACATCACCTTATCCTGGGTTTCCAACAGACCTACAGGCACAAATGATGGTTTTATTGTGTAAGGCTAATAAGAAATCTTATATTAGAGAAGAAATATTTGAAAATAGATTTATGCACGTTGCAGAATTGAATCGAATGGGAGCTAAAATTTCAATCAATGGCAATAAAGCAACGATAGAGGGAAATATTAAATTTGAAGCAGCAGAACTAATGGCAACAGATTTGAGAGCATCAGTTTCTCTTGTGCTTGCGGCACTTGCGTCTAAAGGAAAGTCAGTAATTAATAGAATATATCACCTTGATAGAGGATATGAGAACATAGAAAATAAGTTAAAAAGAGTAGGTGCTAAAATTAGAAGAGTTAATTAATGGATAAAAAATATTTATCAAAAATTATTGCAAACGATAATGAAGGATTGCAAATGATTTCAGCATGTTGTGCAGGAGCTGTAATTAAAGTTAGTGATATTAAGTATCTTCAAACAAATAAAGTTTTTTTATTATCTTTAAAGCGAACTAAAATTGAAACAGAAAATGAAGGCAAAAAAGTAAATAGTATTTGCAAATTTGAATTTGTGGACCATGTTAAATCTAAAAATATAAAACAAGATGATATTTACCAAAAACTTGAATTAATAAATATGGATTATCTAAAAAATAATAACAATTATGAAATAAGCTTAATTTTTACCAACAATGCATATATAACCCTATCTACAGAAATAATTGAAGTCACTCTAGATGATCAAAACAAAATTGATTAATGATTAAAATACTAGACAGTAAAGTTAAAAACTTTGATACAACTTTAGATAAGCTGCTATCTAAACGAAAAAGTAAGGTCCAACTTAGCTCAGTTTCAGTTAGTAAAATTATTAATGATGTTAAAAGAAATGGTGATAAAGCTGTTTTAAAATATGAGAAAAGGTTTAATAAAAATAATACTATCATTCCAAACTCTAAACAAATAACTAAAGCCACAAAGTCTTTAGACTTAAAAGTTAAAAAAGCAATCGATCTTGCTTATAATAGAATTTATAAATTTCACTCTTTGCAAAAATTTAAAGACATTTCTTACATGGATAAACTAAAAAATAAATTAGAATATAAATTTGTTCCAATTGAATCGGTTGCAATTTATGTACCAGGATCAACAGCTTCATACCCATCAAGTGTTTTAATGAATGCAGTTCCAGCTCTTGTCGCCGGTGTAAAAAGACTAGTAATGATTAACCCAGGACAAAAAGGCAAACAAAGTCCAGCAGTATTGTATGCGGCAAAAAAATGTAAAATTAAAGAGATCTACTCAATAGGTGGGCCATCAGCAATTGCAGCTGCTGCATATGGTACAAAAAAAATTAGAAAAGTTGATAAAATTGTAGGCCCTGGAAATTCTTATGTAGCAGCCGCCAAAAAAGAAGTTTTTGGTGATGTTGGGATCGAAGGAATGATTGCTGGACCTTCAGAAGTGACAATTGTATGTGATAAGTCCTCAAATCCAGAATGGATTGCAAGCGACCTTATAGGACAAGCAGAACATGACAGTCTTGCTCAATGTATTTTAATTTCAAAAGATAGATCAATTATCATTAAAATTAATGAAGAAATTAATAAACAATTGAAAGATTTACCAAGAAAAATAATTGCAAAAAGCAGTTTGATAAATAATGGTATTTTAATTTATATACCATCTGATCAAAAAATTATTGACACTATAAATAAAATTGCTCCAGAACATTTGGAGCTTAATATTAAGAACTATAAAAATATAGTTGGAAAAATTAAAAACTCAGGGTCTATTTGTTTAGGCAAGTATGCCGTTATGGCTATGACAGATTATAACGTTGGCTCTAACCATGTGTTACCAACCAATTCTTCAGCAAGATATTCAAGTGGTATCAGTGTTAATGAATTTTATAAAAGAATTTCATATATAAACCTATCAAAAAAAGGGATTGAAACCCTTGGTCCATCAGTTATAACACTTGCAAACTACGAAGGTTTAGTGGGACACGCTAGATCAGTAGAAAAAAGAATTAGGAGAAAATAAATTTGTCAAAACAAGAAATGCTGTCGTTCTCAGGAATTGTTGAGGATCTACTTCCAAACGCAATGTTCAGAGTTAAATTAGAAAACGGCCATATTGTTACAGCGCATGCTGCTGGCAAATTACGTAAGAATAGAATTAGAGTACTTCAAGGTGATAAGGTTCAAGTAGAAATGACACCTTACGATTTGACCAAAGGTCGTATCACTTTTAGAGGTTAATATGGGGCCCTGTAGCTCAGTTGGTAGAGCATCGGATTGAAAATCCGTGTGTCACTGGTTCAAGTCCAGTTGGGGCCACCACCATCTCTCTAAAAAATTTAAACTTATTATTGAATATTATTTGGAATTGTCTAAAAGACTGTTCATGATTATAAATATTACATTCAGAGAGACGTCTAGAAGTGCTCATAGACTTTGTTTCCATCCTTTAGGCTATTTATTTATAATATAATTTTAAATCCACATAAAAATAATATAAAAACAAAGAATGCCTGCGTAGTATAACGGTTTAGTACGATAGTTTGTGGAACTATAGGATTTGGTTCGATTCCAAGCGCGGGTACCAAAAAAAATGAATAAAGAAAATAAATTAATCCCTGGCTTACCCTCAGGGTTTGAAGATAGATGGAATAAAGAATTAATTCTCAAGAAAAAGTTAATTAATATTATTGAGAATAATTTTGTAAAGTTTGGTTTTGAACCACTTGAAACTCCATCATTTGAAATTAGTGAAAATATAGGATCATTTCTGGCAGATGATGA
>Ga0209709_10004166_pt1 | contig 11749 bp, 11 predicted proteins | sample ArcticOcean_MG_C_2_FD_187435 | JGI IMG/M metagenome (GOLD analysis project Ga0209709, IMG submission 187435) | Marine microbial communities from western Arctic Ocean - ArcticOcean_MG_CB4_136 (SPAdes) (version 2) | ecosystem: Environmental > Aquatic > Marine > Oceanic | place: Arctic Ocean... | reverse complement strand
TTGTTGCGTTTCGGCAGTTCTTTTTTTGGACATTGATATTGTAGACATTTTTGTTGTTTTTGATGTTATAATATGTTACATAATTGGAAAAAACCTAAAAATTCCTTACGGCGTAACGAATTTTTTGGTTTTTTTCCAATTATGTGTAGTTATGAAACAAAGTATATGGGTTCGTTGTCTAAATTATTTTGGGCCGCCATTGAAAAAGGTGTGTGTGACATTGATACAAATGGTAAATTGCGCAAGTTGAACGCTGGTGAAAAACGCCAATTGTTGGCAATTTTGCGGGAACACGATGATTGCCCTGATGGATGGAAAAACAAAGCCCCAGAGAAACAAAAAAGCATACTGCAAAGTCTGCGCAATGCAATCGAGAAACTTTTGAACCCCGAGAAGGAAAAAGCTGCCAACGACAGAAACTGCAAAAAAAGAAGAGAGAATGGAAAAGCAAAAGCTGCCAACGACAGAAACCACAAAAGAAGAAGAGAGAATGGACAACAAAAAGCTGCCAACGACAGAAAACACAAAAGAAGAAGAGAGAATGGACAAGCACAAGAATACGCCAAAAGAATAAGAGAGAATGGACAACAAAAAGCTGCCAACGACAAAAGATCAAAGGCAACTCGCGAAGCCAATGCACAGGCCATTTTGGAAAACAAAGACCACCACGAGGACACTTGGGATGAAGACACACTCGAAAAAGAAGCAATCGACACTGTTAAATATATTGTCGAGAAATGTGGTCCTGGTGGGTTCGTTCATGTCTTTGTAGGTGCGTGGCCCAAAAATTTGAAAGAAGCAGTGGAAGCAGAATGCTTTGGCAGAGGCAAGCATGCCGTGTTCATCGATGGTGGTCGCCGTGTTCATTACCATCACGTGAGCGAATACGTTGAACTTTTTGCACCCTACTCTGGTACCAATTGCCTCAACGCTGATGAGCTTGAAAAACGGGTTCAAAAAAAACTCATCGACATGGAGTGGCCTCGGCACCGCCGCATGTTTGTTCATGCAGGGAAGGGCTCTTGTCGGGGAACGCGTGACGCAAAAATACCCTTCCCTTACTACACAGGCGTGTTGGTATGTGATCAATCAATGGAAGACATTGGTATTCGCCTTGCTACGAAAAAGGACCATGCACCCAGAAAAATAAAACGTTCTTCCTCCTCCTTGTAGACACAATAAATAAGCAAATTTATAATAATTTTATTTTTTTTACTGTACGCTGATACCGTATTTCTTAAGACCCTTCTTCAACATAAAATACGTTACTTTCATGTTAGGTGCGTTGTCCCATTTTCGACGAATTGTTGAGGTGATTTTCTTCGACAGACCGAAATCGAGGATTTTGAGGTTATCGTCGTCATCGAACATTAGATTTAGCGCATTTCCATCATTGTGAAGGATGCCGACCTCGTCGAGTTTTTCCATAATCGACACTAGTTCTCTTTCAAATCTTTCGTCTGATTCGTCTAATTCGTCAACAACACGGGCAGACATAACCTCCATGAAAATACGTCTGTTTGGTAGATCCACATGCATTATTTCTGGAGCTATCCCTGCTTCCGCAGCTTGGCGTTGAAATCCGACTTCTTTTTGGATCATTTTCGTAGACTTTGTTTTTTTGTATTGCTTCATTGCTGCTTTCAGACCATTTGGAAATTCGACCAATGAAACAATACCGTCTTTCCCGTCTTCTCCCAATTGTTTCAAAATAGTAAAATCTTCCATTTTGTTTTTGGTTTATTCTACACTGGTATTTATAGAAAAACCCATAAAATGTGTTACAGTTATTGGATTTTGGACGTATAAAAAGAATTTGCGATGAATTGATGAACACATTTATCAATTTTTGTGTATATCGTTTTAAACCATCGCCTCTGCAACCACAGACAGAAAGAATAGACGCAGTTTCGCCAGTACAGCAAACAAAAAAATGCTGCGCGAATTTTTGTTGTAACGAATTTGAGGACGATAATGCGGAATGGATTACGGTCATACAGAATAAACGGCACCACCGTTTCTGCAGTATCGACTGTCAAAACGAGTTTTTGGATGACCCAAGCATGATCGGTTGCTATTCCCCCCCACAAATAGAACCAAAAGACGAAACAAACACCGATTTACCCATCCTTCAACTTGGTGATTAGTATTTTCGCCTTCGACAAAAACCAGAATCCGGCCGAGCATTTCATATTTCTTGATTATATTTGAAAAAATGATACAAGACACCAACCAAAAATAATGATTCTTTGTATACTTTCTGTTTAAAATGGTCCCGAATATGTTCTTGTTCAAATAATAAATTCCACTTTTCCTCGTACGGTTTGAGAGATTTTGGCCAGCCATGGCGTTTCTTTGAAACTTTGGATGTGGGCCATTCACCAAGGTCCATGTTGATCGCGTTTGTGGGTGCCTCTTTTGCGGCCTTGCTCGCGTTTGTGGCGTGAAGCGCTCTTTTTTTTTTCTCCTTGAGGTATTTTCTCAGTTGGATTCTGTTCATTGTTCCGTCATTGAAAGCTTTCTTTTGCCGTTCTCTGTGTTTTTTACTTCTTTCTTTGGCGTAGTTAGCCATAACTGCATCCTTAATTAACTTTTCCTCCTCTGCGTCAGTTAACGCTACATGGTCAGATGGACCATAAGATTCTTTCATAAATTCAATTAATTTAGTTCTTAATTCCCATACTAATTCGATAATTTTTGGTTGTACAACCAACACTCCATATTTTTGATCAATTTCATATTTTCTTGATTTCCAAAAAGCAGCGATGGAAGGAATGATATAGGCCAAAAACATGGAATAATCGTAACAAACTATTAACCTAAAAAAAGTTGCCCAGATATCATAATCTTGTTGTTCCTCCATTCGGACATATTGCCTCAAAATTAGTTCAACAAATTCATCCTGAACTGTTTTGATACGTGTTGGGTCTTGTTCGATTTGTTTTCTTTTTATTTCTTCTTGTCGTAAAACATTTAATGCTAATTGTAAAGCTTGTTCTTCTGTTTCTTTTGCTTGTTGTAACGCTTTCTCTTTTGCTTGATTTCTTTGTATGTCTTCTTGTTCTGATTCATGCAATGCTAAAAGAAAATTTTGTTCTTCTGTCAGATATTGTCTTTTTTCATTTAATTCATCATCAGATTCGGAATCATCATCATCATCATCACCATCAGATTGAGGATATTCATAACCCGAATCGTCGGAATATTCGTCGGAAGATTTGTCGTCTTCAGAATTCTTTGGCTCTGTTTTGGCAAAAACATGATATGACATTTGATAACAAATAATGAAACATTTAAATACAATGGAATTCTAATTCCATTGGCGGAGATGAAATTCTAAAAAAATATTCTGTTTTTTTTCAGTTTGGGTTTGCTTCAAAAAACACAACCAAAAATACACTGAACATTCTTAAAACAAATGTCATCTTTTTCAGAAATATTGGGTTGTGAATCAAATATGACTTTAAATCGAAATCTGAGCACGGAAATGGATTCTTCGACAAGTAACGATTCCAACAAAAAATCCTCTGAAAAAAACACGAAAAAGAAAAGTACCAAAAAAAAATCTAAAAATGCATTTGGAAAAAAAACATTAGGTCAAGAAATTATTTTGCTACCAAAAATAAAAAAGAAAGTCAGTGTTATTCTAGACATTATGTCAAGAAATGTTAAGGGTGGTACAATCGGGGTCGCTAAAAAATATATCAAGCCGACAAGACAAGAGAAAAAAGAGAAAAAATTTTGGGAAACTGTTGAAAAAATGCATTTGAAAACTTGTAAAACAATCGTGATCGGTATTGGATATGATTTGTTTCAATGTTCAATTGCGCGAATTTCTCCGAATTATGTTCATTTATTCTTGAAAGGGCGATATTATTCGACCGTTAAAGATGCTGATCGATATTCCTTGAAAAATTTAAAAATTATGATGGAACAAGGAGTATATTTAACCCAGTTGTTTGCAGAGCGAGCTTTCAATAAAAGTAGAAGTAAAAGAGTTATATATAATGAATGATACAGAGTATATAACAACAGGGAATAAAAATAACTGTATGAAATTTTCTAAATCAATACTTAACCCGTCTGTCCGAGCAATTATCTACATAAATATATTTTCTTTCACGTGTTGTTGGTTGATTCATAATGTTTTTCATATAGTTTATAACATTGAATTACGCTAATAGCTGTTCACTAATAGCTGTTCATTTTCTTTTGACTCTATCTGTTGCGAAGGTACGCTTGGAAATACGATCTGTGACTCAACTTGCGAGACGTCCCGTATCTCTTCAACCATTTTCAAGTATTCGTTTTCGATGTCTGCTTCGTCAATCCCTTCAATTGAATCGGTAGAGGAGATTACCTCGTTAATATCACACGCATCAGTGATCATTTCTGTCAAAGTTTCTTGCATATCAACCACTTTGTCAATATCGTTTGCTTTCAAGAAATGTTTGAATGTCGTAGATGTTTGTTTGATGGCATTCAGGTGCATTTTGGTCACATTCAACGATTCAAGCGTGTATCTCTTGTTAAGTAAAGAAAGCATTCGATTTTCTAACTGTTGTTGGTATCGACGAATTAACAATATTCTTTTCACATGTCTAAGTGATTCCGATTTTGATTTCATTTTTTGTTTCGCCATTGATTTTTGTTCGTTAATTTGCTTTTGGTATTTGTCAATTAAAGCTTGTAATGTCTGTTCGACATTGTGTAGGGACTGGATTGACTCTATTATTTGGACTGCTTTGCTTCGAGCAAATAAATTACCCATACATATATTTTCAATATTACAGTATTTATAGTCAAACTGTATTTTATAAATATGTTGGCAGTGTCGTTTTATCGTCCACAAGAATATTTTAATGGACTGTTCAACAAATTTGTTACATGGTTAACAGCTGGGGAATTCTGCCACTGCGAATTAGTAGCGCAAATGCCGTCCGAGGCCTTAATGTCATCGGTTAAAAAGATATACACAAAAGCCAGTTCGGGCGAATACGAAAAAGCGGACTGCAATCGTATTTTGGGTCAAATTGAGCAATTTTTTTTCTCAACACATTTCCGTGAACAAGTACAATCGAACGATAACATTACGTTATCTTTTTCTCTTTTATGGGGTGAACCGATGTCTGTCCGCATTTTACACGAAAATTCTCAAGATAGTTGGTTTAAAATTCCAGAAAATAAAGACACAAACGTGAACCTTATCAAAATACCGCACGAATCGACAGAGGCATTAACAGAAACCATGACATTTGCTATAGAAGAGCTTGGGAAAAATTACAACCAATCGGGTGCATTGTTTTCATGGCTTCCCTTCACATCGAATCAACACAAACGACAACAGAAATCATATTTCTGCTCTGAATTTTGTGCGACAGCTTTACAGAGAATTGGTCACATCGATGAAGTAGATGCCCTTCATTGTACGCCAAATAGTTTGTTTCATACACTAAATAATAGACTTGAATAATAGGATTCGTGAACACACTGAATCTGTTCTATAAATACAAATATCGATATAATTAAAACATATGGACGATATAGAATCTGAGGAAACGGTCGTAGACCAAACCCCCATATTAATATTCAGTGTACCATTGCGGTTTCAGAATCCGAAACTGACACAGCGCGAATTTTCACGCTTTGTAGGAATATCAGCGGCTGCACTCACAACGCTTAGTTGTTTACTGTCATATATGACTCGGCGGGATGATTACGTAGATGTACAAATTGGTATTACACTCATTTCGTTTTTGATTTTCATTCAACACGTTTTGGTGTATACAAATTTAATTTCCAATGGCTGGGGAACGCCGAAAGGAAAATTTTGGTGTGAGGTGAAGATTATGATAGCACGTGGTTTCAATACCATTCGAACATCACTTCGATTATTTATAACACCGCTATTATTTATAGTTATGAGTGTGGAAGTGGGCATTAAAGACCCGATCACAATACTCTTTTTGGTAATGTTAGCCATTATTAGCGAAATAAATGCAAGCACATCCGAAAATCAGAATCAATATGACATGCAAACAAACGAGAAATTCGTTGACTCGGCGAATCAACTATTGTTGGAAGAATTACATGCGTACCAAAAAGAACATGCACTGCAAAAAATTACGTGGGGGCCTTTGATAATTTATGGGACTATTTTGAATATTCTGTTGGCTGCTTTAATTATAGGCGGTGATAGCATTCGGCCTGTACCATTCGTTGTTCTTTTCCACAGTGTTTTACAACAATTGATGTCATTTTTACATCTTTTTGGTGTGTGGTCGTTTGTTAAGCTGGAAATATTTAGAAGTTTTGTCGATTTGGGGTTGATTTTACTATTGGTTATAGCGAGCAATGTATAATGTTTTATACATTTCGATAGTATAAATATATAATACTATTTTGGCGGAGCCGAGGGCCAAGGCCCGAAAATATATATGTACATAATTTATTATCTGTTTATTTCAAAGAACTCCTGTCAAAAAAACGCCGCGTGATGATATATCACCTGGTTCCGATGCTGGGAAGGCTGGGACTCTGTTTACAGGTCGGACTTCGCTGATTTTAGGCCAGCTTTGGGATCGTGTTAATTTTTTTGTTTGATGTGGGATAAATACATTAGAAATTCTATGTTTTGGACTGCGCCATTTCAAAAAGAAAATTGCCAAAACAATGAAAACAGGAAATATCCAAAACATGTGAAGCCACGGCTGGCTCGTGTCGCAAACGCAATTGTTTAGCTTGTTTGTAGTATTGCTTGAGTTGCTTATATTTGAATGGCGGAGATAAACTATTACACGTTGCGTGTTGGTAGGCTCCGATGGCGGTGGTTGTTTTGGTGGCTCTTTCGGTGGTGGTGTCTTTTCGTTACTGATAGTTGTATTTGTCGTTTCAGTCGTATTTATGCTATTTGGCGCAGTGTTATTAAATGCCACTGTGCTGTTGTTTGGCACAGTGGTATTAAATGCCACTATTGTGCTGTTGTTTGGCACAGTGGTATTAAATGCCATTATTGTGCTGTTGTTTGGTACAGTGGTGTTAGGCGTTTCTACAGTGCTACTACTGTTCGGAAAACTGCCCAAGTAGAGTGTTTTGTGTTGAAGAAATGTATTATTCAAAGTCGTAGCCTGCGTGAAAATCATATTCGGTTGACAAAGCCAAATAGATTGATTATTGAACATATCATAAATCTTTTCGCACATTTTAAGCAGTTATTATTTGTTTATCATAAATGTATTCATTTCTAATATATTCTTAACATATATTGGAAATATTTTGTTAGCCCTATATCCGTTATTAGGTTTCACACACCGGGGTCACCCTACTATAATTTTTTCCACCAAAAATCTTAAACTTTTTTTGGTGATTTTTTTTTCGTCCATTTCCTATAATTTTCTAACATTCGAGTCAGATCTTACCCGATTAATCGGGTAAGATTTCGTTAGAATGTTAAAAAATTATAGGAAATGGATCATTTTATTTTTGTAAAAAAAAGTTTGGGTTTCAAAATTTGTTTTCACGCAGGCTCGCAGGCTACTATAAAACACACTTTACATTAACAAAAATAATGAGTGATCAAACGACAGAAATTACTACTGAACCGCGCCACGAAGAATATCAATATTTGGATTTAATTCGTTCCATCATTGAAACCGGTGACGTTCGAATGGACCGCACCGGCACGGGCACTCGATCCAAATTCGGTGCGACAATGCGATACTCGTTGCGGGACGGGGTCATGCCTTTGTTGACCACGAAAAGAACCTTTTGGCGCGGGGTTGCCGAAGAATTGTTGTGGTTTGTCTCCGGATCAACCAACGCCAAAGAATTGCAAGACAAAGGCATTAAAATATGGGACGGCAATGGATCCAGGGAATACTTGGATTCGATTGGGTTGACAGATCGTGAAGAAATGGATTTGGGTCCGGTGTATGGTTTTCAATGGCGTCATTTTGGTGCTGAGTATGGTACCATGCATGATGATTATACGGGGAAAGGGGTGGATCAAGTTGCCAAATTGATTCATACCATTAAAACAAATCCATCCGACCGTCGTATGATTATTTCTGCTTGGAACCCAGCAGCGTTTCATTTAATGGCCTTGCCGCCGTGCCACATGTTTGCTCAGTTTTACGTTGCCAACGGTGAATTGTCCTGTCAAATGTACCAACGCAGTGCCGACATGGGTCTTGGTGTACCTTTTAACATTGCCTCTTATTCTTTATTGACATACATGATTGCAGAGGTTTGTGGTCTGGAAACGGGTGATTTTGTCCATGTCATTGGCGACGCACATGTTTACATGAATCATGTTGAACCGTTGAAGGAACAGTTGGAACGTGAGCCGCGACCATTTCCCATATTCAAATTCAAAAGAAAAGTTACCGACATTGATGATTTCAAGTACGAAGATTTTGAATTGACTGGTTACAAACCACATAAACGTATCGCCATGAAAATGAGCGTATAATTTTGAAAGGATTCTTCCCGCGGGCCAACTCAGTCATCCCTCTCCCAACGGAATCGTCTTTTCTTACTCCCATAATTAAAATATGAGTGTGGATCTTTTTCGATAGTTGTTGCCTAACATGCTGACGATTTTGGTTGCAATTCGCCCGTCCGCATCGACCGGTCTTTGAACTGTCCTCCTAATGGTATTGCCGATGGCACTGGCCGTAAGGGCTCGTTTTTTAAGTTGTTGTTGCATGGCCTGTGGCAGACTTTGCACTCCTCCGTTTTCCGCAAGAAGTACACCGATATTAGTAAAGTCCTTTTGAACAGCCAAGTCTATCGCATTGTGTCCTGTATTGTTTGCTTGGTTTATTCGGCCTCTCTTTTTATGAGAGTTATTGTCCTCAAAATAGCCGATGAGAACCCGGACGATGTCATAACTATTGCACAAGACAGCCATGTGCAGAGCCGTGTTTCCAGTCGACGTTCTTATATCGACGTCAATCCTGCTGTCCGACAGTAGTAATTTAACCAAATTTAATTTCCGTGGGTTAGAGCAAGCCTCGTGCAACGGTGTCCAGGACGATTTGACGTCGTTGAAACGCGTCATCTTCACGGACTTGTTGATGCGGATGTCTGTACGAGTTAATAAAGATCGGACTATTCCCAGGCTCGCTGGTGAGATATCCTCGCTTCGCGTTTCGGTGTTACAAACTAAGAACAACGCGGTTGCTCCCCAGACATTGGAGTCATTGACTTTCACATCTTGTCGAGCCACCAGCATTTCGACAATTGGCAACAGGCCGCGTCGGCAAGCTATGTGTAACGCAGACTCCGGGTCTCCCATAGTTTTTTTGTTGATGTCGACTTTAGGATTTGAAAGCAAGAGGGCAACGAACTGAGCGCATAATTTAATGTGACTGACAATGTCCACATTTACATGTTTGCACACAGCAGTTAACGGTGTTTCTTGTTCCGAATAGTAATTGAGGCCAATGGGATATTCAAGGATGCTCTTGGCAAGAGCATAGAAATTCGAATCAATATAGTTCATCACATCTCCGTTTGCGGAGCAAAACTTTAGGATGGATCTGTTCAAAAAGTACGGCAAATCGGACATTAATCTCGGATATTTTTTTATCATCCCCATCATAAAATTCAAAACCTCGAAATTCCGGAGACTTTGCATTCCATACTCATCGACAGCGTAAAAGGCCCAAAACAGTGGTGTTTTCATTCTCACTGTGTTGTCACCCCTTGTTTCAGACATGTTGATCTCTCTCCTTTCCATAAGTAGCTTGACTTTATCGAGCCGACCTGACATTATCGCCATTATTAATGGCGTTTTCCCTCCTTGGTCGCTCGGTTTATTGACATTTATCTCTCGTTGTTTCAACAGCATTGAGACTATTTCCGTCGAAGCCTGATGAGCACCACACGCATAGTGCAGTGCCGTGTCTCCCGAGTCAGTCGATTTCAAGTTAACTTGAATGTCTCTGGTCTGTAGCAGCTCTCGTAGGATGCCAATAGAGTTCGCCATACAGGCTTTGATTAACGGTGTCCATCCAAACCCATCTTCTTGATTGACATTGATGCCTTCGCATTTTAGCAGAATGCGGACGAGCTCCAAGGAAGGAATTGCTTCGGTCAGTGGAGTAGTGCCCGTGCCATGTGGTCTGTCGAACGGTTGATTGACATTGACATCTTTTCTGGCCGAGAGCGCAGTGACTATTTTCGGCAGATTCTGGTTGCATGCTTTATAGAAAAAGCTGCTGTTGTATGGTCCGAAAACCAGCAACATTTTCAAGTTGTTTTTGTTCTCGTCCAATTTGTTTTCAATGATTTTTGCTATCTCGTTCTGGCGTGTCACTGGATATTGCATGACATTGATGATTAGTTCCCATTCAGCTTCATCCACTTGAATTTCGTCAAACATTAACAATAAAACGACGATGTCCCAGTTACCCTTCTTGCACGCGATGTACAGTGGTGTTTTTCCATTTTTCTTCGCTTTGTTGATGTCGATATTCGGGGCAAGAAGCAATAAATGGATGGCCTCCAAGTGTTTACGACGACACGCGATGTACAGCGCGGTTGCTCCGCTAGTCAATGGTTGATTGACATCAATGCCCGGCGCACCGAGCAATATTTCGATACACGACAAATGGTCCGACTGCGCATTTTTGTCACCCTTATCACACGCAGCAATTAGTGGTGTCCACCCATTTGCGCTTTGAGTTTGATTGACTAAAATGCCCGCTGCTTCGACCAAGTGCTGGACGTTGGAGGGGACTCCGTACTCGCACGCAACGTACAGTGCCGTGAGCCCTTTAGTGGTGAGGAGATTGACATTGATGTCTTCATTCCGGAGTAACTGTTCCACGATTCCCGAATCACTTTTGCACGCGACATGTAGCGGCGTTGTTCCGTCGGACAGACAGCTTAGATTGACTTTGATTTTAGGTACTGCCAACAACAAAATGACGATGCGCAGGTCTTTATTCAAACACGCCTGGTACAGTGGCGACCAGCCATCTTCGTCGCGTACATTGACGTCAATGTCCTTTACTTGGAGAAGTCTTTCGACTTCTTTTGCATTTCTGGCAGCGACAGCGAGCAGCAGCTGCGACGAATTGTCGTCGTCGTCGTCGTCGTCGTCGGTGTCCGAGAAAATTTGGTTACTGAAGGTGTTCGTTGTTGATGTTCTTGGAAGGTCGTCAGCAGCAGGGGCGGCTTTTAGTTTGCTTGCTCCGTATATTTCTTTGCACTCGTCCGCACTTAGTCCATGAACACCTAACATGTCAACACTTTTTGCGACCTCCCGCCATCTCCCATTGGTCATCCTTTTCCATTTTCCCTCTTCTTTAAGTTGATTCACTACATGGACAACTAAGCGTACAGTTTTGTCGTCTACCTCGGACATTTTTTGTATTCAAGCGTGCCTTAAGTATTGTGATTTTGTTGAAATGTTTCAGGGCTATTCTAAAAAATGTCAACATAGAACTTGTAAAAGGGACGCCCGTAGGAAAGTCGACACAATTACGGCTCATTGAGCGGCAGGTAGTTTTATAATTTTAGTATAAATAAAATGATTTTTTTTATTAATATGTATTGCACAGACTGTGGTGTGCCTCAGAGTTACTATATTTCGGCCGAACACTCAAAAAGACAAAGCTGTCGAAATTCTATTAGCGGATATCATAATTTCGATTCTGTTGGGTGTTTTGCAAAACTATATGCATTTATCTATAAACGTAGAAAAACAGAATCGAGATTCGAACTTTTGAAACATCGTGAA
>Ga0209709_10004164_pt1 | contig 11753 bp, 7 predicted proteins | sample ArcticOcean_MG_C_2_FD_187435 | JGI IMG/M metagenome (GOLD analysis project Ga0209709, IMG submission 187435) | Marine microbial communities from western Arctic Ocean - ArcticOcean_MG_CB4_136 (SPAdes) (version 2) | ecosystem: Environmental > Aquatic > Marine > Oceanic | place: Arctic Ocean... | reverse complement strand
ATTAGATTTAGGACCTCTATCCTTAGTTCTTCTTTGAAAATAATTTTGTTTAAAAACTGCCACTTAGTTTGACGATACTTTGTTTAATGCAGAGAATGTTTTTAAGAATAAATCTAATTCCATATTTTCTTGTTTATTAGAGTCCAATCTTCTAATCGTTACTGAGTTAGTGTCAACTTCTTTTTTACCACAAATCAACAAAAGTGGTATTTTTGATAAAGAATGTTCACGAATTTTATAATTTAAATTATGATTTTTTAAATCTACTTCACTACTGATACCAAAACTTTTAATTTTTTTATTTACTTTTTTTGCATAATTATCAAACTCTTCTGAAATTGGAATGATCATTGCTTGTAAGGGTGCAAGCCAAAATGGAAATTTTCCAGCGTAATTTTCTATTAATATTCCAATAAATCTTTCTAGAGAACCAAACAAGGCTCTATGGAGCATTACAGGAACTTTTTTAATTCCATCTTTGTCAACGAAAGATGCGTCCAATCTTCCAGGTAGATTAAAGTCTACCTGCAAAGTTCCACATTGCCAATCCCTGCCAATTGCATCTCTTAAAACAAATTCAATTTTTGGACCATAAAATGCACCTTCTCCCTTGTTAATTTTATATTCTAGTTTAGATGCTTTAACAGCATCTAATAAGGCTTTCTCTGCTTTATCCCAAACTTTATCATCACCTACTCTTAGGTCTGGTCTATCTGAATACTTTAAAATTACATTCTCAAACCCAAGATCTTTATAAATATCTAAAATTAAATTAGTTACAATTAAACATTCTTCAGTTATTTGATTCTCAGTACAAAAAATATGCGCATCATCTTGCGTAAAAGCTCTAACTCTTAATAATCCATGTAATGCTCCTGAAGGTTCATACCTATGAACTTTGCCAAATTCTGAAATTCTTAGAGGAAGATCTCTATAACTTTTTAACCCTTGATTAAAAACCTGAACGTGTCCTGGACAATTCATGGGTTTTATTGCAAATATTTTTTCATCGGGAGTTTCCGATGTATACATATGTTTTCCATATTTTTCCCAGTGTCCTGATTTTTCCCATAGAGTTCTATCTAAAATTTCAGGCGTGTTAACTTCTTTATATCCAGCATTATCCTGTCTGTTTCTCATGTAAGCAACTAATTTTTGAAAAAGCTTCCAACCCTTATCATGCCAAAATACAGATCCTGGACTTTCTTCTCTAAAGTGGAATAAGTTCATTTCTTTGCCAAGTTTTCTATGATCTCTTTTTTCCGCTTCTTCAATTCGTTTTAAATAATCATCCAATTCTTTTTGAGATGACCAAGATGTTCCGTAGATTCTTTGAAGCATCTCATTATTAGAGTCACCCCTCCAATATGCTCCTGAAACCTTTGTTAATTTAAAATGTTTACCGATTTTTCCTGTTGAAGATAAATGTGGTCCTTTACATAAATCGTGCCATTCTCCATGAAAATAAATCGAAACATCTTCACCCTGAGGAATACTTTCAATAATTTCAGCTTTATAAATTTCACCCTTATCTTTAAAATGAGATATCGCCTTATCTCTATTCCAGACCTCTCTTGTGGTGGGAATATCTCTATCAACAATTTCTTTCATTTTATTTTCAATTTTATTTAAGTCTTCTTCAGTAAAAGGTTCTTTTCTTGAAAAATCATAATAAAATCCATTCTCAATAACTGGGCCGATAGTTACTTGCGTTCCCGGAAAAAGCTCTTGTACCGCCATTGCAGTTATATGGGCTGTATCATGACGAATAGTTTCCAAACCTTCTTTATCTTTAGAGGTAAAAATTTTGATAGAACAATCTTTATCTATAACATGACTTAAGTCTTTAAGTTCATCATCAACACTAATTACTGTGGCTTGCTTTGATAAAGATTTGCTAATCTTTTCTGCCACTTCTAGCCCTGTTACTTTGTTGGGAAATTCTAAACTTTTTCCATCTGGTAATTTAATTGTTGGCATTTAATTTAATAATTTTTTGTACTCTGAGTATGTAGAAAAACACATTTTTTCAACATTAAATCTTTTTGTTACATTTTTCCTAGCTTCAATACCCATAGATTTCAATGTTGTTTCTCCTAATTGTAAAACTTCTATTATTTTTTTGCTTAATGATAGTGCATTACCTGCTTCAAACAGAAAGCCTGTTTTGTCGTTAATAATTGTTTCAATTGATCCCCCAATATTACTTGCAATAATTGGTTTTTCCATTGATTGTGCTTCTACAGCAACTCTTCCAAAAGCTTCTGGTTCTTTTGAAGCTGAAATTACTATATCTGAAATTTTATAAGCTAATGGCATATTATTACAATGTTCAACAAATTTAATTTGATTAATTAGTCTATGTTGTTCAACTAATCTTAAAAGTTTTTTTTTATATATGTCTCTTCCTTGGTTGCTCCCTAAAATAATTCCATAAATTTTTTCATATCCAAGTTCTTTATTTACAAGATTAAGAGCTTCAATGAATATTTCTTGCCCTTTCCATGAAGTTAATCTTCCTGGCATTAATATTATTTTTTTACCAACATTTAATTGCCATTTTTTTAACAATTTATCTTCGTCATTTTCTGTTGTTGTTGATGAGTCAAAATAATCAATATTAATTCCTCTAAAAATTACTAAAAATTTTTTTTTTACATTTAAATATTTAGGATAATTTTTATTAATATGAGAAAAAATAAAATTTGAACCTGCTATTATAAGATCAGATCTTACCATTACAGAGTTATAAAATTTTTTTACAGAATTATTAAAATTATAAGTACCATGAAAAGTAGTTACAAATTTTCTTCTAGTTATTCTTGTCGCAATCCAGCAAGACCAACCAGGCGCTCTACTCCTGACATGAACAATAGAAATATTAAAAAATAAAATAATAAAAATTAACATTATAGAATTTAGTAAAATTAAAATTGGATTTTTGCTATGTACTGGAAGTCTTATTAACTTTACTTTTTTTTTATCTATATATTTAAGCAATTCTCCACCACTTGTGGCTATGAATGATTGGCAATTATTTTCTGATAAATAGTGTGCAAGGTCATAACAGCCTGTTTCAGCTCCACCATAACCCAGCTTAGGAATAACTTGTAAAACTTTTATTTTTGATGACATTTGTTAAAGTTATATATTAAGAAATAAATCTAATAAACTTTTATGAATAAATTTAAGTACTTAAAAATATCAAAAACCAAAAAAATTAGATATTTAAGCAATTATTATAAGAAAAACCTTTATATAATTTTTCTTCATGGATTTATGTCTGATATTGAGGGTGAAAAACCTAAAGCCTTTTTTAAATATGCAAAAAAAAATAAACTGGGTTTCCTTGCTCTAGAGTACACAGGTCACGGAAGATCTTCAGGAAAATTCATTAATGGAAACATTACCAAATGGTCCAAAGAAATTAAAATTACAATTAAAAGAATAGTTAAGAAAAATAATTTTATATTAATTGGATCAAGTATGGGAGCTTGGTTATCATTAAATCAATTTAAAAATTTCAAAACACAAATTAAAGGTTTTTTAGGAATTGGTTCTGCACCAGAGTTTTTAGAAAATTTAATGTGGAAAAAGTTTACAAAAAAAATGAAAAAAGAAATAACTATAAAGGGAATTTACCATTTAAAGTATGGGGATTATGAATACCCTGTTACTTATCAACTAATAAAAGATGGTAGAAAAAACAAAGTTTTAAATAAAAAATTATATACAAAAATTGATGTTACCATGATTCACGGAGGCAAAGACGAAGTTGTACCTGTAAATTATTCAAGAAAAGTTTTAAGAATGTTTACTAAAGCAAAAAAAAAATTAATAATCATTAAAAATGGCAATCATAGTTTATCAAATAAACTTAGCCTTAAAATAATTAATGTCGAACTAAATAAGATTGTTTCTAATATAATTTAAACCTTCAACATAAGTTGGAAATTTTAAATTATAATCAAAAAAACTTTTCATTTTTTTATTACTAACTTTTTTGGAATCTTTATAAAAATTTTTCAACATTTCACTTTCTATATCTTTAACTTCAATAATTTTAGGCTTATTCATGTTAAGCAATTTAACACCATATAATGTTACTTCTTCTGGCGAAGAAGGTTTGTCGTCAGATATGTTATATACTTCACCTGTTTTAAAATTAGACAAAGATTTAAATAATATATTTGCAATATCTTCGACATGAATTCTTGAAAAAAAATGATTTTGTTTATTGATCAAATTAACATTTCCAAATTTTAATTTAATTAATACATTGCTTTTACTTGAATAGATTCCTGACAATCTAAGTATTTGAACAGGTAGATCTTTTTCTACCTCTAGAGAAAGCCAAGATTTTTCAGCTGCCAGTCTTGCAATTCCATTTGAAGATGTTGGTTTTGTTATACTTTCTTCATTCACCCATTCACCATTATGATTTCCATAAACGCTAGTAGCAGACAAATAAGTAATCCATTTAGTTTTACATTTTTTAAAAAATTTTGAAAAATTTTTTATTACTAAGTCAGTCCCATTGATTGGTGGAATTGAAACTAGGATATGATCAGCATCTTTGAGTTTTTTAACAAGATTCTCATCATAAGATTCATTATTAAAAAAATAATTTTCATAATATAAACCATCAATATTTTTTTTACACGTTTTACTTGTGGATGTTATTGATAAGTTAATCTTAGAGTTTTCTAATCTAATCTTATTTATAAAATTTTTTGCTACTTGGCCAAAACCAAAACAAAAAATATTGATATCGCTCATTTTAACTAGCTTCTCTTATAATCGGCTTTAAACTTATAGGATTTTCAACTTTATTAATCATTTCTTTTGGACAAACTTGAACAAAGTTCAAAATTTCCTTATCAAAATTTTTGATTATTTTTTTTGATAAGTTTGAACCTGTCTCGTTGTAATGTTCATTAATTAGATCTTTTAAATAATTTTTCCAATATTCTGTTTCTAAAGATTGCCACACAATACTTTCAGGATTAGCTCTTTTCTCAAACTCATTATTTTGATTATAAATAAAAGCCATTCCTCCAGTCATTCCAGCTCCAAAATTGTCTCCTACTTCCCCAAGAACAACTACAGTGCCCCCAGTCATGTATTCACATGCGTTTGAATCACAACCTTCTATCACAGATACTGCCCCTGAATTTCTTACGGCAAATCTTTCACCTGCTTGCCCTGCTGCGAAAAGTTTTCCTGATGTTGCGCCATACAAAACTGTATTTCCAATTATTGTGTTTTCGTTAGAGATTAAATTACTTTCGTCAGAAAGTTTAACTACTAGCGTGGATCCAGATAAACCTTTTCCAACATAATCATTTGCGTCTCCTTTTAAAATAAGTTTTAATCCCTTTATTCCAAATGCCCCAAATGATTGTCCTGCAGAGCCTTTAAATTTTAAAGTCAAAAAATCATTTTCTAATTTGTTGTTTCCGTATTTTTTATAGAGGTAATGAGAAATTCTTGTGCCAACTGTTCTATGAGTATTTTTAATAATAAATTCTTTTTTAATAATATTTACTTTTCCTATTTGATCTTTTATTTCTGGAATAATTTTTTGATCTAAAGTATCTGGTACGCTATTAATTTCTTGTAATTCACAATACCTTAAATTTTCACCAGCATCTGCTTGAACAAACAGTGGATTTAAATCTAAATCATCTAGATTTGATGAAGCTTTACTAATTTGTCTTAATAAATCTGTTCTACCGATTATTTCATTTAATGATTTAAAACCCAATTTTGCTAAAATTTCTCTCACCTCTTTAGCTATAAATGTAAATAAGTTTACTACTTTTTCAGGTGTTCCAGTAAATTTTTCTCTTAACTTGTCATCTTGAGTACACACCCCAACTGGACATGTATTTGAATGACATTGTCTAACCATTATACATCCCATGGCTACTAGAGCTGTTGTGGCCACACCATACTCTTCTGCTCCCATCATTGCTGCAATTATAACGTCTCTTCCTGTTTTGATTCCACCATCTACTCTAAGAGTAATTTTGTGTCTTAGATTGTTCAAAGTTAAAATTTGATTTGCTTCAGTTAAACCCATCTCCCAAGGTATTCCTACATATTTAACACTTGTTTGTGGTGTTGCTCCAGTCCCTCCATTGTGTCCAGATATTAAAATTATATCTGCTTTAGCTTTTGCTACACCTGCTGCAATTGTTCCAATTCCAGATGAGGCAACTAACTTTACTCCAACTCTAGCTTTTGGATTAACTTGTTTAAGATCATAAATTAATTGTGCTAAATCTTCGATTGAATAAATGTCATGATGTGGAGGTGGAGATATTAAAGTTACACCAGGAGTAGAATGTCTTAATTTTGCAATCTCTTCCGTTACTTTAAATCCTGGTAACTGTCCACCCTCACCTGGTTTCGCTCCTTGTGCAATTTTAATTTCTATTTCATTGCAATTATTTAAATAATTTATTGTTACACCAAATCTTGCTGATGCTATTTGCTTAACTCTAGAGTTTGCACTGTCACCATTATCCATTTTAAGGAATCTTTTTTCATCTTCACCTCCTTCTCCACTGCAAGAAGCACCTTTAATTCTATTCATTCCTATTGCTAGAGTTTCGTGAGCTTCTTTTGACAATGCACCATGAGACATACTTCCGCTTCCAAATCTTTTTAAAATATTTGCAATTGGTTCTACTTCAGAAATTTCTATAGATGGGTTTAAATTTCTATTTCTAAACCCAATCAAGTCTCTAAGATGTATAGGTGGAAGATCATAAATACCTTCCACATATTTCTTATAAACTTTAAAAGAATCTAATCCAACTGCACTTTGCAATAAATGAATAAGTTTTGCTTGATATTGATGAGTTTCGCCATTTTTTCTATATCTATAAATTCCTCCTATAGGTAATACGGTGTCAGTTCCTTCAAAAGCTTCTTCGTGAATAGTTCTTAATTTTTTTTCTATTCCGTTCAAACCAATACCTGAAATTTTTGATAAAATCCCTGGAAAATATTCTGATGCAACAGTTCTACTCAAACCAACTGTTTCAAAATTACATCCACCCCTGTAAGAGCTTATGACTGAAATCCCCATTTTGGACATTATCTTTAAAAGCCCATGATTCACTGATTGAATGTATCGTTCGATGCATTCGTCATAGCCAAACTTACCGAATAATTTTTTTTCAAATCTTTGATGCAAACTATCTAAGGCCAAGTAAGGATTTACAGTTGTTGCACCTACACCTATAAGTGTTGCAAACGAATGAGTGTCTAAAGCCTCTCCTGTTTGTGCATTAATTGAAACATAACCCCTTAATTTATTTTTAATAAGATGAGTGTTTATTGCTCCAACTGACAATAGCATTGGAATTATAAGTCTATTTTCAGATATATTTTTATCACTTAGAATTAATTGCGTAACGCCTTTTCTTGCTGCAATTTCAGATTCTTTTTGGATTTTTTTTATAGCACTTTCAAGATTCTCATTTTTATCAAAAGTACAATCAATAGTTATTGAGTTTTTCCCAAAAAAATTAATAAATTTTTCAAGCTGTGAGTTTGATAAAATAGGACTATCTAATACATATATATTTTCTTGAGTTAAATTAGTAAAATCTAATATATTTCCTAGATTTCCAAATCTTGTTTTTAAGCTCATAACCTTGTTTTCTCTTAAAGAATCAATTGGTGGGTTAGTAACCTGACTAAAATTTTGCCTAAAAAAATGATAAAGAGGCCTATAGCGATCGGATAATACAGCAAGAGGAGTATCATCCCCCATAGAACCGATTGCTTCTTTAGCATCTTCTGCCATTGGATGAAGAATGAGCTCCAAATCTTCTATACTATAGCCAAATGCATGCTGTCTTTTTCTAAGATCTTCTCCAGAAAAAATAAATTTTTCATTTTTTATTGGAAATTTTTTATCTAAATCTACAATTTGATTATTAAAATGTTTAAATTCTTTTGCTAAATAATTTTTAATTTCACTATTTGTAAACACTTTTCCTTTTCCTATTCTAACCCCAATTATTTCCCCAGGTCCTAATCTACCTTTTGTAACTATTTTTTTTTCATCAAGTTCAACCATTCCTGTTTCTGAACCTGCGCATAATATTTTATCTCTAGTAATAGTATATCTCAATGGTCGGAGTCCATTTCTATCAGTAGCTACTATAGCCCACTCATTATCTGTGGCTGCTATTGCGGCTGGTCCATCCCATGGTTCCATTGTACTATTTAAAAAATTAAATAACTGTTGATGATTCTTTGGTAATGTTTTACTTTTTTTAGACCAAGCATCAGGAATTAACATTAGTTTTGCAAGTGGAGCTGATTGGCCAGAGATATTTAATAATTCAAATACATTATCAAGTGAAGCTGAATCAGATGATCCGGGACGTATAACTGGTTTTAAGTTTTCTATATCATCAAATAAAGGGCTTTCCATTTCTTGTTCATGGACTTTCATCCAGTTATAATTTCCTTTAAGAGTATTTATTTCTCCGTTATGAGCTATTGCTCTAAAGGGTTGAGCAAGATCCCAACTCGGTGCTGTGTTTGTTGAAAATCTTTGATGGAATATTACAAATCGTGAAATAAATCGTTCATCTTTTAAATCTACATAAAAGTTTGCGATCGACTCTGCTAAAAACATTCCTTTATAAATAATTGACTTAGAGCTAAGAGAACAAATATAAAATCCTTCTATAGCTTTTTTAATTGCTTCTTTTTCAATTTTTCTTCTAGATTCATAAATTTTTCTTTCTAAATCTTTGCCAATTAAAGTTTTATCATTATGCCTAAATAATACTTGGGTAATTTCAGGTCTTGTAAAGTTAGCTTTCTCACCTAAAACTTTTGGGTTTACGGGAACTTGTCTCCAACCATAGATACTAAAGTTGCTTTTTGTGAGCTCACTTTCAATTAAGGTTCTTGAGTTTTCTTGAGCTCCATAATTATTTCTAGGTAAAAAAATCATTCCTACACAAATTTCTGATCCGTCATGTTTATGACCTGTTAATTCTATTTTTTCTGCAAAAAAATCAGATGGAATTTCTAAGTGGATTCCAGCTCCATCACCTGTTTTACCGTCAGCATCAACTGCCCCTCTATGCCAAACTGCTTTTAGTGCGTTAATCCCATATTCAACGACTTTTCTTGATTTTTTACCTTCAGTAGAAGCAATCAAACCTACACCACAAGCATCATGCTCCATATCTTTTGAATAAACATGTCCATCTTGAAGAATTTTAATATTTTTTTTATAATTTTTCATTAAGCAACCTTCGATTTTTCAAGATCTTTATTTTCTAAGAAGTTTTTTATCGATATTGCTGCATCTCTTCCGTCTTTGATTGCCCAAACAACTAATGATGCACCTCTGATAATATCTCCAGCAGCAAAAACGCCTGCTAAATTTGTTTCCATTGTATTGAAATTAATTTTTAATGTTCCCCATTTAGTTACCTGTAAATCTTCAGCACCAAATAACTTTGGTAAATTTTCAGGATCAAATCCTAAGGCCTTTATTACTATATCTGCTTTAATATTAAATTCTAAATTTTTTTGAACTTCGGGTTTTCTCCTACCACTATCGTCTGGCTCCCCTAATTTAATTTTGTCTACTACTAAACCCTCAACTTTATTTGTACCAATAAACTCTTTTGGGTTAGATAACCAAACAAATTTTACTCCTTCTTCTTCAGCGTTCTCTACTTCTCTTGAAGATCCTGGCATATTTTCTTTATCTCTTCTATATAAACATTTAACTGACTTTGCGTTTTGTCTAATTGAAGTTCTAACACAATCCATTGCTGTATCACCTCCACCTATCACAACAATATCTTTACCTTCTGCATTCAATGTTCCATCATCAAATAATTCTACTTTATCTCCCAATCCTTTTTTATTTGATGCTGTTAAAAACTCCATCGCTGGAAAAATATTTTCTAAATCATTGCCTGGTAATTCTATTTCTCTTGCTTTGTAAACACCTGTTGTGATTAAAAGCACATCATGTTTTTTTCTTAGTTGTTCTAAAGTAGCGTCTTTTCCTACTTCAAATTTTTGAATAAATTTTATTCCACCTTCTTCTAATAATTTTGTTCTTCTTTCTACAACAACTTTTTCTAGCTTAAAATTTGGTATCCCATAAATTAATAGACCACCAGCTCTATCGTATCTATCATATACTGTAATTTGATATCCTAATTTACGCAACTGTTCTGCGGCAGCTAGTCCTGCTGGTCCAGCTCCAATAATTCCAACACTTTGAATTTTTTCATTTTTAACTTTTATAGGATTAACCCATCCTTGTTCCCAAGCATTGTCTGTAATGTATTTTTCTACGGCACCTATTGTTACGGTTCCATGTCCTGATTTTTCTATGACACAATTACCTTCACATAATCTATCCTGTGGACATATTCTTCCACAAACCTCTGGCATATTATTGGTGCTTTGAGATAATTCATAAGCTTCTTTTAATCTTCCTTCTGCAGTTAACTTTAGCCAATCAGGAATATTATTACTTAATGGACAATGGACCTGGCAAAATGGCACTCCACACTGGGAACATCTACTGGCTTGTTCTTTGGCTTTTTCCTGAATGAATTGGTTATAAATTTCATTAAAATCTTCTTTTCTATTAAAAACTTCTCTTTTAGGTGGATTCTGTTGACCTATATTTACAAATTTTAGCATTTTTTCTGTCATGATCCTTATTTATAAATACGAAGATATATCAAGATTTTATTGAATAAAAGAAAAACAAGGACAGTATTTATGACCTTTATTTTTATAAAAGCTATTAATATCAACAATTATTATATTTTGCATAGCTCTTATGTTGCCAGGTAATTGTTTAATTAAAGTAATACTTAAGTTACGAAAGAATAAATAATGTTGTCAGAAATTATTGAAATATTAATTCTATCTGTAATTCAGGGGGTGTCTGAATTTTTACCTATAAGTTCTTCTGCTCACTTAATTATTATTTCAACACTGTATGAGTTTAAATCAAACTCACTATTGATAGATACAAGTTTACATCTTGGATCACTGTTCGCTATTATATTTTACTTCAAAAAAGATTTGTTTGACATACACAATAATCAAAAATTGCTATCCTTAATAGTAATTGGATCTCTTCCAATTATTGTTGTTGGTTATTTTCTTTATACTACTGATTTAATTTATTTACTAAGAAATATTAAAGTAATTGCCTGGACGACAATAATTTTCGGAATAGTTTTATATTTTGCTGATAAAAATAATTTTAGTAAAAATATAAAATCAAACTTAAGCGTAAAAACTATTTTGTATATAGGATTTTTTCAAACACTTGCATTAATACCAGGAACAAGTAGAGCTGGAATAACCATAACAGCTGGACGATTTTTAAAATTTGACAGATATGAATCTAGTAAAATTTCTTTCTTATTATCTATCCCTGCGTTAGCGGGTGCAAGCTCACTTGGATTACAAGATATTTTTCAAAAAAATTTTGAATTTAGTTATCTTGTATTAATTGCTATAACTTTGTCTTTTTTATTTTCTTATTTTACAGTTAAGTTTTTTTTAAATTTTATTAATAAATTTTCTTTAAATATATTTGCTATATACAGAGTTATTGTTGGAATAGCCTTGCTAATAATAATATATAATTAATTTTTTTTAAATATTGGAACTAATTGTGAAAACAAAACTCCAAATAAAATAAATAAACACCCAAACAAATTATT
>Ga0209709_10004163_pt1 | contig 11754 bp, 8 predicted proteins | sample ArcticOcean_MG_C_2_FD_187435 | JGI IMG/M metagenome (GOLD analysis project Ga0209709, IMG submission 187435) | Marine microbial communities from western Arctic Ocean - ArcticOcean_MG_CB4_136 (SPAdes) (version 2) | ecosystem: Environmental > Aquatic > Marine > Oceanic | place: Arctic Ocean... | reverse complement strand
CTTTAGTTTTAATAAGGAAGTGGCGATGCGAACTGAGAAAAAGCGAATGATGCTACATTCTGGTGAGACTGTTGTGAATTATAATTTCAAGGGGAAGGTGCGCAAGTTTACGGCCACGTCTGAGTTACCGGAAGACTTTCAATCGGTCCTAGACTACCGGCCTGGGTTCAACCGGAAGCAGTCCAAGCAAACGCGTAGTCCTCTGCTTGCGGGGCGGCGTTTTAAGTCCTAGTTGTTAGATTGTATAAACGCGGCTCTCATTTTTTCGATGACGATCGATCACCGACTCAATAGGCTGTGATTTACATTGCGGGACAAGCGGTTCTTCCATGCTTTCTCACGCATGGATGTCGTGCAACGTAAGATAGCAATCATAGGTGGTGGCCCTGCCGGGCTACGTGCTGCGGAGGTAGCTGTGGGAATGGATGCTGCTGTGACCCTTTACGATGCGAAGCCCTCGGTTGGTCGTAAGTTTCTTGTGGCGGGTAAGAGCGGGCTGAATCTCACCAATAGTGCCGATTTTGAAGATTTCTTGGCTCATTACTCAGGACGCGATTTCCCTGTGGATCGATGGCGCAGCTATTTAAAAGAGTTTGATAATTACCATTTATCTGAATGGGCATCAGGACTCGGCGTAGATACTTTTGCTGCACCTAATGGAAAGGTTTTCCCCTTTTCAAAAAAGGCTGCACCACTATTGAGGCGGTGGGTGTTGCGCCTGCGTGAGAAGGGTGTGCAGTTTCGGATGAAGCATCAATGGGTGGGTCTGGAGCAGCAGGGAAATATACTGCAGCTTGATTTCATGCAAGGAGACGAGCCTGTGAGTGTGATATACGATGCTGTGATCCTCGCGATGGGAGGCGCGTCTTGGCCGCAGACAGGTTCAACTGGGACTTGGGTGCCGATCCTTGAAGCTAAAGGAATCGAGGTCGTGTCCTTGCAGTCAGCCAATTGTGGCTGGGAGTGTGAATGGACGGAGGAGACGCGTGAACTGATTGAAGGTAAAGCATTGCAAAACCTAAAAGTGAGTGCAGCTGGAGTTACGCTGACTGGAGAGCTGCTACCGACCAAATATGGCTTCGAGGGCACACCGATTTATACGCTGGGGACGGAACTGCGCAAGATGGATGAGCCTTCTATTGAAATAGATTTTAAGCCGACCTTTACTGAAGAGAGACTCGTTGCAAAGATGGAATCTGCACGGCGAGATTTTTATAAAGAGGCAGGTCTGCGCTGGAAACTGAGCGAAGCGGCCTGTGCGATTATTCGGCAGTATTATGGCGAGTTCGATAACGCGAAAGCCTTAGCCAATGCCGTCAAGTGTTGCCGTATTCCATTGACAGAACCAAGGCCGATTGAGGAGTCAATTTCCACCTCAGGCGGTGTTGCTTGGAGCGATCTCAATGAAGATTTGATGCTTAAAAAACTACCGGGCGTCTATTGCACAGGGGAGATGGTCGACTGGGAAGCGCCGACGGGTGGTTTCTTGATGCAAGGTTGCTTCGTAACGGGCACTATTGCGGGTAAGAGTGCGGCTGTAGTGTAGGGAGTCACACGCACCCGACTAATCGATCTCCAGTAAGTCTGAGTGCACAAAGAACCTCATGCCGAGCGGTAAAATTGAAATGTAGATCGCCCTTGCTAGATCTTATGCAGTTTTTAGTGTCTCAAGTATGAACTGTATGCTCCTTAATACTCTTACCGCTTGCTTCTTAATCGCTACGACCAATTTATCTTCTCAGTCAGAGCCACGCGTCTACCAGGGTCCATACGAGCAGGCTAGCGCGGAGCAGTTTGCTGGCGAATGGACGCGCAGTGACGGTACTTACAAATTGATAATTACCGTAGAATCGGGTAAAGCGGTCGCGCAGTATTTTAATCCAACACCGATTAATGTAGAATCGACTACCTTGAAAGAAGCGGACGATTATTTAAGCTTGAAAATTGTCCTACGGGATCAGGGTTACGATGGCTCCAATTACGAGTTACAATACATACCAGAATATCGATTTCTCGTCGGTATTTACACAATCACAGGTCAAGCACCCACAGAGGTTTATTTCACTAGGTAGTTTTTAGAGTGCCCTCTGCTTGAATCTGGACGGAGCCAGAGGGTCTCGCAAAAAAAGCCCCTCCGGTTTCTCGGAAGGGCTTTTGTATAAGATTGAATCTAGTTCAGGCTATTTGAGCGCTGATTGCGCAGCAGCCAAGCGTGCAACTGGAACGCGAGGGGGCGAGCAACTGACGTAATCGAGTCCAGCATTGTGGAAGAACTCAATGGAGGCTGGATCGCCGCCGTGCTCGCCGCAAACGCCGAGCTTGAGATTCCCCTTAGTGCTACGACCCTTTTGAACACCAATTTCAACAAGCTGCCCAACGCCCGCCGCATCGATCGATGCGAACGGATTTTGTGGAAGGATATCGAGGTCTTTGTATTGCCCAAGGAACGAACCCGCATCGTCACGGCTCATGCCGAGACCAGTCTGGGTGAGGTCATTGGTACCAAAAGAGAAGAACTCTGCAGTTTCAGCAATCTCATCAGCAGTCAAAGCACCACGAGGTACTTCGATCATTGTGCCAACCAGGTATTTGAACTTCACACCCTTTTTCTCCATGACTTCAGCAGCCACGCGGTGAACCACTGCTACTTGATTCTTGAGCTCGTCAGCGAAGCCGACGAGAGGAATCATGACTTCAGGGATTACCTTGATTGGCTTCTTAAGCTTATAGCAAGATGCCGCCGCTTCGAAGATCGCACGTGCCTGCATCTCAGTGATTTCCGGGTAGGAAATACCTAGACGGCAACCACGGTGGCCAAGCATTGGGTTGGATTCGTGTAGTGCGTGCACGCGGCTCGATATCACGTCGACTTTGACGCCGAGAGATTTAGCTAGCTCGCGCTTGGAAGACTCGTCGTGAGGAAGGAACTCGTGGAGAGGTGGATCTAAAAGACGAACTGTGACAGGAAGACCACCCATTGCTTTAAAGAGACCTGTGAAGTCCTTGCGCTGGAATGGAAGAAGCTTCCTGAGTGCTGCTCGACGCTGTTTTTCGTCTGCGGCCAGAATCATCTGACGCATGAATGTGATGCGATCACCTTCGAAGAACATGTGCTCTGTGCGGCAAAGTCCAATACCTTGCGCGCCATATGCGATGGCAGACTTAGCTTGGTCCGGAGAATCAGCATTGGTGCGAACTCCAAGCTTACGGTGCTTGTCAGCCCACTTCATGACTTGGTTATACATCTGGTAGGTATAGCTGTCCTTAGCCTTGAGCTTGCCGTTGAGCACTTGGTCAACTTCAGAGGGTGCAGTTGCCACTGCTCCGGCGAAGATTTCACCAGTTGTACCATCGATAGAGATGTCGTCACCGTTCTTGAATGTCTTCTTGCCGATCTTGAGTGTTTCGGAACCGTAGTTGATGACAACCTCAGCAGCGCCACAGACGCAGACCTTGTTCATTTGACGAGCAACGAGTGCGGCGTGAGAAGAAACACCCCCACGAGATGTGAGGATACCTTCTGCAGCGATCATACCACGTAGATCTTCTGGTGTGGTTTCAACGCGGCAGAGGATGGCACGGCCACCCTTAGCAGCAACTTTTTCAGCCTGTGGAGCTGTGAAGCAGATCTTGCCGGATGCAGCACCAGGACCAGCAGGAAGACCCGTTGTGAGTGTCTTAGCCTTCGCGACTGCAGCTGGGTCGAAGACCGCAACGAGTAGTGAAGAGATTGAATCTGCAGGGATCTTAAGGAGTGCTGTCTTTTGGTCGATCAGTTTTTCCTTAACAAGCTCAACGGCGATACGGACGGCTGCGAGACCTGTGCGTTTGCCGTTGCGAGTCTGTAGCATCCAGAGTTTGCCGTCTTCAACGGTGAACTCGAAGTCCTGCATGTCCTTGAAGTGCTTCTCGAGTTTCTTACGAACTGCTTCGAGGGCAGCGTGCGCCTTCGGCATTTCCTTCTTGAGTTCAGCAATTGCGTTGGGTGTGCGGATGCCGGCGACAACGTCTTCACCTTGAGCATTGATGAGGTATTCACCGTAGAATACTTTTTCACCGTTTGCAGGGTCACGAGTGAAAGCAACACCAGTTGCGCAAGTATCACCCATATTGCCGAAGACCATGGCCTGAACATTAACAGCGGTGCCCCATGCAGCAGGGATGCCGTATTTCTGGCGGTAGAGCGTCGCACGCTCGTTCTGCCATGAGTTGAATACGGCGCTTACAGAACCCCAGAGTTGCTCGTAAGCGTCTTGCGGGAAAGCTGTGCCGGTGCGTTGCTTGATGACTGCCTTGTAACGCTTAATGAGCTCTTGGAGGTCTTTAGCAGTGAGCTCATTGTCGAGTTCAACACCCGCTTCTTTGCGGACTTTTTCGAGGATGCCTTCGAACGGGCAGTGATCATTTTCGTTCACAGCTTGAACCCCCATGACGACATCGCCATACATTTGGATAAAGCGGCGGTAGCAATCGTATGCGAATGCGGCATTGCCAGACTCTTTAGCGAGTGCCTTTACAGTCTTATCGTTGAGACCAAGGTTAAGGATTGTGTCCATCATGCCAGGCATCGACTCACGAGCGCCGGAACGAACAGAAAGCAGAAGCGGGTTTTTGTCTGCACCAAGTTTTTTGCCGACCTCTTTTTCGATTTGAGCGACGGAAGCTTTCACTTCAGCTGCAAGTGTCTTGGGATACTGACGACCGTTGTCGTAAAAGTAGGAGCAGACATCAGTCGTGATGGTGAAACCAGGAGGGACGGGGAGGCCGATACGGGCCATCTCTGCGAGATTGGCACCTTTGCCGCCGAGTAGTTCCCGGAGTTTAGAGCTTCCGTCGGTCTTTTGTCCGAAGTCGTAGCTGTATTTTACCGCTTTAACGCTCTTGCGTTTGACGGCCTTCTTGGTGGCTTTTCTTGCTTTTTTAGCTGGCATAAGATTGCGATCTTTCTGGTGGATCGAGTTGTGGTAATTTCGCCGCCAATGGGCAACGACATGTTAGAAAAGCTGGTAGCAAAGCCATTTAATGCTGTCTGTCAATTGATTAGGCTGGTCGTTTGTAAAGATTGTGGTGACCGACATTGTGGGAGTTTATTTTTTGAAATATTGGTAATTTTCAGATTGGAGTTTGCCCGATCACCTAAAAATTGAATAGGAATTCATTTTGAGATGACGGATTACCAAAATGATGATGACGAACTTGAAGAGCTAAATGACTCTGAAGGTGCAGGCATGAGCTTTCTTGAGCACTTGGAAGACTTCCGCTGGACGGTAGGGCGTAGCTTGTTGGCCTTTGCCACGGGCATTGTTCTGGCTACTTTATTTATTGGGGATATTGCTGCATTCCTGAAGATGCCGATTGTGACTGCCTATGGTTCGGCTGAGATGGCTGATGAAAACCTGATCACCTATCGACCAATGGGTGTCATTTCAGTCTTTATCCAGATTGCATTTTTATCCGGCTTAACGCTTTCGATGCCCTTCGTACTTTACTTCCTAGCTGCTTTCGTGGCTCCGGGGCTGACGGATAAGGAGCGGAAAGTCGTAAGGCCTGCCTGCTTTGCAGCTTTCTTACTCTTTTTAACCGGAGTGTCTTTTGCATTTTTCGTTATTCTCCCGCTGACTCTGTCGTTTTCGGTGCGGCTAAATATGTTCTTCGATTTCGACCTCTTTTGGGCGGCTTCCAATTATTACAGCATGGTCGTATGGTTTTCTTTGGCTACGGGTGCATTCTTTCAGTTCCCATTAATAATTGTAATACTCGTCTACCTTGGCGTCATAGCTGTCCAGAAGCTTCAAGACATACGCCGAGCAGTTCTTGTTGGACTAATGGTCTTCGCTGCATTCATGACTCCAGGTGGCGACTTTGTATCCTTACCGCTTATAACTGGTTTCATGTATGGTCTCTACGAACTAGCGATCTGGGTTGGTATACGGGTGGAAAAGAAGCGCAAAGATGAACTAGAAGACTGGGATGATGAATAGGGCAGTTACGCACTCTACTTAATCGCTAAGTTGACAGGTAGATTTTTTGCTAAATTAACCCCATCTCTGGATGTAACTGCGTATTCTACAGAGGCTCTCTCGCAAAAGCCCTAGGCAGCGGGAGCGATAATTTACAACATTGCGCAATGATTTCACGGTCGCAACGAGACTACATGGAATATGTCCAAGAAAAAAGCCGTCCATAACGGGCGGCCTGCAAATGAATTAGTGAAATCTAATACCTGCTTACTTTTTTTGCTTTTTTTGGTCGAGCAGCACCACCATGAACATGTTGTATGCAAACCAGAATACGGCAGTGATTGGGGTTGCAGTCAGGCAAGCCTGGCCTTGTGCGATCAAAGTATTGGTCGAGAAAGTAAAGGGGACGAGCAAAATTGACATCACTACAAATACTAAAAAAGTAAGAATCAAGCCGATGATGTGGTGCACGGGTGTGAGCAATTTTTGATAAGGAGTGTTGTCCATATAATCTTAGGTAGAATTAGCCGAGCACGTTCTGTCAAAGCGAAAGTTCTCCAAAAAGCTTTTCTGCTTAATTATGACTTTGAGTCTAATTTTAATGAGACCGACTGGGTATCCCCTTTAATAAAGCGGTCACCGCACTCTATGACTCTAGTTTATGCCTATTTATTAGGTATAGCGCAGACCAATAGTTTCTTTCGGGCACTATTGTTTGGCTCAGTGCAAGCGGAAGCTCAACTTTTGCCTTTTTGCATGGTTCGTTAACTACTAGCTCGGTTTTGCGTCGCTGCGGCTGAGGCCGAGGAGAAACTCGCGATTGCCATCTGTACCCTTAATTGACGATTCCATTGTGCCGAGGAGCACGGCGCATGGCAACTGCTCGAGGGCAAAGTCCTTTACCTGGGCAAGCACACGATTATGAATCGTCTCGTCGCGAATGATACCACGCCCGGCGTCGACTTCGTGCTTTTCAGCTTCAAACTGAGGTTTGACAAGCGCAATTAAGTAGCCGTTGGGTTCGAGAAATTGCCAGACGGCTGGTAATACTTTGGTCAGTGAAATAAAGGATAAGTCCATTACGATGCGTGGGTAGGCGTCGCAGGGTAGGTCGCCCAGCTGTAGGTGGCGGGCATTCGTCTTCTCAATGTTAGTCACTCGATCGTCTTGGATCAGCTTATTGTGCATCTGCGCGCGACCAACGTCGACGCAAGTTGCGTTGACCGCTCCGCGCTGCAGAGAGCAATCAGTAAAGCCGCCAGTCGAAGCTCCCACGTCAAGGACATGTGCCCCTTCCATTGTTATTTCGAAATGATCTAGAAAGCCTTCGAGCTTTTCACCACCGCGGCTCACGAAGCGGGGCGGCGACTCCACGGTGACTTCGCTGTCAGCGGGCAGGCTACGTCCGGGCTTGTCGAGCCGGTGGGTGCCAATTTTAACCTTGCCCGCAAGGATCAGGGCTTTTGCTTGCGAGCGCGTGTCGGCTAATCCTTTAGCGACAAGAAGTTCGTCTAGGCGGGCTTTCTTAACAGCTGCCATTATCTGTTTATTCTGGGTCGGGGTTATCTCTTTTCACGTGCAGAATCTCGCTTGAACGGATGTGGAGATCTCTTTGTGGGTAAGGGATCTCGATATTATTTTCTTTGAAAGTATCCCAAACCTTAAGCAATAATTCGCTACGGACTGCACCAACGCCGTTGGAAGGATCTGCAATCCACATGCGAAGCTCTAGATCGATTGAACTATCTCCAAAGCCAAGCAGCAGGCAATTCGGCGCGGGAGTGTTTAATACACGATTAGTGGAAGCTGCGACCGCTAGGATGAGTCGGATGCAATGGTGTGGGTCGGCTTTGTAAGATACTCCGATAGGGACTCGCACGCGGACTAAGTCGTCCGTGAAAGACCAGTTTATGACTTTTTGCGTGATGAGATCTTCGTTTGGTATGAGATGCTCAGTGCCATCGCGAGTGATGACTGAGGCGTAGCGAGCGCGTAAATTATTGATCCACCCATAGGTGCCTTCGATCTCGATGACGTCACCAGGTTTGATCGAATTATCCATCAGCAGAATGATACCGCTGACAAAATTAGAAACTACTTTCTGGAGACCAAAGCCGAGGCCAATGCCGATGGCACCACCTAGAAATGCGAAAGCGGATAGATCAATGCCTATGGATCCGATCGCTGTTACCACAGCCACCGTGATGAGTATAATTCGAACGATCTTTGAGATGAGCACTTTGAGTGAAGGACTCAGTCGAGGGATCAGTTGGATCTGACTTTCAGCGATCCGAGCTAGAGCCAGGCCTATCCAGAGGGTTAGGGCGAAGGCGAGTATGCCGGCTAGGACAGTCCATGCAGAGAGTGAATGAGTGCCCAATTTGAAACTTAGCCCACTTAGCAGCGCGATGCTGTCTTCGACTAGTGCTAGTCCAAAAAATCCGCTTATTATGTAAGCTGTCGCAGCAACTGATTGCGCCCAAAAGCGTTTTTTTAATAAACTACTAGCTAAGCCAATCAGTATCCATGCACCTCCAATATAAGTAAAAAAGCGTATGACTGGCACCTCTAATTCGATCACTAATTCAAATACAAAAAAGACTATGAGTAACGCGATCCAATGCGTAATGAAGCCGAGGTTTTGTTTAACCCAATCTTTGGGAGTAAGATCGCCGGTATCCGAGACCTTGTATTTTTTCCCAAAGACCCGAGTGCACAACCAAAGAAGAATGATTACTATTAGAATTTGCCACGAATCGCTGTAATGGAAGCCTTCTTCAGGTGCGAGGAAGTTACCCCAGTTTTGCATGAAATTCATTGGGCTATTAAGTTCCTTGTGTCTGATTCCGCAACCTTTTTGATCAATTGCAATAATCGCTAATTTGTAAGCATGGAAACCTCTACAACTTTTGTTAATATTCTGGTGCTAAGTTGCGTGGCGGATCACGTGCTCAAGCAGAATCGTATCGCCCGTTTGGTGCCGGTTGAGATTTAGTGGCATTGCCAATGTGGCGGGTCTAGTTGCCGTACGTCCGAGTGAATCACTGACATAGCGCTCGACAAACGTGCAAGTCACGCCATCAGTTTCTATGCGACATTTTATACGCAGATTTAATGGGCAAGCCCCTAGATTTTGAAAGCTTCACTATTAGTCATTCTTTGCCCAGCAAAAAAGGTTCAAGCGCAGTTTCTCGCTGAGCAATTTTCAATACCAATTGTTGATGGCTCGCACTTGGCATTTGCTAAGCCGCGTGAGATCGAAGGTTTCGTGCGCTCTCACGTAGAATCTAATCACAGCGAACCGTGCTTTGTATTTTTACTTTATAAGCAAGGTCTCGCGCTCGCGCAGGTCGCCGAAGATAATCTACTGAGTGTACGCGCCGACTTTTCTAGTTCTACGGTAAATTACCGTCGCCAGAAAGGAGGCGGTAAAGGTCAGATGATTGCCAAAGCAATAGGTCTGAATTCTACTACTGCACCACATGTATACGATGCCACTGCGGGCTTGGGTGGCGACTCATTCGTGCTAGCAAGCTTAGGTTGTTCTGTTACTATGACCGAGCGCGTACCTGAAGTGAACGCCCTGCTTGCTGATGGTCTTCGCGTTGCACATGAGTGGGGTAGCGAAAAGGACCAATCGCTTGTAGCAATACTCAAAAGGATGACACTTGTTGAGTCTGATGCGGCGGAATACATGCAAACACTTGAAGATGCCGAGAAGCCAGAAGTCGTCTATCTTGACCCCATGTTTCCCCAGCGCACGAAGAGTGCCCAAGTGAAAAAAGAAATGCAGGTTTTTCATCAATTAATCGGCACAGATTCCGACGCTGACTTGCTCCTGCAAATAGCCCAAGAAAGTGCTCAGAAACGCGTGGTTGTTAAGCGCCCTCGAATAGCACCATTTCTAGCAGGCCAAGAGCCTAACTATATATTGGAAGGTAAGAGTAATCGTTTCGATGTCTATTTAAGTCACTAGGGTAATCGTTTTACTTTTTAAGCAGTTTTTCCAAATGAGGGTTTGGGTAGCGTCGTGACGCAGTGATCGCGTAGAAGTTTTCGCGGATCTCAGGAATTTGGTAGAGTTCGACTAGGCGACCGTTCTTGAGCTCGTCTTGCACTACGACTGGGAAACATGGAGTCTTTCCGCCGCATGCGTGAGAGTGCCCTCGTGAACAATTGCATGAAAATATCGGAGATGATGGTGGTTGAGCTCATCCATATATATATTAAATAGAACGAAAGTAAAATTTAATTATATTGGATAAATTCAAGGAAATTTGTTATAATAGATTTATGGATACAATTATCAGCAGTCTTGTACTGTGGATCGCACCTGCATCGCTCTTGTGGGTTGTGCTTACTTCTAAGTGGCTTAATTCCCGAGCACTCGCTGCTGGCCGTGTAGCTGAAGGCATTGCTTGGGTAAGTTTAGCCAGTGCTACAGTTGCCACAGCGCTATGGGCGTTATTTGAAGAAAGTCCTGTCGAGGCGACTATCACAAGTGCCCATTGGATAGGTATACGTTTCGATGCGCTTTCTGCGATCATCCTCTTATTGGTCTGCTTTATGGGTGCCATCATTCTGCGCTACTCGAAAAACTATCTCGCTGGAGATGAAAAGCAGGGGCATTTCTTTAAATGGATGTGTGTCACACTTGGGGCGGTCATTGCCATGGTGCTCGCGCCGGGGCTTGTCCAGTTCTCCCTAGCTTGGGTCGCTACCAGTTTAGGTTTACACAAACTACTAATTTATTTCCCTGATCGCTTGGGCACGCTTCTTTCGTCGCGTAAGAAGTCGCTCTTTAGTCGGGTGGGAGACCTCTGCCTGATCGTAGCCTTCTCAGGTATTTATACGATCTACGGAGTGCAAGACTTCGGCCATATCTTTGAGGCGGTACGGTTCGAGAGTAGCTTGCTTGGTAACCACGCTTGGATCGGCTGGTTGATTATTTCTAGCGCGATCCTTAAATCGGCTCAGTTCCCTTTTCATGCTTTGCTGCCCGACACGATGGGCGCACCCACACCTGTGTCCGCGCTCATGCAGGCGGGTATTATTAATGGCGGCGGCTACTTGGTGGTTCGTTTGAGTCCTGTGCTTGTGCATATCCCCAGCGCGCTTCACATGCTGGCGATAGTCGGTGCCGTTACTGCAGTCTATGCCTCCATGGTCATGCTCTCTCAGACCAGTGTGAAGCGTGCACTAGCTTACTCCACCATCGCGCAGATGGGTTTTATGCTTCTGCAATGCGGTCTCGGTGCCTTCCATCTTGCGGTGCTCCATTTGGTCGCACACTCACTCTATAAAGGACACGCTTACCTTTCATGTGGGTCTGCTGTAGAAACAGCAAAAAAGCTCAACACGGGGCCGCATTACGCGAAGTTAAGGCCGAGTCGTATTTGGTTAGCGATTGGCGTCTCTTTTGCCATCGTCGTTGTCCTAAGTATTCCTTTCAATGTCAGCCCATCTGATAAGCCTGGCATGCTGGTGCTCAGTATGGTGGTTGTGATGGCGCTCACACAGCTTCTTTGGACAGCGATGCGTCGGGGCCAAGCTGGCATAGCCTTCGCGGGGACTACAGGGGTCGCTGTCAGTATCGCCGCGCTCTACTACTTACTCGCGATGGTAACTGAAATGATGCTCTCCTCCACTGTGCCTGCGAAGGTACCTGTTGCTCCAATCTTCGAAACGATTATTGCGGTGCTGTTACTTGGTTTCTTGGTTACTTCAATTCGCTTCCAAGACGGTGAGCCTGGATTTTTAACGGTCGCATACAAGCGCCGCCTTTATGTCCATG
>Ga0209709_10004161_pt1 | contig 11756 bp, 8 predicted proteins | sample ArcticOcean_MG_C_2_FD_187435 | JGI IMG/M metagenome (GOLD analysis project Ga0209709, IMG submission 187435) | Marine microbial communities from western Arctic Ocean - ArcticOcean_MG_CB4_136 (SPAdes) (version 2) | ecosystem: Environmental > Aquatic > Marine > Oceanic | place: Arctic Ocean... | reverse complement strand
AATTATCGGCATGCTCCATCAGTCTCCGAGAGTTATCTTGACGGTAAGCCCATGCCAATTCGCTGTTCTTTTTTAAATTCATGGCAATTCTTAATTCTGGTTGCGTGTGACGTTGCAACGCAAACTCATTACTGTCAGCGATGGTGAAATCAACTTCTTCACGGTTCACTTTATTTAACAACTCATTGACACCGACTTGCGTATTCATGGACCAAGTTAAATCTGGGTAGTTTTGCTTTAACGTTATAAGAGTTTCTTGATGATCACTCTCAGTAGTAATTTCAATTTCCCTTCCCATCAACTGCTGCATGGATTGCGGTTTAATGGTGCCACGTTTATAGATCAGATGAGTATCTACATTTGCATAAGGGTAGCCAAAATTCATTTTTTCTCGCGAGCTCACTGAAGGAGTTAATCCAGCCGCAGCTAAATGGCCTTGTCCAGATTCAAGAGCTGGTTGTATATCGGCAAATTTATCGACGGTTTTAATGACCAGTGTCACATCTAAGCTTTCAGCAAGACCCGCGACTAGATCGTATTCAGGACCAACCATGACATCATCATCTTGGTAGAATGTGGTGGGACTATCAAGCGTAATTACATGCAATTCACCGCGCTCTAGAACTTGATCTAATAGATTCGGTGGCGATGAGCAGGTGCCCACAAACCCCAGTATAATCGGGTAGCTTAAAAGTCGGAGAGGTCGGTCTCTACCGTTTAACCAGTCAGAGATAATCGCGAGATATTCGCGTTCTTTTTTTATCGTTTTTCGCGCCATTGTTTAGTGACCCAATTTGCAAAACACTCTAAAAACTTGGTCAGAGTACCTTAGAATGAGTAAAAATGCAGTTTTTTATCCTTGTATTGGTATTTAGTTTCTTTTGTAATTATTATATATTTCAGGTAATTAGCGAAACTTAAAATAAATACATTATTCTCTTAAAAGACTATTTTACTGAAAAAATCGCGTATAAAAAGCTACAATGAACGAATAAAGAGAATTGATGTTTTGAGGAACAATATTATGCTAAAAAGAATTGGATGGGGTCTACTGTATATCGGATTAAGTGGTTGTGCTGCAACCGGTTCAAATAACACCATGAATATGCAATCTGATGTCAGTGAGATTCATTATATGGGTGACGCTGATTTGTGTTATGCCTTTTTTACCGAAGAGGATATCAATGTATGGTTCGGTTATGAGAATATTCGCCGAATAAGGCGTCTGGACTGCGAGGCTTATCGAGCCGATGCAGAAGTGAAAAATAAAGGCAAAAAAATTAACTATAACGCACTTAATGTCACCAAGTTATTTAAGAAATCAGAAGCAAGTAATAGCGAAACATCCCGTCAACCCATTCTTAAGGACAAACAATTAAATGCCATTTGTTATGTTAGGATTGATGATCTGGTATTCGCTAAACGTGGACAGGCAAAAGTTTGTCAACCTCAGGGCAGTTGATTACATAAGAAATCTGTGAAGGATATGACATGAGTTCAGCACAACAAATATTGCAGAATGCGGCCGACAGCTTTAAAGCAATTGTTTCGGTTGCCGAAGAAGTTAATGCGGCGGCAGATATAATCACCGATTGTTTGAAACAAGGTGGCAAAATATTCTTTTGTGGAAACGGCGGGTCAGCGGGTGATGCCCAACACCTTGAAGCTGAATTTTTGGGCCGTTTTTTAAAAGAACGTGAAGCCTTACCAGCCATTGCATTAACGACCAATGCCTCGGCTGTAACAGCGATTGCCAATGATTATGGGTACGAAGAAGTTTTTTCACGACAATTAACGGGTTTAGCTAAGGCCGGCGATGTCTTGGTTGGCATTTCCACCAGTGGCAACAGCCCAAATGTAATTAAAGCATTTCATGTTGCCAAAGAGTATCAGGTTAAGACCATTGCGTTGACTGGGCAGAATGCCAGTGAGGCCAGTGCTCTGGCAGATATTGCGATTCGTGCTCCTTCGACTGAGACGCCGCGAATTCAAGAAATGCATATTGCTATTGGACACACTTTATGTGAGATAGCAGAAAATCACCTGACCTAGGTATGACACAAACTAACCAAGCCAATCTAAAAACTCGTCCCGCCATTTTTTTTGATCGAGATGGCGTGTTAAATAAAGATCGTGATTATGTTTATAAGATTGATGATTGGTATTGGATTGAGGGGGCGATCGAGGCAATTAAACGCTGCAATGAATTGGACTACTATGTTTTTGTGGTAACCAATCAATCTGGTATTGGGCGTGGCTATTATACTGAGGAAGATGTTCACACGATCCACACTTACATGGAAGATGAGTTAAAAAATCATGGCGCTCATATTGATGCGATTCGTTATTGCCCGCATCATCGTGATGCCTTGATTATAGAGTATCAAATGGAATGTAAGTGTCGTAAACCGGCTCCAGGAATGTTGAGAGATTTGTTGTCCTGTTGGCCAGTTGATATCAGTAGGAGTGTTTTGGTGGGTGATAAACCAACGGATCTTGAAGCAGCCAAACAAGCTGGCATCGAGGCTTTGCTTTATAAGGGCGGCAATTTACATGCCTTTTTAAAGATCAATGGATATCTCTAAGCCCTTATAAATCATCAAAGAATTGTTCTTGGCGTTTACGTAATGCAATGCTTGGCATCATACCAATCCCACCTTTTATATTATCGACTACATGTCTAACCTTAGTCATGCCTGGAATAGTGGCTGTAACCCCGGGTTGTGAAAGAACATATTTCAAGAGGAATTGACCCCAACTCTCGCAATCAAATTCAACAGACCAACTGGGCAATGATGTTTTTCCAAGTTTAGAAAAAACCCCACCACCACCGAAAGGTCGATTTATCAATACGGCTACCCCTTGATCGGCAGCCATTGGAATGAGTTGTTCACTTGAAGTTCGTTGGTTGGCCAGCGAGAGGTTAACTTGAATAAAATCAAGCCCCTGTTGTTTTATGGCTTGCTCCATTAATTCGTATTGACTTGGCATATGCGTGGTCATTCCTATATAACGAATTTCCCCCGCGGCTTTTTTGTCTTGGAGAAGTGCCAATGAATTCTGCCAATCCTTAAAGTTATGCACTTGCATGAGATCAAACTGTTGGGTATTAAATCGAGCGAAAGATTGTTCATAACCGGCGGTATTTGCCGCTAGATTTTTGCTGTCCACTTTACTGGCTAAAAATAGATCTTTTTGAATACCAAGGTCTTTGATCAGGTCACCCAGAACCATTTCAGAACTGCCATAAGTTGGTGCGGTATCAATAAGAGTACCCCCTAATTCATGGAATTTTTTCAAGGCCTCTTTGAGTGTGGTTCGAGCATTTTGGTCATCCCCAACACCATAACGATTAGTGCCAACTCCGATTACCGGTATTGCTTCTCCACTGGAAGGAATGTGACGCTGGATGAGCTGAGTTTCTAAAGCGCTATAACTTGGATTAACTGCTAATAAAGCGCCCGTGCTAAGGCCGGCTTGAGTAAACAATCTTCTTGAGATGGTCATATTGTGAATCTCCTTGTCTTGATTTTAAATTTTTAACTCAATAACTCTAGCTTAGCAATAAATTTAATTGCAGAATACTGATCTAATAAAGTAAATATTTTTATGGGTAATTCTAAGTATGTCAAAAAAATATGCCGTAAATACAGCCACGCAAAATAATACCCACCTTAATCCATCGTCTTATACCGATATGTATCAGCGCTCCATTGAAGACAATGAGGGATTTTGGGCGGAGCAAGCTAAACGCATTGACTGGATAAAACCGTTTACTGAAATTAAAGATGTTTCCTTTGCCAGTGACGATGTTCATATACGTTGGTTTGCAGATGGTACTTTGAATGCGTGTCATAACTGCGTCGATCGTCACTTACCAGCAAAGAAAGATGATACAGCTATCCTCTGGGAAGGGGATGACCCAAATCGCCAGGCAAGCATTACCTATGGTGAACTGCATCAGCAAGTCTCTGTTTTTGCGAATGTACTAAAATCTATGGGCGCTAAGCGTGGCGATCGCATCACTTTGTATATGCCAATGATCCCTGAAGCAGCGATAGCGATGTTGGCTTGTGCGAGGATTGGGGCAGTGCATAGCGTGGTATTTGGAGGTTTCTCACCGGAAGCATTAGCGGGAAGAATCAGTGACTGTGAATCGAATATCGTGATTACGGCCGATGAGGGGTTACGCGGTGGAAAAGCAATTCCCTTAAAAGAAAATGTTGATGCGGCACGAGTGAATCCACTGGTGACAACCTTGAAAAAAGTCTTGGTGATTAAAAATACCAACACAAATATTCCTTGGGATGCCAGTCATGATGTTTGGTTGCATGAAGCGGCTAAGCAAGTTGATGCTATTTGTCCATGCGAAGAAATGTCAGCAGAAGATCCATTGTTTATTTTATATACTTCTGGGTCCACCGGTAAACCAAAAGGTGTCTTGCATACCACGGGTGGGTATATGGTCTATGCCTCACTCACGCATGAGTATGTATTTGATTATCACTCAGGTGATGTTTTTTGGTGTACAGCTGATGTGGGATGGGTCACCGGCCATACTTATATTGTGTATGGGCCACTGGCAAATGGAGCAATCACCTTGATGTTTGAAGGCGTACCTAATTACCCGAGTGCCGCTCGATTTTGGGAGATTTGCGACAAACATAAGGTTAATATTTGCTATACCGCGCCGACTGCAATTCGTGCTCTTATGCGTGAAGGTGACGCTCCAGTAAAACAAACATCAAGAGAGTCCTTGAGGATACTCGGGAGTGTCGGCGAACCGATTAATCCTGAGGCATGGGAGTGGTATTATCATGTCGTTGGTGAGGGCCGATGCCCAATAGTGGATACTTGGTGGCAAACTGAAACGGGCGGTGTTTTGATCAGTCCATTGCCGGGAGTCACTGAACTTAAACCAGGTTCAGCCACGAAACCTTTGTTTGGAATTCAACCTGCCATTTTAGATGCCGCAGGAGAAATTCTCAACGGAGCTGCAGAAGGTAATTTGGTAATATTGGACAGTTGGCCAGGACAAATGCGAACTGTTTACGGCGATCATGAGCGTTTTGTTGAAACATATTTTTCAACTTATGAGAATTGTTATATGACGGGTGATGGTGCTCGTCGTGATAAAGATGGAGATTATTGGATTACTGGAAGAGTGGATGATGTGTTGAATGTTTCAGGTCATCGAATGGGCACCGCGGAAGTGGAGAGTGCTCTAGTATCTCATGCTCAAGTTGCCGAAGCAGCTGTGGTGGGTTATCCACATGCAATCAAAGGCCAGGGTATTTATGCTTACGTAACTTTAATGCAAGGCATTGAGCCCTCCGAGGCTCTCCAAAAAGAACTTCGTCAATGGGTAAGAAAAGAAATTGGTCCCATAGCAAGTCCGGATCTTTTGCAGTGGGCTCCAGAGCTTCCAAAAACTCGTTCCGGTAAAATAATGCGGCGGATTTTGCGCAAAATAGCGGCAGATGATTATGATGATTTGGGAGATGTATCGACTTTGGCTGATCCTACTGTGATAGAGGGTCTGATTATTAATCGCATGAATCGTGAGTGATGCTAGAGATTTATATTCTATTAACGATTCATTCATAACCTTGGTTAGGTATTTTTTATAAAATATATTTATAAGTTGAGTATCTGCTTTAAATTTTGGTTAAGATTAGCAACAGATGAGCGCATATTTAGTTTTTAAAACGGATAGTTTGAGTAATTATGGCAAAAAAAATATTATATAGAGTTTCTTTTATGAGCCAAGGTCAGGTCTATGAGATCTACGCTAACAGTGTGGAACAGGGCATGTTATTTGGGTTTATTGAAATAGAAGAATTGGTTTTTGGTAAGCGCAGCTCCGTTGTTGTCGATCCCTCAGAAGAGAAAATTAAAACGGAATTTGAAGGCGTTAAACGCACTCATCTGCCCATGCATTCAATTATTCGAATTGATGAGGTTGATAAAGAGGGCACCAGTAAAATCTCAAAACTTGAAGGCGGTAATGTGGCGCAATTTCCAATACCAGTCTATACGCCAGGTAGAAACCCCTAGTAAACTTTAATTGTATTTTATGTGCTTAATAAACCAGTGAGATGTATTTTGCATAATAGGACACTGACAGCTTGTCCATAATAGAGACACAGTCACCCGATGAGATATTGAGTGAGGTGATATGCATCGATGGGCAGCGTGCTTTATCTGACTTTCGTATCAAAAAGCTCAACCAAACCCTAGGTATTATTGATCCTGATATCGTAATTACTGATGCTGCTTTCCGTTATTATATTCAGCTCAATGGTCCTCTCGATCAAGAAAATACGGTTCGCTTATCGGCGCTGCTACTTTCCAATGAACCGGCGGTTAATCGAAACAATCAATCCCAACAAATTATCGTTGTTCCAAGAATTGGGACTATTTCGTCTTGGTCAAGCAAAGCCACTGACATCACTCGCGCTTGTGGAATATCTGTAGTGACACGAATGGAGCGAGGGGTGTGCTTTGCTTATGAAGCACGAGGGTCGATTTCTCTTGATCAAGTAAAAGAGATTGAGCGGGTTTTGCATGATCGAATGACGGAAAGCATTCTTTATGAAGATATGAAACTAGAGTCCTTGTTCTCAAAGTCTGCACCACAACCGTTAGCGAAAATTGATTTATTAGCAGAGGGTAAATCGGCCATTGAGAAAGCCAATCAGGAACTTGGCTTAGCTCTCTCAGAAGATGAGATTGATTATCTTTATGATCACTATCATGCGATGCCGGAAAATCCCACTGACGCTGAATTAATGATGTTTGCACAAGCTAATTCAGAGCATTGTCGCCATAAAATTTTTAATGCTGATTGGGTTATTGATGGAGAAGTTCGCACAGAGAAATTATTTGCGATGATAAAAAGTACTACTGAGGCCAATCCGCAAGGCGTAATTTCTGCTTATTCAGATAATGCGGCTGTTATCGAGGGTTATAGTACCGAGCGTTTATTGACCTCATTATCTAATCGAGAATATATTTTGTCCCCAGAGCCAATTCATATTGTTATGAAGGTAGAGACGCATAATCACCCTACTGCTATTTCACCTTTTGCGGGTGCTGCGACTGGCTCAGGCGGAGAAATACGCGATGAAGGGGCAACAGGATTAGGGGCAAAACCTAAAGCTGGTTTGATGGGATTTACAGTGTCACATTTACGAATTCCTAATTTTACTCAACCTTGGGAACAAGATTTTGGTCAATCAGAACGAATGGCTACTCCATTAGAGATTATGGTGGATGGCCCACTAGGTGGAGCAGCTTTCAACAATGAGTTTGGCCGACCGAATTTATTGGGGTATTTTCGAACTTATGAGAGCAGCTTACCTGAATTACCAGACAACGAGATTCGCGGTTATCATAAACCTATCATGATTGCCGGCGGTGTTGGGAATGTTCGCGAAGAGCATGCTTGTAAAATCGATATACCGAATAATGCTGAGATCATCGTTATTGGCGGACCTGCTATGTTAATTGGTTTGGGTGGCGGAGCTGCCTCAAGTTTGGCTAGTGGAACTAGTAGCGAAGATTTGGATTTTGCTTCTGTACAACGCGGCAATCCAGAAATTGAGAGACGCGCTCAAGAGGTGATTGATCGCTGTACCTCAATGGGGCGTGACAACCCAATTTTATTAATTCATGACGTCGGGGCGGGCGGCTTATCGAATGCCATTCCTGAAGCTGTTGATCACAGTAAGCATGGAGCTTTATTGGAACTCAGAGAAGTGAATAATGCCGAACCGGGGATGTCGCCGATGGCGATTTGGTGTAATGAAGCACAAGAACGTTATGTATTGGTTATTGATACAAAACGTCGTCCTGAATTCATTGCAATTTGTGAACGCGAACGTTGCCCTTATTCACTTGTAGGTAAGCTTAATAGTAGTAAAAATTTGACAGTGACCGATCGTCATTTTGGCAACAAACCTGTCGATATACCAATGGAAGTATTACTCGGTAAACCACCCAAAATGATTCGTAAAGTAAGGCGTATTAGCCCTAAGACACAATCATTAAACTTGAATGGATTGCAACTCGAAGAGGCTATTGATCGAGTTCTTCGGTTTCCGGCGGTTGCGGATAAATCCTTTTTAATTCATATTGGTGATCGCACCGTAGGTGGGCTCAGTGTTCGTGATCAGTTGATAGGACCTTGGCAGGTTCCAGTGAGTGATGTAGCGATAACAGCAAGTGGTTTTGAGGGAACAACTGGCGAAGCTATGGCGATGGGCGAACGATCTCCATTGGCCGTTATTAATGCACCTGCATCAGGGAGAATGGCTGTGGGTGAAGCCATTACCAATATAGCTGCGGCTTCAATCGGTTCATTAGGGAATGTGAAATTATCCGCCAACTGGATGGCTGCAGCTGGTCACCCTGGGGAAGATGCTAATTTATTTGATACTGTGAAAGCCATCAGTGTTGATTTATGTCGAGATTTAGGAATTGCAATACCTGTTGGCAAGGATTCACTCTCAATGCAAACTCGCTGGCAAGAGGGCGATGACGAATTTCAAGTTGTCGCTCCAGTATCGTTAATTATTTCAGCATTTGCTCCAGTAAATTCAGTGCGCAATCACTTTACACCAGATTTGAAGCAAGTTGATGAACCATCACGACTCTTATTACTTGATTTGGGACAAGGAAAAGAGCGTTTAGGTGGCTCTGTATTGGCACAAGTTTATAATCTTCCGGGTGGATTTGCTCCTGATATAGATGTATCGGTCAGCCTAAAAACTTTTTTTGATGTCGTGCAGATCTTGTTAGAGAAAAACCTTGTACTGGCTTATCACGATCGATCTGATGGAGGGTTGTTGACGACTGTTTCAGAAATGATGTTTGCTGGTCACCTAGGAGCCTCATTGCGACTTTCGGGTTCGGCCGAGAAAGTAATTCGCTATTTATTTAATGAGGAGCTTGGTGCTGTAATCCAAGTTGCTGAGAGTCAGTTGTCGAATGTCAAGGATGTATTAGAATCAAAACAAATGCATTGGGTTGATATTGGCGAGGTATCTGCCGATGAGCAGCTGACTTTATCTAATGACGATGAAATAATTTATCGATCTGGACGCATTCAATTGCAAAGAGTATGGTCAGAAACTTCCCATCGAATTCAATCTTTACGTGATAATCCAGATACTGCTTTAGAAGAGTATGATCGTATTCTCGATGCTGAAGATCCAGGTATGAATCCTGTTTTGTCTTTTGAATTATCTGATCTGGATACTCCTTTCATCATTGGTGGAAAAAAACCCCGCGTTGCAATACTTCGTGAACAAGGAGTGAACAGCCAACATGAAATGGCGGCAGTATTCATGCGTGCCGGTTTTGAGGCGGTAGATGTGCATATGAATGATCTTATCAATCAACAAGATGATCTTGAGAATTATCAAGGTATAGTCGCTTGTGGGGGGTTTTCTTACGGTGATGTTCTGGGCGCTGGAGGTGGTTGGGCTAAATCTATTTTATATAGCTCGTTACTGCGCGATCAATTTGCCACATTTTTTGCTCGCCAAGATAGCTTCTCATTAGGAGTCTGTAATGGTTGTCAGATGTTATCTCATCTTCAAGAATTGATTCCAGGTGCACAATATTGGCCTCAATTTAAAACTAACTTATCAGAGCAATTTGAAGCCAGGTTTAGTTTGGTGAAAATTATGCCTAGTGCCTCAATTTTTCTAAATGATATGGCAGGTTCGCAACTACCAATTGCGACCTCTCATGGCGAAGGACGAGCGGTATTTACCAATGATCAAATGAAGCAACAGGCTCAATCAGAAGTGGTATTAAGATACATTGATAACTATGGAAATATTGCTCATCGCTACCCTGATAACCCGAACGGTTCAACTGAGGGAATTTGCGGTCTAACTACACCAGACGGCCGTGCGACTATTATTATGCCTCACCCGGAACGGGTATCACGGACGATACAAAATTCTTGGCATCCGAATCACTGGGGCGATAATGGACCCTGGTTTCGTATGTTCCAAAATGCCCGTCGTTATCTTGATTAGCCTTTAATCTCAGAGACTAATTCGTTGATATTATTGAGACCCTCTCTAAGATAAGTTTCGGGAAGAGCTGAACTGCAACGAAAATGATGATCTAAACCAAAACAACTACCTGGCACTACTAATGTGCTTTTTTCATGCACCAAACGATCCACAAAGGCGAGTGAGTCAATGGGAAGATCATAGCGTACAATACACATAGCTGAGGCTTGAGGGGGAACTACTTTATAAATATCTCCATGAGCTGAAAGCATTTCAGTGAGTGTATCAAAGCCAAAATTAATTAGCTCACGTGCTCTTTGGGTAAGTTTTGGCCTGACTTCTGGGTCCAATGCAATGTTCGCAAGTTCATTGCCTAACATCGTGGAGCTGATGGTGGTGTATTCATGACGGAGTTGAAATTCAGGAATTAGCTCTTCGGGCGCCACTATCCATCCAATTCGGAGTCCGGGCATACCGTAAGCCTTACTCATGCTGTTTATGGCAATGACGCGATCGTATTGACCCCAAAAAGAACGCGTCGGTTTCGTGTCACCTCTTTCCGTGCCGGCATAGACTTCATCGGCCACAATCCAAGCACCTACACTTTCAGCCGCTTGAATAATGGCATCCATTTCGGCTTGCTCAAGAATATGGCCTGTGGGATTGTGCGGATTGATAATACTGATAATTTTTGTTGATGAATTGACGGTTGCCATCAGTTGTTCTGTATTTAGAGCCCAGTTTTGATCTTCTATTAATTCGACGGTTCTAAGCGTGATGTTATTATTTAAAGCATTTCCTGGTAATTGGAGATAGGCCGGCTGTAATGCAATCATTTCATCGCCTGGCTTTAATAAAGTTTCTGCGGTTAAGTAATTCGCTTCTGAAGCTCCTATTGTGGTTAATATATTACCTATTTTTGCACCTGGATAGAGAGCTGCAATTTTTTCCCTTAATTCAATTTTACCGCGTACATTTGGATAATCCATTTCAATATTTGCTAATTCATTAAGATCTTTACCAGCAAGTTCTAGAAAATCACCCAGTTTAAGTGGATGAACTCCACTCTCGGAGTAATTGTAGGTGACATTCTTTTCGTGTTCGGTGAGATAGCTCTCTATTTTGAATGGATGAAACATGAAATTATCCCCTAAGTATTGGTATTTTATAATTTAATAATAGCATAATCATATTATCCTAAAGTCGTTTGTATTTAATACGCATCGGCTGAGAGGCGTCATTACCGAGGCGTTTTTTTCGATCTTCCTCATACTCAGTGTAGTTTCCATTAAACCAAGTGACTTCACTGTTACCTTCGAAAGCCAAAATATGAGTTGCAATGCGATCGAGGAACCATCGATCATGGGAGATAACGATCGCAGAGCCTGGGAATTCGAGCAATGCGGTTTCGAGTGCTCTTAACGTTTCAATATCTAAATCATTGGTTGGTTCATCAAGAAGCAAAAGATTACCGCCGGATTTAAGCATTTTAGCTAGATGGACACGATTTCTCTCTCCTCCTGAGAGTAAGCCAATTTTCTTTTGTTGATCGCCGCCACGAAAGTTAAACCGCCCGACATAGGCACGTGATGAGGTTTCGTATTTACCTACGGTAATGATATCTTGACCATCAGAAATTTCTTCCCAGATAGTCTTGTTGTCATCTAAACTGTCTCGAGATTGATCAACACTTGCGATTTGAACACTCTCACCAAGGCGAATATC
>Ga0209709_10004160_pt1 | contig 11756 bp, 12 predicted proteins | sample ArcticOcean_MG_C_2_FD_187435 | JGI IMG/M metagenome (GOLD analysis project Ga0209709, IMG submission 187435) | Marine microbial communities from western Arctic Ocean - ArcticOcean_MG_CB4_136 (SPAdes) (version 2) | ecosystem: Environmental > Aquatic > Marine > Oceanic | place: Arctic Ocean... | reverse complement strand
AGACGGGATTTATACAAAGAAATGGGTTCCAGAACTTAAAAACATGCCTAATAAATTTTTATATAAACCGTGGGAACTAGAAATTAAATACCAAGAACAGATTAAAGTAGTTGTCGGTGTTAACTATCCAAAACCAATTGTAGATCATGCTGAAGCAAGAAATGCTGCACTAGACGCTTTTAAAACAATTAAGAAAAGCTAATCGCCTAAATAATGAAGGACGATCAATCTGTTTTGTTTCTGAATTCTATGCTCAAAAAGGTATAACCCCTGCCAAGTTCCAAGCAATAACTCATTATTTTTAACACTTAAAGTAATTTGATTGTTGGTAAGTGCTGATTTTATATGAGCAGGCATATCATCTTTACCTTCAGTGGTGTGGGTATAAAGCTCATCATTCATTGGAGCTAATTTATCAAAATAATTAATTAAATCAGTTTGTACATCTGGATCAGCGTTTTCTTGAATAATTAATGATGCACTAGTATGTTGTATGCTTAAATTTATAATTCCATTATTAAAATTATTTTCCTTTATCCAATTAAGTGTGTTTTCTGTAAACTCATAAAGTTTTTGACCACTAGTTTTAATTTCTAAATTAAAAAACTTTTGCTTCATTTTTAATTATACTTTATTGAAGTTAATTCGTACAATCTGCTTATAGTTCTTTTAAAAACATCCTCTAAATTTTTAGATGATCTTATCAAATTTAATTTGAATTTAGAAGTGATCATAAGTGGTATATTTTTTTCATATAAAATATCAATTAATGTAATAAATCTTTGTTGTTGATTAGAATTATCATTATTAAAATTAGGGATATTTTCTATAATTATAAAACTACATGCATCAGCAATTTTTATAAAATCTTCAGCACCGATATTTTTGGCACATAAATCTTTAAAATCAAATCTCGAAATACCATCATAATAATTTTTGATATTAAATTTTCTTCCTTTAATGATTAAAATCTTTTCTTTAATTGGAATATTTTTAGTTATTTGTCTAAAATATTTGTTAACTTTAAAATTAGTCATTTCATTTAAAGGAAATAAAAATCTTTCATTTTTATTATTTTGAACCTTTCTGTAATCTCCTTCAATATTAAGTGTTTGTTGGTAACACTTATTTTTCATAATCTTGATAAAAGGGAGGAACTGATCTCTTTGTAGTCCATCTTTATAAAGATTATTAATTTTAACATTAGAAGAAAATAATACTTTTATATTTCCATCAAACATTTTTTTAAAAAGATTGCCTAAAATCATTGCATCCACAATATTGGTTACTTGAAATTCATCTAAATAAATTAATTCATATTTCTTTTTAATTTTACTAACAAATTTATCAATAATATTTTCTTTTTTATATTTTCTATTTTGAAATACAAAGTCATGAAAATTAATCATGAATTCATTAAAATGTAATCTTTGCTTTGTAGATTTTAAATTCTCATAGAAAAAATTTAAAATCATTGTTTTGCCGACTCCAACATCACCTTGTAAATAAAAACCAACTTTTAAATTTTTTTTTAAAAAAATTTTTTTTAAAAATGATTTGTCAAAATTTAAATTACAAAATATTTTTAGTTCTTCAATTAGGTCTATTTGATTAGGATTTACTTCTAAATTATTTTTTTTACAGTGATTTAAGAATAATTTTTTAAGGTTCATTTTTTCCTTTTAAAATCTATACCATATTCAGATCTAGGTCCTTTTCTTAAGCCAAATGGTCCAGATATAAAAATGGTTAAAGGTTTTGTTCCTTCTTTCAAGTCCACACGATGTAGAGTATTTGAGGATCTAAAACCAATGTAACCTGCAGGTCTCCAAAATTTACCCTCTTTTAATGTTTCCCAATAACCATCTCTAAGGATTATGGTTATAAAGGGAAATATGTGATTATGCACACCTACACCGTGATCATCAGCTAACATTTCATGAAGTAGTATATTGAAGGGAAACCATTTAGGTCTGTGTCGTATCAAGACATAATATCTATTCATCCATGCTTTTGCTTCGCTAAATCTTGGGTGAGATGGTCCTCTATCTAAGACAATTTTCTTGCGCCCTAATTTATCCAGCAATTTGAGCAACATGCTAATTAAGTTTGATAATAGAATTATCTTTAATTATATACATATTTTGGTTTAATACTACAGGCCTTGAAATTTTACCATTATCTATTTTTCTTATAGATTTTGTTTTACCTGTGATTATGTCTATGATGAGTAATTTACCATTATCCGTGGTTAAATAAATTTCATTATTTCCAACAATAAAGCCCATTGGTTTAGTTTTTACTCTAAGTTTAGGTTTAAACTTTTCAAATATATCTGTAATTCTAATAATATTACCAGAATTTTTTTGAATAATTATTAAATAACCTTCAGTAGACACGGAAAAAATATAATCATCAATTAATGTGGATCTTAAATTAGAATTGATTTTTTGTTGCCAGTTTAATGCACCAGTTTCTAAATCTATTGAAAAAAACTGGTTTTTATTGTTTGAAAAAAATAAAGAATTTTTGTCACCTATTATATCGGATGTTTTAAGGGAAAAATCTTCAATATATGCAAGGTTATTTTGTGTTGGTCTTTGCCATAATAGCTCTCCTGAATTAATATCGACTGAACTAATATCACCAAGTGAATTGTTAAAATAAATTTTATTATCTATTATTACTAGTGAAAGTTTTTTTTGAGACCTTATAAGTGAATTATCAGTTTTTATATTCCAGACTTCTTTACCATCCTTAACTGTGAAGGCTCTTAAAATATTTTCAAAATCTATTACAAAAAATTTATCTTCATATATTTTTATTTGAGAATTAAAAGGAGAGGTATTATTTTTAGTCCACAATAACTCTCCTGTGTTAATATTAAGTGCATAAAACTTTGAAATATTGTCTGCAATAACTAATGTTCTTTTATTATTTGCAAAAAATAAAATTGGTTTTTGTTTTTTTTCAGATTTTGAATAATAATTTTTCTTCCATATCAAATTAGAATTATCACTAAATTTTAAAATTGATCCTTTATTGTCAAAAAAAATAATATCATTTTCATTAAATGATATTTTTGGATCATATTGATAAAATTTTTCTATTTTTGAAAATTTAAATTTTGATATATTCTGTAAATTACCACTGTAATTAATTCTTCCATTATTATTGTCAAAATTATTTATAAAACTTTTATTTATTGCTTTTGAATAAAGGCTAATTTTTAAATTTGGATTAAACTCTAAATTCAAAGCTTCTTCTTTTTTAAAAATTTCTTCTATATTGTCTTCACTTTTTTGTGCAATTTTTTTTTTTTCCCAAAATTTAGAATTTTTTTGTAGTGAGCAGTTCGCTATAAAAAAGAAAATTAATATTATTTTAAAAATATTATTCACCAAGATCTCTACTAATTCTTTTTTGTGTCTCTAATTTGATATCACTATTACTATTAGGTAAAGTTAAAATTTGATTAAAAAATTCTTTCGCTTTTTGTTTTTCATTTTTTGAGTAAAAATACTCTGCTATTAAATATAAAGAATGAGATTTCCATATGCTTTCTGAATTAATTATCGGATTTAATATTTGAATTAATTCATTTTCATTTACATAAGTAGAATTATAAAGGGCTTTTTTATAAATTATTAAATTATTAATTTCGTTTTCGAGGTTTGTTTCTTTAATTAAAACATCAAATAAGTTATTTATTTCATTCATATCTTCAATTAATTTATTATCTAATATGAAATACAATGCTAATGGAGAATATGTAATATCTTTCTTGTTAACTATATTGGTTAGTGAACTAATAGTTTTATTTTTTTTTCCACTTTTGTAATCTATTATTGTTAAATTGAATTCTTTAGCCACTTTAATTTTGTTTATTTTTTTAATTTCACTAAAAGAAAAATAGCTTATTAATAATATTACAATGATCGAAATTGCTATAATTAAGTTCTTTTTATTACTTATAAAAAAATTTATAATTTTTTCATTTCTTGTCTTTGTATCTATTATTGTAGTTTCTTCATCCATATCTAAATCATGTTCCTTAGTACATACTGAAGAATACCACCATTTTTATAATACTCTAATTCATTTTTTGTATCAATCCTGCATAGTGTTGTAATTTTCTTAATATCTCCAGATGCATATTTTATCTCAACTTGTACATGGTCCGAAGGATTAACACCTTCTTGAATATCTAGAACTGTAATTAATTCTGAACCAATTAAATTTAGGTTTGTTCTATTATTTCCTTCAGTGAATTGAAGTGGCAGCACACCCATTCCAATTAAATTTGATCTATGAATTCTTTCAAAACTTTCTGCAATTACAACTTTTACACCTAGTAATTTTGTTCCTTTAGCAGCCCAATCTCTAGACGATCCTGTACCATATTCTTTTCCACCAATTACTGCTAAATCAGTTCCTCTTTTTTTATATTCTTCTACAGCGTTATAAACGGACATTACTTTTTCTTCAGGGTATAATTTTGTAAAACCACCTTCTGTACCAGGAGCCATTTCATTCTTTATTCTAATATTTGCAAATGTTCCTCTCATCATAACTTCATGGTTTCCTCTTCTAGATCCATAAGAATTATAATCTTTTGGCAGTATTTGATGTTCCATAAAATATTCCCCAGTAGGACTTTCTTTTTGAATATTTCCAGCTGGTGAAATATGGTCTGTTGTTACCATGTCACCTAAAATTAGGAGAGGTCTTGCGTCTTTAATCGGTTTAAAACCTTCAGGTTTATCAGTTAAATTTTCAAAAAACGGTGGTTTCTTCACATAAGTTGATCCTGAATCCCAGTTGTAGATACTTGTATTTTCCGTCTTAATTTCTTGCCATTGCTTAGGTCCTTCTGAAACATTTGAATATCTTTTAATAAACATTTCTGCATTCAAAGATTCTCTTAAAGTATCTTCTATCTCTTTATTTGATGGCCAAATATCTTTTAAAAAAATATCTTTACCATCTTTGGCTTTTCCTAGTGGTTCTTTATACAAATCAAATTCCATATGTCCTGCAAGAGCATAAGCTACAACTAGTGGAGGTGAGGCTAAGTAATTGGCTTTAATATAGGGAGATATTCTTCCTTCAAAATTTCTATTACCAGATAATACCGATACAGCATATATATTTTCTTTTTCAATAGCATTAACGATTTCATCAGGCAATGGTCCTGAATTTCCGATGCAGGTTGTACAACCATAGCCAACTAAATTAAAACCTAATTTGTCTAAAAATACATTCAATCCAGCTTTGGCTAAATAGTCAGTTACTACTTGCGATCCTGGTGCTAAAGATGTTTTTACCCAGGGTTTAGTTTCTAAACCAAGCTCAACAGCTTTTTTAGCTAACAAACCTGCACCAATCAAAACATTTGGGTTTGATGTGTTGGTGCATGAAGTGATTGCTGCAATTAATATTGATCCATCTTTAATTTCATAATCTGTTCCAAAAACTTTTGAGATATGTTTTTCTTTTCTTTCAGTGGCGTCCTCGAGAACTTTTTTGAACCCAGTTGATGCATCTGTTAATAAAACTTTATCCTGAGGTCTCTTAGGTCCTGAAATTGTTGGTACAATTGTCGACATATCTAATGATAAAGTATCAGTAAATTCAATTCCATCACTAGCCCACAAACCTTGTTCCTTTGCATATTTTTCTACTATATTAACTGTTTTTTTGTCTCTTCCAGAAAATCTTAAATATTTTAATGTCTCATCATCAATTGGGAAAAAGCCACATGTTGCTCCATATTCTGGGGCCATGTTTGCAATAGTTGCCCTATCTGCAAGTGTTAAGTTTTTTAGTCCTTCACCATAAAATTCAACAAATTTTCCAACAACACTTTTGTCTCTTAACATTTTTACAACAGTTAAGACTAAATCTGTTGCAGTTGTACCTTCTGGCATTTTATTAGTTACCTCAAACCCTATTACCTCAGGTATTAACATTGAAATTGGCTGACCTAACATCCCAGCTTCAGCTTCAATTCCACCCACACCCCAACCAAGAACAGATAATCCATTAACCATAGTAGTATGACTGTCTGTGCCAACTAGTGTGTCAGGAAATAGATAGTCTTCCTCTTTAAATTTTTCTGACCAAACTACTTTTGATAAATATTCCAAATTAACTTGGTGGCAAATTCCTGTTCCGGGCGGAACTATTCTAAAATTATTAAATGCTTGCTGGCCCCATTTTAAAAATGAATATCTTTCTCCATTTCTTTTAAATTCGATATCTACATTTTTTTCAAATGCATCAGCATTTGCAGATTTATCTACTTGTACAGAGTGATCAATGACAAGATCAACTGCAGATAATGGATTAATAGTATTTGGATCTTTATTTTTTTCTTTAACTGCCTCTCTCATTGCTGCAAGGTCAGCAACTGCAGGTATGCCCGTGTAGTCTTGCAATAAAACTCTAGCTGGTCTGTAAGCTATTTCAATTGATGATTTTTTTGTCTTTAACCATTCTTTAATTGCCTCTATTTGACTTTTGGTAACTGACAAATCATCTTCATATCTTAATAGGTTTTCTAATAAAACTTTAAGAGATTTTGGAAGTTTTGAAATTCCATCTAGGCCATTTTTTTCTGCTTCAGCTAAAGAGTAATACTTATATTCACTACTATTAATATTAATAGATTTTAAAGAATTATAAGAATTTTTATTTCCTGGTTTCATTTAGTTTTAGATGTAGAACCCTATTATACAAACGATAAGTAGCAATGACATAGCATAATTAAATCGTTTAATAAAATTATTATTTGTAGCAAATTTCCTTAAAAACTTGCCTAAAAATGTCCATGAAGTGATACTTAAAAATGCTGTTATACTACAAACAGCAATAAGCCAAATAGAGTGATTCAAGTAATTTTCTCCCTGTTCAACAAAATTTGAGCTCAATGTGACTCCAGCCATTACTCCTTTTGGATTTATAAATTGAAATATAAATTTATCAAAAAACTTTACTGGGTTTTCTGTTTTACTATCTGAAGAAATTTTTGAGAATGAAATCTTATAAGCTAGATAAATTAAGAAAAATGTTCCAAGAATTCTAATAACCTCCTGAATAATTGAATAATTTTTGAAAGTTGAAATTAAAACAAAATTAATTAGTATAATTAATGTTGTATAACCAAAACCAACTCCAAGAATTAATGGTAAAGTTTTTCTAATACCAAAATTAAAACCTGAGTATGCTGCAACAGCATTATTTGGTCCAGGTGTAAAACCTAATGATAAAGAAATTCCAATTAACAAAAAAGATTCTGGATGCATAAAAATTAGGCTATGGGAAGACCATTTTCAGAGTCTTGAGATGGATGAACCAATACAACTTTTCCTTCTTTATCAATTGAACCCAAAATGAGTACCTGAGATACAACGCCTGCAATATTTTTTTCAGGAAAATTACAAATACCAATAACTTGTTTTCCGCTTAAATTTTCTTCATTATAATAATGGGTTATTTGTGCAGAAGACTGTTTTATTCCAATTTCATTGCCAAAATCAACTTCAATAACTAAAGATGGTTTTCTTGCTTTTTCATTTTTCTTTACAGAAACTACAGTGCCTACTCTAATATCTACTTTGTCAAATATATCATAGGTTATTTGTTCTTTCATATATTTAATATATAATAGAACTTATTTATGAGTACAGAAAATACTTCCGATCAGTTGTTTAATAGTTCAGTTAAAATTTTAACTGATTTAATTGCTTTTAAAACAATATCTGGAGAAGATAACAGCTCACTAATCCACTACTGTGATGAAATTTTAAAAAAATTAGGTGCAACATCCTTTAAGACTTTTGATGATGAAAAAAAAAGAGTTAATCTTTTTGCAACATTAAAGGCTAAACACCCTAGTAATAAAAAACCTATAATTTTATCTGGACATACAGATGTAGTTCCAGTTTCAAAAGGATGGAGCACAGATCCATTTGTAGCAACGATAAAGAATGATAAACTTTTCGGAAGAGGTGCTTGTGATATGAAAGGCTTCATTGCTTGTACGCTTGCATTTGCACCAGTTTATTCAAAAGCAAATTTAGATAGAGACATTCATTTTTCTTATACCTTTGATGAAGAAACTGCATGTATAGGAGCTCCAATTCTAATTGAAGAATTAAAAAAAAGAGGAGTTAAAGATGGAATTTGTATCATAGGTGAGCCAACTAATATGAAAATCATAGATGCTCATAAAGGTTGCTATGAATACACAACTTATTTTGAAGGTTTAGCAGGACATAGCTCTGCTCCACATAAAGGTGTTAGTGCTGTTGAGTATGCTTCTAGATATGTAAATAAATTAATTGAGTTAAGGGAAAAACTTAAAGAAAGATCTCCAAAAAATTCTATTTTTGATCCACCTCACTCAACTCTTTCAATAGGGGGAATTTTTGGTGGGATAGCACATAATGTAATCGCTGATAAGTGTCATGTTAACTGGGAAACAAGACCGGTTGTTAAAGAAGATGGTGTGTTCTTAAATGCAGAATTAGATAAATATGCAAATGAAGTACTTTTGACTGATATGAAAAAAGTTTTTCCAAATTCCTCAATCACTAAAAAAATTATTGGTGAAGTTACAGGGTTTGATAGAGATAAAAAATCTAATGCTTGTGAGTTAGTTTCAAATCTAACTGGTGATAATACAAGAGAGGTTGTTTCTTTTGGAACTGAAGCGGGATTATTTCAGGAAATAGGAATAAGCACTGTTGTTTGTGGTCCCGGCTCTATTGAACAAGCTCATAAAATTGATGAATTCATAGTTCTTGATGAACTTAAAAAATGTTTAAGTCTACTTAATGGTATCAAAGGACAGTCTATTTCAAATTAATAAATTGTTAACACACTAAAATTAATTTATAAATTTTTATGCCTAAAAAAAATACTCGAGACATGATTGGATACGGTTCTAAAGGTTTAAAAGTCATTTGGCCTAATAATGCTCGTATAGCTGTTCAAATAGTTTTAAATTATGAAGAAGGAGCAGAAAATTGTATTTTAAATGGTGATAAAAATTCAGAGATTTTTTTATCTGAAATTATAGGAGCCAAGCCTATAAAGGGGAGGCATATAAGCATGGAGTCTCTTTATGAGTATGGTTCTAGAGCAGGATTCTGGAGGTTGCATAAATTATTTCAAGAAAAGAAAATTCCAATAACAATTTTCGGAGTAGGTATGGCTTTAGAAAAAAATCCTGAGATATGCAAAGCTATAAAAGATTCAGGATATGAAGTAGCATCTCATGGATGGAGATGGATTGATTACCAAAATATTAAAAAGTCTGAAGAAAAAAAACACATGAAATTTGCTATACAAGCTCATAAAAAAATATTTGGTGAACGACCAAATGGATGGTACACAGGCAGATGTAGCCCCAATACTAGGGATTTGGTTATGGAGGATGGTGGATTTTTATATGATAGTGACTCATATAATGATGATTTACCATACTGGGAAACCAGAGGAAAAAAGAAACAGTTAATCATTCCCTATACTCTTGATAATAATGATATGAGATTTGTTACTAATCAAGGCTTCAATACAGGTGATCATTTTTTTACATATCTTAAAGACAGCTTTGACACTTTGTATGACGAAGGAAAAACAAGCCCTAAAATGATGTCCGTAGGATTACATTGTAGAATTATTGGAAAACCAGGGAGAATTCAATCTTTAAAAAAATTTTTAGACTATGTGCTAAAACATGAAGATGTGTGGTTATGCAAAAGAATTGACGTAGCCAAACATTGGGTTAAAAACTATTCTAACTAATGTCAAAAAAAATTATCTTCACAAATGGACTTATAGATTTGGCTCAACCAAGATTGGGTTCTAAAGTTATATTTAAGACAGATGATTTTTTTGCATCAGCAAATAGAATTATTGACCCCTCACCCGCTACATTTAAAGAAGGGTTATTTGATAAAAATGGTAAATGGATGGATGGATGGGAGTCTAGGAGAAAAAGAACATCTGGACATGATTTTTTAATTATTAAACTTGGTAAACCAGGTTCAATTATCAAAGTAGATGTTGACACTTCACATTTTAATGGGAATCAACCATCTATGGTTTCATTAGAAGGCTGTTATTCAAAGACTAAAAATATTAAAGATTTAAAATGGAAAACATTAATTAGTAAAAAAAAAACAAAACCAAATAGTCATCATATATTTAATACGTCCTCTAAAACAGTTTTCACTCATATTAAATTTAATATATTTCCAGATGGAGGTGTTGCAAGATTAAGACTTTATGGAAGTATATCAAAAGAAAATAATAAATTTAAAAATAAAACAATTAATTTAGCATCACTATTAAATGGTGCCTCGGTTATTGCGTGTAATAATGAACATTTTGGGAAAGCAGAAAATATTTTAGCTCCTGGAAAATCTAAAAACATGGGTGATGGTTGGGAAACAAGAAGAAGAAGAGATAAAGGTTTTGACTGGTTAATATTAAATCCTATTAACGGTAAAAAAATTAATAAAATCGAAATATCAACTCATCATTTTAAAGGTAATTTTCCAAGCCACTGCTCATTACAAGCTGCTTTTATAACAAATAAAAAATCTTCTTCTTCAATTATTAAAAGTTCAGGTAAATGGAAATTTTTATTACACAGAGTTAATTTATCTGCAAACAAAACTCACGTATTTAAAAATATATTAATGAAAAATGACAAGATTAATTTTGTAAAAATTAACATTTTTCCTGATGGTGGAATTTCTAGATTTAGAATTTTCGGTAAGGTAATTTAATGAAAATTACAATTAACCCTCGACCCATTACCAAAGAAAATTTCTCTAAATTTGGGGACATGATTACAACGGCCAATATTAAGCCAATTGAAATTAACGAAGGCTATGCCAAAAGATTTGATGGAATAGCTAATTTAAATACTTCAAAAGACAATGGAGAGGCTACAATTTCTATTTTTTCTGCATTAAAGAGATCTTTTCCAATGAAAATTGATATGATGGAAAAACATCCTTTAGGAAGTCAGGCCTTTATACCAATGAAACAGACAACCTTTTTAGCGCTTGTTGCTCCAGAGGGTAATAAACCCGATCTTAATAAAATTGAAGCTTTCGTTATTCCTCCAGAAATAGGAGTTAATTATAACCCTGGCACTTGGCATTTTCCTCTAATAGCTACAGAAAATATGAATTTTTTAGTGGTAGATAGAAAAGGTTCTGGAGATAATCTTGTTATCGAAAATATAGAAAAAGAGGAAGTAATCCTTAAATACTAAAACCCGCCGCACTAATGCGACGGGTCTTTTTTAATTATAGATTTTTATTATTTTCTTTTAGATATAACCAAGTGAACTATAGCACCAAGTGATGCTCCAATTATCCAAGCATATCCTCCACCACCACCTAAGTTAGCAAAGAAATCATCTAAACCTAAAAATAAGATGTTCGGCCAAACAGACCCTACAGCAATATATCCTGAAAGAATCCAAGCTATCATTCCTTTGTGATTAAAACCACCATTGTAATAATACTTAGCATTTGGACTTGCATCGAACAAATCATCTATATCTATTTTTTCTTTTTTGATAATGTAATAATCAACCATCATAATACCAAATACTGGTGCAAGAATTGCTCCTAAAGTATTAACAAATGGAAATAAACCCATTTGAGTAATAACAGCAACCCACATACCACCAATAATAAAACCAAAACCAGCTGTGATTAACCCACCAG
>Ga0209709_10004158_pt1 | contig 11760 bp, 10 predicted proteins | sample ArcticOcean_MG_C_2_FD_187435 | JGI IMG/M metagenome (GOLD analysis project Ga0209709, IMG submission 187435) | Marine microbial communities from western Arctic Ocean - ArcticOcean_MG_CB4_136 (SPAdes) (version 2) | ecosystem: Environmental > Aquatic > Marine > Oceanic | place: Arctic Ocean... | reverse complement strand
GCCGGCAAGCTGACGTTCGAGTTGGTCGACCCGTTCGATCACTGAGTCCAAGGACCGATCGGCGTCGGCCCGGCACAGACGAACGAGCGCGACTTCGAGGTCAACGCGCGGGTCGGGGGCCTGCCTCATGTCGACCAGCGCGGTGCCTAAGACTTCGAGCGCTCGGGTGAGCGCGGCCGGCGACATTCGGCTGGAAATCTCTTCGGCCCGGAGTGCTTCGCTAGGAGTGAGGCGCGGCGAAGCCGACCCCATCGATGTGAGGAACGCATCCCGCAACCCGGCGAGAACTCCTTCACCAATCGTGCGCGGATCTTTGCCGCGGCCGAGCGCATCGCCCACCGACGCCAACGCAATCGCGGCGTCTCGATCGGCGAGCGACGAAAGCAAGAGGTCGGTCGACTCGTCGATTTCGACGACGCCACCCGCCGCGACCACTCTGTCGAGCGCGCTGAGCGTGTCTCGTACCGAGCCACCACCCACCGACACCACATGTTCGACCGCGGCTTCATCCACGTCGAGGCCGGCATCGTCGCTGACCCAACGAACATGGTCGGCCATCTCGTCGGCGCCGAGCAGGCCCAGCTCGAAAACCTGACAGCGACTCCGGATAGTCTGCACCACCTTGTGCGGCTCGGTAGTGGCCAGCACCCAGATCACATGGTCGGGCGGCTCCTCGAGCGTCTTCAGCAACGCATTCTCGGCGCCACGAGTGAGCATGTGGACCTCATCGAGGATGTAGACCTTCGCGTTGCCCGGGTTGCCCAGACTGACCTTGGCCAGCAGATCGCGCATGTCTTCAACGCCGTTATTCGACGCCGCATCGAGCTCGTGAAGGTCGAACGAACGACCTTCTTCGATCGACACACACGACTCACACTCGCCGCATGGTTCAGAGTCATCGCCGAGATTCAGGCAGTTCAGCGCTTTTGCCAGCACCCGAGCCGACGTGGTCTTTCCCGTGCCTCGGGGGCCATGGAACATGTAGGCGTGGCCGACTTCGCCCTTTGCTACCGCGTTCTTGAGCGCCGAAACAATGTGTTGTTGGCCGCGAATCTCGGAGAATTTCTGCGGGCGATAACGACGGTAGAGCGACTGATAAGCCATGACAGCTTCGACTCTAGACCCGGACGCGACAACGCCCGTTCCCAGGAGTGACGGCCAGGTGATCTGCGGCACACAAGCGGGTCCGCTGAGAGCTGCTGCCTTCCGGCCCTGACTCGATTCACAGGCGCCCGTTGCACAGGACCCGACCGCCACACCCGGGAACGGGCGTTGCAGGAATCACGCTACCCTTCTCCACCGAGTCCCGCACCGCGGGACTTTCCCGGAGGGTTGCCAGAGCGGCCGAATGGGCACGCTTGGAAAGCGTGTGAGGTGCAAGCCTCCATGGGTTCAAATCCCATACCCTCCGCCGAAAAACCGCCGTCTTCCGGGTAGCCCCCCCCGGTAGGCGGCGGTTCCGCGTCTGACCAGCGGCGATCGATCGATTAGCCCTCGTTCGAACCCCACCTCGTCACGCCGAACGAGACGACTGCGAGAAGCCCGGCGGGGTTCACCCACATCGGGTTGGTGCGATCCGTGTCCAACCGCCCAGCCGTCTTCGAGCTCGTTTCGTAGGGTGGCGACATGCCATCGGGACCCAAGGAAAGCCCGCGATGAGCGGGCTCGGCGCTTCCCCGCAGGAACCGACTGCCGCGCTTGTCAGTGCCGTGGAATCCGCGCTTGGTGAGCGCTCGGTGACTTGGCGAAAGCCCCACACTGGCTTGACCGCCGCACAGCGCTTCACCGTGGGTTTCGAATCGGGTACCTCTGCGTTCGTGAAGGCCGCCGTGGAGCCTGACACGGCGCACTGGCTCCGTGCCGACCATCTGATGATGACGACCGTAGACCCAGACCTGGTTCCCGATGTGCTCGCTTGGACCGAGGCCGATGGCCACCCGGTGCTGGTTCTTGAGGATCTCGGCGACGCGTACTGGCCTGCGGATCACTTCCGACACAATGATGACGACGCCGGTCCGGTTCGGTGGGAGCAGGGGCAGATCCAGTACCTGTTCGACGCGCTCAAACGGGTCGCCGCGCAGCCTGTCCCTCTCGGCTTGCCCGGCATGGCCGATTTGAAATCGCAGCACTGGTCGGCGCTTGCGGAGAATCCCACCTCATTCCTGGCGCTCGACCTCTGCAGCCCCCAATGGTTCGAGATGTCGGCCGCGCGGCTGGCCGACGCAGAAGCTGCTCTCGACCTCGGTGGGAACGCGCTCGTTCACAACGATGTGCGAAGCGACAACGTCTGCTTCCGTGGTGATCGAGTGCTTCCGTGGTGATCGAGCAATTTTCGTCGACTGGAGCAACGCCCGAAGGGGAAACCCCGGGTTCGATCTCGCGTCTCGGGGGATCCGTAGAAATCCGTTTCGCCTGTTGTGGTGCGGATGTTGGTGGGGTTGTTGATCACACCGATTGGGCGACCTGGTCACACGGTGGAGTGGCGCTACGTTGTTGAGGGGGCATCCAACTGAGTTGCTTTGGGATTCGCTAAGACAAGTGGGTGGGTAATTCGAAACGTTTCAAATTCCTGGCGCTTTGTTTTGCGTTGTTGTGTCATGGGCTTGCGGTGTCGGCACCGGCTTCTGCGGAGGTGTTCGACACGATCACGACGCCTGGTGATGGTTGGGACGTGACGTTTCATCCAACGAATCAGAACTACGCGTTCTTCGCGCATCACCGAAGCAACGTTTTGGGGTGCTTTTACCGGATCGATCCTGATGGGGCTGGTTCGATTGAACAGGGCGATGGCTGCTTCAATGGCGGCTACACCTTGTCTATCAACGGCTCGGTTGGGCAGAAGTCGTCGGTGTGGGTGACCTCGGACGGCAACACCGCTTACATCCCTCTCAACGCCTCTCCGTTTGTTATTGCGAAGGTGGACATTAGCGACGCGAATCCAAACAACTGGGCCCTCGCTGGGACCGTGAATTGGCCCGTCGCGGTCGTGCAGTTCCACTCGAACTCGGTCATGGTCGATGACGTGCTGTACGCGCTGTCCTCGACCGGGTGGCTTACGTTGGACACAGATACCGATACGGCAGGCTCGGTTGCGTTCAGCAGCAACGGGCCAGACGCGTATTCGAGCATCTATGAAGCAGACGGCAAGCTCTGGGCCGTTTCAATCGACTATTACCTGCAATGCTACGACCCGGCTGATGGTGCGCTTTGTGATCACAACGGCTGGATCAACGGCCAGAGCACCGATCAGTTCCCGGCTACAGGGCATGTTCGAGAAGTGGTGGTTGAGTACCGCAACACCGACGGTAGCTTCGGCGGCTTCTGCATCGAATACGGATCGGAAAATTACGCCTGCCTCAACGCTGACGGCTCGCTCGACGCAACGATGGTCAACCCGTTCGAGCAGATGCAGAATGCGTTGGGCCTTCAATCCTGGTCTTCTGCAGCCCCGTACGGACAATTCTACGTGACCCGTCAGCACCAGGTCATCATCCACGAACCACTCCAAACCACGCAGGACTACTACTGCTGGGACTACACCACGCAGGCGGCGTGCGCGAACTTCAATATTTCGCAGGGCAATACGACCCCCGGCTGGGCGTACACGATCGTCCAGGACCTGTGGAACGACACGTGTTTCTGGTCAAACGCTGACAACAGAATTATCGGCGTCTGGAACATCTCCCATACCGGTTCGTTTGGGACGTCTGGTGGTGAGTGCGACGTCACGTTTGTGGCAGAAACGGTCACGCTTATTTATGACCCTCGGGGTGGTTCGGGTGAGCCTGGTGATCAGTCGGGTGATGCGGCGTCTGATGTGACCGTGTCGACGACGGTGCCGACTCGTGTGGGGTACACGTTTACGGGTTGGAACATCCAGGCTGACGGCGAAGGCGATGACTATGCCGGTGATGACACGTACACGTTGCCGAACTCCGGCACGGACACGTTGTATGCGCAGTGGGAGCCCTTCACCGCAACAACCACAACCACGACGACGGTGGCTCCCACAACGACGACGGTTCCGACCGACGTTCTTGGCGATGTTGAGGTAGCCGGGCCGGCCGATCCGGTACCTGGTTCGCCCACTTTCACCGGGTAACAGTCGTCTCGGCTCGAGGCCTTCGCTGTGAGACCGGCAGAAACCGGGCCGATTTCTACTAGAGAAACCGCCGAATTCTACTAATCCCCCGTCTCTGTTGCAGACGCTTCCACTCGAGGGAGGCCCCGAGCCCTACGAGGTGATGCCCGATGGCGGCGGCTTCGCGGCCTGGCGTGCGGCCGATCTCGTTCAGCGCTTGCTGCATGACGGAGGTGGTGGGCCAAGTTGGTTCCGAGATGTCCTCCTCTGGATGGCCGCCATCAACCTCCGCTGGGCGGCCAGAAGCCTCGGGATGTCTCCACTCGGCGAGTCTCGCGAACCCAGCCGATAGCTCTGGCAAGACGGCAGTAATAGAGCGGAAGAACCGAGCGGGCGGGGGGCACTGCGTTGTGCAGGGCTCGGCGCCGGTGCTGTTGGCGAGCACGATGGGCGGTCGCGCTCACCGAGCATGCGTCCAACAGTTACACGGGCACAGTCCGCATCAACACCACCACCTCAGGTGACCGCATGAATTCAGGTAGTGACAAAGACGTCTCCGCGGGGACGTCTAGAGATGCAGGTCCCGACGTTCGAACGCGGCGATGGCAGCTCCGCCAACGACGATGACGGCGAGGACGAGCAGTCCGAAGTTCGCAGCGTTGAAGTCATCAGTTAGTGCCTCGCCGGCGCCGTGCCACGACCACGGGCTCACGCGGGCAAGCCAGCGACGACCGTCAATCAACTCGGCGAGAGAGTTCGCAAGAAACGAGACGAAGATGGTCAGCCATCCGGCACTTGTCGCCATTCCCGGAGAACCTGTGAGCTGGGCCCGGGAGCCAGCCATGAACCGGCGCGAGAGCCAGTCGACCGCGTTCTCGGCAACGCCCGGGACCGAGCGGTTGTATTCCGGCGTGAAGATGATGAGGGCGTCGGCGTCGGAGACGCCATCCTTCAGGGCGGTGGCCGTGGCCGGGTCGCCGGCGGCCTCGATGCCTTCAGAGAAGAAGCGGACATCAGCGATCGACACCGCAATCGCGACAGCAGAACAGCTCAACGTCGCGACAGCCGTCCAAATTCCGAGACTGCGCCAGCGACTCCTGATCTGCATGGCGCGACCAGTACCGTGTCGGGCATGAACCAACGGCGGCGGCTCGCCTATGCCGCACTCATCGTGCTGACCGCCATTGGGCTGGATCAGGCATCAAAGGACTGGGCCCTAGGGCGACTCGCCAACGGCCGCACCATCAATGTGCTTCCCACCGTCGAGTTCGACCTCGCCTTCAATAGCGGATTCTCCTTCAGCACCGGCAGCGGCCGCGGCAACATCGTCGGCCTGCTCGTCATCGCACTCTGCATCTTCATTGCCTTCCAGATCTGGCGTGAGAAGCGGCCGGTTCGCAGCTTCCTCTACGCCGCGATTCTGGGCGGCGCCCTCGGCAACCTGCTCGATCGGATCTTCCGGGGCGACGATGGCTTTCTGTCCGGCAAGGTGGTCGACTTCATCGACGTCACTTGGTACGCCGTCTTCAACATCGCCGACGCATTCGTCGTCGTGGGCTGTGTGCTGTTCGTGATCGACGAGTTGCTCTTCCAACGCAAAGCGAAAGCCGCTGAATCGCTCGTCACCGACGAGGAACCTGCCGCGACATGACCTTTGTCACGCTCTTCCGGTGGGCCGTTGGTTCGATGGCGATCTGAGACAACCGAGCCACCCAGCACCGCGCGGCCAACGACTACGCCGGCTATCGGCGTCTGATGCACCGGATCACCCGCGAGGGTATTGCCCTGGAACCATTTGCCGCTGCCTGACGTTCATACGTCGTGGCAATGACTGACAAACCAGAGCGCGTGGCGGTCCTGAAGCATCGGCGGGGCTCCCGCTGGATGCACTGGATCAACTTTCCGCTGATCACGATCATGATCTACAGCGGCCTGCGCATCTACAAGGCCGAAGACATCTACGCGTTCGGCATCTTCGGGTGGGAGTGGTTCAAGTTCTTTCCCGACAACTTCTATGACTCGCTCGATCTGAACGCGCGACTGGCTCGGGGCCTGGCCTTCCACTTCAACTTCGCCTGGCTCTTCACGCTGAACGGGATGGCCTTCGCGATCTACACGTGGCGCACCGGCGAATGGCGCGAGATGGTGCCGAGCCGCAAGTACCTGAAGAACGCCGGGCTCGTTGTGTTACATGACCTCCACCTGCGCAAGGAGGCGCCGCCGAATCGGGGTCGCTACAACGAAGCACAACGGGTGACGAATTCGCTCGTGTTGTTCCTCGGCTTCATGGCGATCTTCAGCGGGTTCGCCATCTTCAAACCCACCCAGCTCTCGTTTCTTACTTGGATGCTCGGCGGCTACACCTCAGCTCGAGTGATTCACTTCATTGTCACGATCACCTTCTGCCTCTTCTTTGTGATCCACATCCTGCAGGTCATCCGGGCCGGCACTCGCAACTTTATGAGCATGGTCACCGGCTACGAACTACAGGACCGTGACGCGGAACCCGCTGAGACAACCGAGAGCAAGGAGTTGCTCAATGTCTGAACAGCACGAACTGAACGAACAGGAGTACCAGCGGCGGATACGCCGTTCGCTGATCGTGGGTGGTGTGGCCAGCTTCGCCGGCTATCGCAGCTGGCGGTGGATCATGGATCAGGAAGAGAACGAGCAGATCCCGCAGGTGCTGCGCGACGGGCACGAACTCAACGAGAGCATCTGGTCGACGCTGTTTCGCGACACACACGACGCTCGCACGTTCCCGTATGGACAAGCCTCACGGCTCCAGGTCACCGGTGTCCACGGCATCCGCGACGAACTCGATCTCGACACATGGGAACTGCAGGTCTACGGGCCCGATGGCGCCCTGCTCGGCACTCATGTGATGGATGACATTCGAGCGCTTCCCTATGTCGACATGACGATCGAGCACAAGTGCATCGAGGGGTGGGCCGGCATCACCAACTGGGGCGGCGCCCGGTTCAGCGACTTCATGGCCCTTTACGAAGACCAACTCCCCGGCGACATCAGCGACGTCTACATGGAGACGCCCGACGGCGACTACTTCGTGAGTGTCGACATCAAGACCATGCGCCACAGCCAGACACTGTTGACCTACACCAACACGGGCGAGGAATACTGGGGCCAGCGCGGTTACGACCACTTCGCTGGTCTGTAACGGGCTGGTCTGTAACGTGCCGGTCTCTAGGCGGCCAGGCCTCGAAGGGCGTCGAGGAACAAGGCCGGGTCGGGTCGGAAGCGATAGTTGTCGGTTTCGTGGGCGAATCGGATGACACCGTCGCGGTCGAGCACAACGGCGGTGGGGAGAACCGACTCTCCTTCCGGGACGATCCCGAGGGGGGCGCCGCCGGGATGCTGGATGCCGAGGGCGCGGGCCGCCGCGTTGCCGTCGTCGACGAGGAAAGTCATCGGCGCGTCGAACTGGCGGGCGAGCTTGGCCGACTCTTCGGCCGGCCGTGGGCTGACAAGGATCACCTGCGCGCCGAGCGACTCGATGTCTCGGTAACCCTCGGAGAGTTCGCGCACCTGCACATTGCACATGGGACACCAGGTGCCTCGGTAAAAGAGCAGCACGGTGGGAGTGCCAGACCAGGATGTCGACGTGACGACATTGCCGTCGATATCTGCGAAGTCGACGACCGGAAAGGGTGAGCCGATGGTCAACGCGACCGATGGGGTGCGCTGGCTGTACGAATACCAGAACACGTAGATGAGCAGCAGGACGCTGGCGAGAGCGGCGAACACCGCAGCGCCGACCGAATCGGTGCTCGCCCAGATCAGACCGGCCGCGCCAATCACCAGCGCCGGACTGGCACCGACATGTCGAGTGCGCTTGGTCGCAATCATTCCGAACAGGACGAATTGGGCCATCGCGGCGACAACAACACCCCACCATCCGGTGACGATTCCAAGCACAACAAAGCCGACATTGAACAGCATCAGCGGGAGAACAAATAGTCGCTTCACCTTTGCTTGCCAGTCGTCCTGCAGGCCTACAACTGCGATCACGTGGTCTCCCGTCATGGGGTCCCCTCCTAGGGGTATGGCCAGGCTCAGAGTCCGGGACCAAACCGTTCGAGTGGTCCGAAGAACCCGTCGACTCGGTTGATCATGCCCCACTCTTCGACGGTGACGTCGAAGGGCGTTCGACGATCTCTCGTTCGAGTCGGTGCAGCAGCACGGTGGCAAATCGTTCCCCGCCATGATCGCTCAGACGGCGTTCACCTCCACCGGCACCTGGTGATCGGCTTGATCACCATCGCCGTCGCCGACTTTGGCATCACCCAACTCTGGCTCCGAGCGGCCCACACAAAGGCCCGCCCAGTACGGTGATCGGGTGACCTCCGAATACCCCACCGACGAAGCCCTCATGGGCATCGCCCTCGAAGAAGCACGGCTCGCCGAAGCCCATGGCGACGTGCCGGTGGGCGCACTCGTGGTGGTCGACGGCCGCATCGTGGCCCGGCGTCACAATGAGCGCGAAGCCACCAACGACCCCACGGCCCACGCCGAACTACTCGCCGTACGAGACGCCGCGGAAGCCCTCGGCTCCTGGCGCCTCGAAGGAGCGACCGTCGTGGTCACTCTCGAGCCGTGCCCGATGTGTGCGGGTGCGCTCCAGCAAGCACGAGTAGAGCGAGTGGTCTTCGGCGCGGCCGACATGAAGGCCGGCGCCTGCGGGTCGCTCTACAGCATTGGTTCCGACCCTCGCCTCAATCACGAGTTCTCGCTCACCCATGGAGTCCGCGAACAAGAGTGCGCCGCGCTACTCACCAACTTCTTCGCCGCTCGCCGCTGAAGTACCGTCGGCGGAATGAGCAACACGCCTGTTCTTCCTCCCGATGTTTCCGCTGACGATACCGAGATTCTGTGGACCGAGAGCGGACGCCCGTTCGTTCGTACCGCCGAAGCCGCGTTCGACGGACTGCCCGACTATCCGTGGGCGGCGAACTATGCCGAGGTCGACGGCATGCGCATGCATTATGTCGATGCGGGTGACCCCAACGGTGAGGTCGTGCTTCTTCTCCACGGCCAGCCCGACTGGAGCTACCTCTACCGCAAGATGATCCCAGTGCTTGCCGACGCCGGCTTCCGCGTAATCGCGCCCGATCACTTTGGCTTCGGCAAATCCGACAAGCCCGTTCAGATGGCGGACTTCACCTTTCTCCAGCACGTCGCATGGATCGAAGAGTTCATGGATGCCCTCGACCTGCGAGACATCACCCCGGTGGTACAGGACTGGGGTTCGCTGATCGGGCTTCGCTGCGTGGGCAACAATCCCGATCGATTCGCTCGAGTGGTCGTGGCTAACGGCAACCTCCCCGTGATGCCCGAAGGGTTTGCGCCCTTCCCTGAGCCCGATTCGCTTGCGCCGCAAGATCTCGACTTCCCGTTCGTGGTGAACGCTGGTGGCATGGCCGTCTTTGGCGAATGGATTGCCTACGCGATGGTCGGCCGTTCCTACATGCCTTCCGTGGTCATGCGGGCGTCGATTGAAGCGTCGATCACCGACGCCGAACTCGCGGCGTACGACGCGCCCTTCCCGGCCCGCATATATATGGCGGGCACTCGGATGTTCCCGTCGCTCGTGAACACTCTCGGCCATGTACCGACCAACGAGGTAGCCCGGGCTGCGCTCGACGCATTCCCCCGTCCCGTCCTCGGAATGTTCGGCGGCAAAGACGCGATCTTCGGCGACCAGGCCAGCCGCGACGCCACCCGCGTCCAGATCGCCGGCGCGGCCGGACAGCCGCACCACGACTTCCCCGATGCCGGGCACTTCATCCAAGAAGATGTCGGGGCTGATCTCGCGGGGCGTATCGCCGCATGGATGACGGCCACTCCCCACGGCTGACCCTCGGTCGCCTCGGCCAGCCATCGGCCGAGATCTAACATCGCAGGATGACAAATCGACGCCCCTACGGCCACAAGCTCGAACTCACGATCTAACGCCATCACGGTGTCAGCGGCTACGAAGCGCCGCTAACCTCGTCGACGGAAGGTTGCCAGAGCGGACGAATGGGGCGGCCTCGAAAGCCGTTGTGGCCTTAGGGTCACCATGGGTTCAAATCCCATACCTTCCGCCACTCAAACCGCCGTCTAATGGGTCAGCCCAGTAGGCGGCGGTTTCGCGTTCGTCGAGCCGAGCGACGCTGCCCGCGACCGTTCAAGATCGCCCCGACAACGGAAAAACGTCCCCGCGGAGACGCCTTTATCTTCTGCCCGTGTCATCTGCCGGTCTCCACGGCGGTGCGTGGAATGGTGTTCGGCGGCGGCGCCTTCGGCACTCTCGTCGGTCGAAACACGATCAGCGTCGGGATCACGTTTGGTGTGATCTACATGGCACTTCTCGCGGCCGGTGACACGACGTTGCCCTCGGCATCGGCCATGGCATCGGTGTAGCCGAGTGCCACCTACTCGCACATCCATCTCGGCGGTCGGGATGCTCGCTCCCTGCGGGCCGTACCAGGCCGCGAAATGTTCGGACTCGGTCCACAACTTCCACACCATTTCGACCGGCGCATCAAGTGTGCGTTCAATTACGACGGAGTTCGGGGGATTGTCAGTCGTCGGTTGATTCGTCTTCCGGTGTTTTGCGTTCAGTCGGGCGAGGTAGCCGTCCATACGATCGAAGCTGAGCTCCCAGATGGCGCGGTATTGCTCGGCCCAAGCCGAGACACTGACCTTCTTTGGCGCGGCCGCCGACCACGCCGCCACCTAACCTCGGAACCAGAACCGGGCGACGAACGTCTCAGTTCTACAACCGCCGTTCGCTACCCCCGGCGGCCGACTAGAAGGAACTGCTTCATGAAAACCCCTTTGCTTCGACTTGGTGCCACCGCTATCACCGTTCTCACGCTCACGTCGGCCTGCAGCGCCGATGCCTATACGAGTGTCGGTACAACGCCGGACGCCGCTGTCACCACAACAACTGTCGCAACGATCCCGGCTACCGGCTTCTCGCTCGCCGGAACGATCACCCTTCAAGGCGACCAGATCACCATCCCCCCGAATGCTCGGATGGTCGTGTCGCTCGACGACACCTCGCTTCTCGATGCTGCTTCGGTCAACATCACCCAGCAGGTTTATGAGGGTGTCGGCGGTTTCCCGCTCGACTACGACCTGACGTGGGACACAGAACTGGAGGCGGGGAACACGTACTCGGTGTCGGCGACGATCACCGTCGACGACCGTCTCGTGTTCCTGAGCACCACTGCGTTCGATGTACCCGTAAACGACACGACCATGGACTTCTACGTGATCGCCATTCCTGGCGTCGACCATCTCTCTGCCGAAGTGCTCGGGATATCAGAAGACGATGCCCGCGCCCACATTGAGGCGGCCGGGATGTCCGCCCGAACAATGATGCGCAACGGCGAGGCGTTTGCCGGCACCAGCGACTACCGGTTGGACCGTGTGAACCTCACGATCGAGGACGACGTCGTCACCGGAGCCACGGTCGGCTGAGTTCTCGAGCCCTCAACACCGCCGGGATCGACACTGCTGGCCCGCGTCAGCGGGTCTGACGGCGTACTCATAGTGGTGCGATTCGCGGAACCCGTCTTCCCGGGGCGGGACACCCGCTGCTCCCGATTGTGTCGGCATGACGGGGACCGGTCGGACCGGGCCACGACTTCGCGTTCGGGAGACTTGAGGAA